>Ga0172380_10002040_pt1 | contig 32914 bp, 28 predicted proteins | sample Leawe162metaG_FD_119747 | JGI IMG/M metagenome (GOLD analysis project Ga0172380, IMG submission 119747) | Leachate microbial communities from a municipal landfill in Southern Ontario, Canada - Leachate well 162 metaG | ecosystem: Engineered > Solid waste > Landfill > Unclassified | place... | reverse complement strand
GAGCAGGTCGATCTTCACGCCGGCGCTGAATTTCTTGAGTCCCTCGGCAGCGCAGTTGGCTTTCTCGACCGCATAGCCGGCCTTGGTCAGAATGTTGGAAATCGACAGCAGGATGGTCGCCGAGTCGTCGACAAGCAAGATGGTTTTCATGGACTTTCCTTGAGGATAACGGGATAGGACATTCGGGTTCCATTCAAACCCATTATCATATCAACAAGTGCGCTGCTAAACCAGAAACAATTATCCTCATTAAGGCATGTGGGGAACATACCCTGAGTTAGGTATTTGGCTATACCAGTAAATAGGTAGTCGCTGCTTGAAGTTGTTTTCGCGTGCCGAGAATGCCGGCGAGCAAGGGCTTTCCGGCATGCGGAAGCGAGTGACGGAAGGGTGTCGCCCCCCTGCGTGAAAGTTTAAGCCGGGACGTCCGGATCGAGCTGGCGCTCGATCTGGGCAATGCGGTCTTTCAGATGAAGTTTTCGCTTCTTCATACGCCGCAACAGCAACTCATCCATGGGGGGGGTGTCCATGAGTTGCGCAATGGCCACATCGAGGTCACGATGCTCGGTGGTGAGTTCCAGCAGCCGGGCACGGAGTTCTTCTGGATTGTCTGTAGGTAGCATAGGCGCATCTTACTAAACAATTTCCGACTTAACAAATACTGGCTTATCTGATAGGGTTGAGTCCCTGCCAGTCGCTAATTTTCCTCACATTTCGCATGCCTCAGCATATTGGTCGTTTTGAAGTCCTGCGCGAGCTTGGCCGCGGTGCCCAAAGCGTGGTTTATCTGTGTAGCGATCCTCACTTGCAGCGTGAGGTGGCGATCAAGACTTTGCATTTTACTGCGCCGGATCAACGCGACAACCAGTCCTTGCTTGCCGAGGCGCGTACCGTCAGCAAGCTGCGCCACGCCAATATCGTACCGATCTTCGAAGCTGGCGAGCAGGATGGCGATCCTTATTTGGTCTTCGAATATGTCGAGGGCGGCAACCTTGCCCAATTGCTCCGCGGAAAGCCCTTGACCCCGGCGCGTGCGGCGGAAATGACTGTGGCCGTGCTCGACGCGCTGGCCGAAGCCCATGCCCAGGGGATTATTCACCGCGACCTGAAACCTTCCAATATCCTGCTCGATGCCAAGGGAACGCCGCGCGTGATGGATTTCGGCATTGCCGTGCGCGTCGCCGACCAGCCGGCGGCGCAGGAGCAGGGGCTGATGGGCTCACCCGCCTACATGTCTCCGGAATATGTGGAAAACCGCACGGTCAATGCCAAAACCGACATCTATGCCGTTGGTCTGATCCTGCTGGAAATGCTGACCGGTCAGCGTCTGAGGCAGTCCGATAACCTGACGCAGTTGCTGGCCAAAATTCTGCGCGAGCCGGTACAGTTGCCGGCGGATCTGCCTATCGATGAGCGCCTCGCCGCCATCATTCTCAAGGCAGTCGCCTACGATCCCCAATTGCGTTACGAAAATGCGCTGCAAATGCAGCAGGCGCTGACCGCCTACCTGGACTCCAGCCAGACCGATGGCACCGCAGGTGGCGAGGCCATCCAGCAGAGCACGGTGGATTTCCTGTTGCGGCGGATGCGCCACAAATCGGATTTCCCGGCTTTGTCCGACTCCGTGTCTTCGATCAACAAGCTGACCGATTCCGACAAGGAAAGCATTACCAAGCTTTCCGATACCATCCTCAAGGATTTTGCGCTGACCAACAAGATCCTGCGCCTGGTCAATTCAGCTTTCTATCGCCAGGCCGGCGGCGGCAGCATCAGTACCGTATCGAGCGCCGTGATCGTGCTGGGCTTCGATGCCATTCGCAATATCGCCGTGACGGTACTGCTGTTCGAACACCTGCAAAGCAAGGCAAATGCCAACCTGCTCAAGGAAGCCTTCCTGCGCGCCAATCTTTCCGGTTTGCTGGCGCGCGACATCAGCAAGCATCTGGTGCCGCGCGATGCCGAGGAGGCGTTTATCTGCGCGCTGTTTCAGGGTCTTGGACGCTTGCTGGCGCAGTACTATTTCCCCGATGAAATCGAAGAAGTGCGCAAGGTGATGGAGCTGAGGGATTGCGTCGAGGAGGCCGCGGTCAGGCAGGTGCTGGGTGTCTCGCTGGAGGAACTGGGGATAGGCATCGCACGCAGTTGGGGATTTCCAAGCACCATCGTGAACAGCATGCGGCGCATGCCCGGGGGAACGGTCGCCAAGCCGGCCACTCGCGAGGAGGCGCTGCGCTTGGTCGCGGGGCTGTCCAACGAATTGTGCGAGGTCGTTGCCGATGCCTCGCCCGAGGAACGCGCCAAGACGATAAAACTGGTCACCAGCCGTTACTCGCGCAGCGTTCCGTTGGGCGACAAGCAATTGAAAGAGACAATGCAGAATGCCTTCAACGAGCTTGCCCAGGTGGCGGCGATTCTGCACGTCAATCTCAAGCAAAGCCCATTCGCGCGCCAGTTCAAGGCATGGTCTGGCGAAAAAGAGGTATCGGAGGCTGAAGACGACGCTGGCTCGACGGGGATCGATTCGGATCTGGCCATCACCGTGCTGTCCGATACGCTGATCGGCCAAGAACCGGAGAGGAGCGCGGAGCAGGGGGGCGAAACTGGACCGTCGGAGGACGCACACGCAATTCTGGCCGCCGGGATTCAGGACATCAGCAACTCGCTGGTGGAAAATTTCTCCCTCAATGACGTGCTGCGCATCACCCTCGAAACCATGTACCGGGCGGTCGGCTTCAAGCGGGTGCTGTTCTGCCTGCGCGACCCGAAGCTCGGCCAGATGGCGGGCCGCTTCGGTTTTGGACCCGCCACCAGCGAAATCGTACCGCATTTTCGTTTCCCGCTGGCTATCGCGCCGGACGTGTTCCGCGTCGCGACGGCCAAGGGCGTCGATATCATCATCGAGAATATCAACGACGAGAAAATCAAGGAACGCATCCCCGCTTGGTATAGAAAAATCGTGCCGGCCGAGACCTTCGTGTTGTTTCCGCTGATGCTCAAGGGCTCCCCGGTCGGGCTGATCTACTGCGACAAGGACAAGGCCGGCGAGATCGTCATTCCTGCCAAGGAACTGTCGTTGCTCAAGACATTGCGCAACCAGGCGCTGCTGGCGATCAAGCAGGCGGGGTAATCTACGCGAGCAGCGCCTGCATGCTCCACAGCGTCAGCATGCCGATGCCGATGGTGGCCAGGGTGCTGCGCGTGCGCAGGGCGACGATGACTGCCAGCAGGGCGGCGACCAGACGCGGCAAGTCGAGCGTCTGCAAGCTGGAGAGGCCGGCGGGAAATACCTGCGGCGCGATGATTGCGGCAAGGATGGCCGGTGGCACGTAGGCCAGCATGCGCCGCAGCCGTAGCGGCAACTCGACATGCGCCAGCAATCCGAGAAAGGACAGGCGATTGAAGTAGGTCACGGCGGCCAGGGCTAGGATGACGGCCCAGACGTATGTGGCGTCCATGTCTTCTCCAGTAACAGCGCGACCCCGGCGCCCGCCAGCGCAGCTGCCAGCAAGTTGAGCTTCAGCGGCAATTGCGGTGCCAGCGACACGGCTCCCCCGACGATTGCGGCGATGCGCATTAGCCGGTTGTCGAGCAAAGGGATGAGCAGCGCGATAAAGGTCAAGGCAACCACGAAGTCCATGGACCAATGCGCCGGAATGAAATTGCCGAGCAGGATGCCGGCAATGCTGGCCAACTGCCAAAACAGCCAGGTTGCCAGCGACATGCCGAGATAGAACCAGGCCGTTTCGTGCGGTTCGCGTCCTTCGGCGATACGACCGAAGGTGGCGGCGAAGGTCTGGTCGACCAGCAGGTAGGCCCCGAACCAGCGGCTGAAGCGCGAATATTGGCGGGAATGCGGCGCCAGGGTGGCGCTATACATCATGAAACGCAAGTTGACCACCCATCCGGTGAGTACGATCACCCAACTCGGCGCACCGCTGGTCAGGAGTTGCACGGCAACGATCTGCGACGAACCGGCAAACACCATCCAGGACAGCGCCCAGGCTTGGGCGAAGCTCAAGCCGATGCTGGCGGCGCTGGCGCCGCAGACCACCCCGAAAGGGATCACGCCCATCAGCAGCGGCAGGCTGGCGCGGACTCCGGCGAGCAGTGCGGGGTGTATCCGGGTGTGGCGCGGCGGCGCCGAAAGTGGGGGTTGGGGTGACGCCATAAGTGGCGGCATCATACAATGACGGATTATTTGTCGGCGAAGTTGCTGCACATGAATAAATCCTTTGTCAGGGAAAACGAACAGGAAGACGACGAGCCCTCTTCCGAGACGGCTGCCGCCCTGCCGCTGGGCAGCAAGAATTACCTGACGGTGGCCGGGCATGCGCGGCTGCGCGCCGAGTTCGAGCATCTGCTCAAGGTCGAGCGGCCCGAACTGGTGCAGGTGGTTTCCTGGGCGGCCGGCAATGGCGACCGTTCCGAGAATGGCGACTATATCTACGGCAAGAAACGTTTGCGCGAGATTGACCGGCGCCTGCGTTACCTGACCAAGCGGCTGGAGAGCGCCGTGGTGGTCGATCCCAGCCATCAGGAAAACACCGATCAGGTATTCTTCGGCGCCAGGGTGTCGATAATCGATGCGGATGGCCAGGAAACCAGCTACCAGATCGTCGGCGTGGATGAGGCTGACGCCAGCGCCGGCCTGATCAGCTGGATTTCTCCGCTGGCCCGCGCACTGCTCAAGGCGCGATTGGGCGATCAGGTGCGCTTCCATAGCCCGGCCGGGGTGCGCGAGATAGAGATAGTCGCAATCGAATATTCTTGACGGCGTGCCGCCAATCTTGGCCTGTCCCGGCCAATTTAGAGCCCTTGAAATCCCGGCGCCCGCCCCAACTTCAACGATTACGTTTTCTTCCAGGAGCTTACTTAGTATGACCACGAACGCCACCGCCGAACGCGAAACTCTCGGGTTTCAAACCGAAGTCAAACAGATGTTGCAGCTGATGATCCATTCGCTGTACAGCAACCGCGAGATATTTTTGCGCGAGCTGATTTCCAACGCTTCCGATGCCTGCGACAAGCTGCGTTTCGAGGCGCTCCACAATACCGCGCTGCTCGAGGGCGACGCCGACCTGAAAATACGCATTGCCTACGATGCGGCGGCGCATACCCTGGTCGTTGCCGACAACGGCATCGGCATGAGCCGCGAGGAGGCTGTTCAGAACCTCGGCACCATCGCCAAGTCGGGAACGCGCGAATTCTTCTCGCGGCTTTCCGGCGATCAGCAGAAGGACGCCAACCTGATCGGCCAGTTTGGCGTGGGTTTCTATTCCTCCTTCATCGTCGCCGACAAAGTCACCGTATTGACGCGCCGCGCCGGCGAGCAGCCGGATCAGGGCGTGCGCTGGGAATGCGACATGGCGGATGAAGGCACCGGCGTGTTTACCGTCGAGATGACCGAGCGGCCCACGCATGGCACTGAAATCATCCTGCATCTGCGCAAGGATGCGACCGAGGGCAACGATAACCTGCTGACCGGCTACCGGCTGCGTTCGATCATCCGCAAGTATTCCGACCACATCCTCCAACCCATTGTCATGAATAAGGAAGTCTGGGACGATGAGGCCAAGGCCCAGAAAATCACCGACGAGGATGAAACCGTCAACCAGGCCAGCGCGCTGTGGGCCCGTGCCAAGAACGAGATCAGCGAAGAAGAATATCGCGAGTTCTACAAGCATGTCGGCCACGATTACGAAGATCCGCTGGTGTGGACCCACGCCCGGGTCGAAGGCCGCCAGGAATATACCCAGTTGCTCTACATTCCGGCGCATGCGCCGTTCGACCTGTGGGACCGCAACGCCCGTCACGGCATCAAACTGTATGTGCGGCGCGTCTTCATCATGGACGACGCCGAACAGCTGATGCCGCACTACCTGCGCTTCGTGCGCGGCGTCGTCGATAGCAACGACCTGCCCCTCAATGTCTCGCGCGAGATTTTGCAGGAAAGCAAGGATATCGAGGCGATCCGGGCCGGTTGCACCAAGAAAGTCCTCGGTCTGCTCGAGGACATGGCTCGCAGTGACCAACCCGGCGACAAGGAGAAATATGCCAAGTTCTGGGGCGAGTTCGGCAAGGTGCTCAAGGAGGGCGTCATCGACGACTTTCCCAACAAGGAGAGGATTGCCGCGCTGTTGCGTTTTGCCTCTACGCTGACGGACACCGCCGACGAAACCGTTTCATTGGCCGACTATGTGGCGCGCATGAAGGAAGGCCAGGACAAGATATATTTTGTGACGGCCGAAAGCTTCAATGCGGCAAAGAACAGCCCGCATCTGGAAATCTTCCGCAAGAAGGGCATAGAAGTGCTGCTGCTTTCCGACCGCGTAGACGAGTGGGTGATCGGCAATTTCTTCGAATTCGAGGGCAAGAAGCTTGCTTCGGTGGCCAAGGGCGGACTCGATCTTGGCAAGCTGGAGGATGCAAGCGAAAAGCAGGAACAGGAAAAGCAGGTAGGCGAGTTCAAGGAGTTCACCGATAAAATTGCCAAGACACTCGGCGAGCGCGTCAAGGAAGTGCGTGTCACGCATCGCCTCACCGATAGCCCGGCCTGTCTGGTGGCCGACGAGCAGGATATCGGCGGCAACCTGGCACGCATGCTCAAGGCGGCCGGCCAGACCACGCCACAGTCCAAGCCGATCCTCGAAATCAACCCGAACCATCCGGTGGTGCTGCGGATCAAGTACGAAGAAAACAAGTTCGACGATTGGGCGGCGGTGCTGTTCGACCAGGCATTGCTTGCCGAAGGCGGCCAACTCGACGATCCGGCAGGCTTTGTGCGGCGCATCAACCAGCTGATGCTGGAGATGGGCGGAAGGTAGACGACTTGGCCGCATGAATGCGGAGGCATCTCCGCAGTTCCTTGCCCGTCCTGCCTCGGCAGGACTCATGGGCCAGCTGGCGCGCCAGGCAGCGGGCCGGGTCTGGCGCCTTGCTGCAGTCCGGGGCGGGCATTCTTTCCTGCAGGCACTGGTGCCTGGCTGTTCCTCGTTTTCCCTGGCAGGCGGCTTGTGCTTGCCGCATCGCCAGGCAACGAGCCGGATCGCGGGCTTGGCTGCAACCCGCCATGCTTGGATCGGCGCCCAGCTGAGGAGTGGCCTGAGCATGGAAGGGCAATGCCAGCAAGACGATGCTCAAGGCACATGCCAGCACCCTGGTGGCAAAGGTGGGCAGTATTCCCCGCAGTCGGTGCTGGGGTAGTAGAAGAAACAAGCGAAACAAGCGAAACAAACCGATCCAGATCATCTCATTCCCAACGATAGTGTCAGTCCAGAGAAGATAATACTAATGTATTATTCTCGGTAAGCTTCAGCATGGCTGGCTGCGCCAGTTTGTTTTCCTCCTGACATAGGTGATCTTAGTGAAGACCAATTTACCCGTAACCCAGATCGAGCAGCCTTTTCCCAAAGGCAAATATATTGTTTCCAAGACCGATCTCAAGGGGATTACGACTTACGGCAACGATACGTTCTTCGAGATCAGCGGTTTTTCTCCCGAGGAATTGATCGGCAAGAACCACAACATCGTCCGCCATCCGGACATGCCGCCTTCAGCATTCGCCTGGCTCTGGAACACCATCCAGGATGGTCGTCCGTGGCGGGGAGTGGTCAAGAACCGCAGCAAGAATGGCGACTATTACTGGGTCGAGGCACTGGTCGTGCCGGTGCGCAAGAATAACCAGACCACCGGGTACATGTCGGTGCGCACCGAACCGAGCCGCGCACAGATTGCGGCTGCGGAACCTCTCTACAAGTCCCTCAAGCAGAGCGGCGCAAGCATTCCCGAGCCTTCAGCCTGGCAAAGGATATCGCTGCGCGGCAAACTTACCGGTCTGGCGATTGGCATGGTGCTGCTGCAATGCCTGGGGGTATTGGTGGGGCTGTTTCACGATAAGCTCGACATCTCGACAGGCGTGGCCAGTGGCTTGCTGCAGGTGCTTGGCGTCCTGGCTATCGTTGCCGGCGTGTCCTTGATCGCCATTCAGCGCAAGGCGCTGACCAGCCTCAACAAGATCACGGAGCGTCTCGACCATATCAGCCAGGGCGATCTCACCGATGAGATTCCGATACAAGGCCTGGACGAACTTGGCAAGCTCAATGACGGCGTGATCACCATGCAGACGCATCTTAAGGTGATGATGGCCGAGATCGCCGAAATGGCCGGAGCAGTTGGCGACAATGCCAAGGAATTGAGTCATGAGATGGATGGGGTGTACCAGCAGTCGGAGCAGCAGACGACTTCGGTAATGAGCATTGCCACCACCATGGAGGAAGTCAGTGCGTCGGTGCGGCAAGTCGCCGATTCAGCCCAAGCGGCTGCGGCGGCCGTGAGCGAATCGGGCGAAGGTTTGCGCCAGGTTTCGGCCCAGATGCAGCAAAGCCGCGAAGCCTCTCACGCCGTGGTGAGCACGGTGTCCGAGGCGAGCGCAACCATGCTCAACCTGTTCCAGTCGATCCAGCAGATTGGCACCATTACCCAGGGGATTCATGAAATCGCCGAACAAACCAACCTGCTGGCGCTCAACGCGGCGATCGAGGCGGCCCGTGCCGGCGAGATGGGGAGAGGGTTTGCGGTGGTGGCCGACGAAGTCCGCAAACTGGCGGAAAGGTCGCGCGTCCAGACCGACGAGATCGGCAAGACCGTGCAGGCCATCCAGATGGCGACCCAAGTTGCGGTCGGCAGCATGGATGCAGCCGGCGATCAGGTGAAAAAGACCGATGCTCAAATGGATCAGACCGAGGAGGGGCTGCTCAAGTCAGCGGAACAAGGGGAACATATCAGCGACATGGCGCGACATATCGCCAGCGCATCGGAAGAGCAATCCCGGGCGAGCGAGGAAGTGACCCACAACACCAGCAAGATCGCCTCTGCGATTGAATCCAACCTGGCCATCATTGCGGAGGCCCGCGCCAGCGCAGGCAAGCTGGATGGTACGGCGGTGAAACTGCATGAGCTGATTCAGTACTTCCATTACGTCAAGCGCTGATCGGATGATGACTATGCCATTCTGACCGGGATCCGCCTTGCGCCGAAAGGCGCTTGGAATTCTCCATAACGGCCGGCGATGGTGCTGTTGCAATGCATGCAGCGGCCGTCCTGGGTCAGTCGATAATCGAGAATCTGGTACCAGTCGCGCGCAATCACCGGTTTTTTGCAATTCGGGCAGTAGGTGGTGTCGCCTTCCCGGTCGTGGACATTGCCGATATACACATAGCGCAGTCCCTGATCCATCGCGATACGGCGGGCGTTGCTCAGCGTGGCATGCGGCGTCGCCGGTGCATCGAGCAGCTTGTAGTCGGGGTGGAAGGCGGAGAAGTGCAGCGGCACGTCCGGGCCGAGTTCCTTCGCCACCCATTGCGAGAGTTCGGTCAATTCCCGCTCCGAGTCGTTATGGCCGGGAATCAGCAGCGTGGTGATCTCCAGCCAGCATTGAGTCTCATGATGCACATAGGCCAGCGTGTCGAGCACGTCCTGCAAGCCGCCGACGCACATCTTGAAATAGAACTCCTGCGTGAAAGCTTTTAGGTCGATATTGGCGGCGTCCATCTTGGCGTAGAACTCGCGGCGCGGTGCGGCGCGCATGTAGCCGGCCGTGACGGCCACCGTCCGTATGCCCTGCGCATGGCAGGCATCGGCCGTATCCATGGCGTATTCGGCGAAGATGACGGGGTCGTTGTAGGTGAAGGCGACGCTCTTGCTGCCGTGCTCGACCGCCGCCGCGGCGATGGCTTCGGGCAAGGCGGCATCCATCAGCGTGTCCATCTCGCGCGACTTGGAGATGTCCCAGTTCTGGCAGAATTTGCAGGCAAGGTTGCAGCCGGCGGTGCCGAAAGACAGCACGCTGGAACCGGGATAAAAATTGTAGAGCGGTTTTTTTTCGATCGGATCGATGCAGAAGCCCGAGCTGCGGCCATAAGTGGTCAACACCATTTTGCCGTCGCGCATGGCACGCACGAAGCAGGCGCCGCGCTGACCTTCGTGCAGCTTGCAGTCGCGCGGACAGAGATCGCACTGGATGCGGCCGCTGTCCTGGCCTCCGAGCGTGTGCCACCAACGTGCCGGATGCCGGCTTTCGGCGATGCTCATGCCGGTTCCTGCCATTTCTCGACCTGATAACGCGATAGCTTCACCTCGTCGCTCCAGAAGTTGGGCGGCAAGCCGGCCTTGCGCTTCAGTTCCGCCATGAATTGCTGCGGTTCCGGCAGGGTTTCCCATACCTGCGGCAAAAAGGTGCTGCGATGCCTGCCGTATTCGAGAATGACACCGTCAATATTGGGGCGAATTTGTCCGACGGCCTCGGCTTCGGTGGCGAAAACGATCGGCTGGGCTGGCGTCAGCATGGACACTTCGACCCGGATGCCGGCCAGTTCTTGCTCTGACAGGGGAGGGAAGCGCGGGTCGCGAAAAGCCGCGGCAAGCGCATTGGCTTTCACGTCCTCGTACAACGGACGCCTGGCTTCGAGGGAGCCGATGCAGCCACGCAGCTCCCCGTTCTTGGTGAGCGTCACGAACACCGCACCGGGTTGCGTCAACAGCGGGTGTGCCGCCTGATCCGGATCGGACGGATGCGCCCCGCCCAAGTTCGCGGCGATCGCATTGCGCGCCAATAGCAGCAGAGTGTTACCCAAATCAATGTTCATATGCGGCGGCTTCCTTAAATGAAAATGCGCCATAACCGACGACCCGCGAGCGGTCGCCGGCGGTGTCTCCGGAATTGCGCAGGTCGAGCAATTGCGCTTGCAGGCCGCGCCGTCGGGCGCACAACAGCAGGCCGTTGACCGGGGTGGCGCCGCAAGCTTGTTCATGGTTTGCCAGCGCTTGCAGCGCGAGAATCTGCCGCGCAGTTTCATGGTCCAGCTGCTGGGCTTCGGCGTACGGGTGATAATGAGAGAGGTCGGAACTGATGACGATAAGCGTCTCGGGGCCTCCCCAGACGCATTCCAGCGCTTCGGCAACTTCCTCCGTGCTGGCCATGCCGATTGCCAGCGGCAGCACGCTAAAGTTGTCCAGGGCGATTTGCAGGAACGGCAACTGCACTTCCAGCGAATGTTCCTCGGCATGCGCCGCTTCGCTTTGCTGAACCTGCGGCAAGGCCAGCAGGATTTTCTCAAGTTCCAGATCGACCGGCACCCTGCCCAAAGGCGTGTCGAAAGCAGCTGCGGCGGGCAGCGCCAAGCCTCGAATTGCCACGCGGTGGGTCGGCCCGAGCAGTATCACGCGCCGGATGGCGGCGCGTGCCGCAGCCAGGCACGCATAAGCGCTGGCAGCCACCGCTCCGGAATAAACATAGCCGGCATGCGGGACAATCAGTGCCTTCGGCGCAGGCGCATTGGCGGCCTGGGCATTTGCCAGGAAATTCCGCACCTCAGCCGCCAACCCGGCGGCTGAGCCAGGGTAAAACATTCCGGCAACGGCAGCGGGACGGATGGATAGGCTAGCCATGGTACTACCTCCTCGCTGTTTATCTGGGGGTGCGGGTGCTGCATTCAAGTGAAAGCCTGCAAGCCCAAGCCAGATCGCGGTCCGGCCCGGCGGGGTCGGTGCGACGTTCGCGTTCAAGGCCAAGCAGCAGACCGATGCCCAGGCTGGTGACGAAGGCATCCAGGTGTTGCGGGGCGCTGGTGCCGAAGAATTCCATTGCGGTACGTCCGCTCAAAGTGGCACAAAGTGGCGTTTAGTGATTCTAATCCTTACAATCCCGTTATGAATTCGCAAGCCGCCTATTTTGCCCTGGTTCCCGCTGCCGGTAGCGGTGCGCGCATGGGCAGCGAGCGTCCCAAGCAATATCTGCCGCTGGCCGGCCAGACGGTGATTTATCACGCGCTTTCCACGCTGTGCGCCGTTCCACGGATCGAGCGCGTGTTTATCGTGCTGTCTTCCGACGATGTCGAGTGGGGCAGGCAGGATTGGTCGTCGCTTGGCGCCAAATTGACCCCCCTGTTTTGCGGCGGCGCTACGCGCGCCGAGAGCGTCAGGAATGGCCTGCGCGCCACGGCAGCCCAGGTACGGCCGCAGGACTGGATGCTGGTGCATGACGCAGCGCGCCCCTGCCTGGCGCCGTGGCATGTGGATGCGCTGATCGACGGCGTGGCCGACCATGATGACGGCGGTATATTGGCGGTGCCGGTCACCGATACGCTGAAACGCGCCGACGAGTTGGGAAGAATCGGCGTCACCGTCTCGCGCGATTCGCTCTGGCAGGCGCAGACGCCGCAGATGTTCCGCCACGCCTACCTGCGCCGCGCACTGGAGAGCCATGCCAATGTCACCGATGAGGCCGGTGCCATGGAAGCGCTCGGTTTCCACCCCAAGCTGGTGGCGGCCGATGCGACCAATCTCAAGGTCACTTATCCGCTCGATCTGCTACTCGCCGGATGGATATTGACACATCGCGGAGATGAAACGTGAATATACGCATAGGCCAGGGATTCGACGTGCATCCATTGGTGCCCGGCCGCAAACTGTTGATCGGCGGTGTCGAGATTCCTTTTGATCGCGGCCTCCACGGCCATTCCGACGCCGATGTGCTGCTGCACGCCATCACCGACGCCATTCTCGGTGCGGCCGGTTTGGGCGACATCGGCCGGCATTTCCCGGATACCGATGCGCGCTGGCGGGACGCCGACAGCCGCATGTTGCTGCGCGAAGCCTTGGCTGCGGTGCATGCGGCCGGTTGGCGGGTGGGGAATGTGGATGCCACCGTGGTGGCCCAGGCGCCACGCATCGCTCCCTATGTCGATAGCATGCGGGCCAGGATCGCGGCCGATTTGCAGATCGATACCGGCTGTGTGAATGTCAAGGGCAAGACCACCGAACGTCTCGGTTTTACCGGTCGTGCCGAAGGCATTGCGGCGCAGGCGGTGGCTCTGCTGGTGCGCGCCGATGGGTGACAGCCGCCGGGTGTTTTTCGCCTTGTGGCCGGATGCGGTTACCGCCGCACGCATCGATCAAGCCGGAAAGCAGTTGCATGCCCTGTGTGGCGGGCGCCAAGTGCGGCGGAATATGCTTCACATGACGCTGCTTTTCCTGGGCAACATCCCTGCGGAACGCATCGATGACTTGCGTCAGGCTGCGGCACGTGTGGCTGGCACGGCTTTTACCGTGCGGCTCGACCGCTGGGCATGCTGGCGCCACAAGCAACTCGCCTGGGCAGGTTGCAGCGAACCGCCACTCCACTTGCTGACGCTGGTAGGACAACTGGCCGAGCGTTTGGCGGAAGAGGGCTTGCCGCTCGAACTGCGCGATTTTCTCGCGCATGTCACGCTGTTGCGCAAGTCGCGTTCCGTTCCGTTGCCGGAATTCGAGCCGTTCAACTGGACGATAGACGATTTCGTCCTGGTCGAATCGAAGCTTTCACCGCAAGGTTCGCACTACAGCATTATCGGCCGTTGGCCGCTGACGCCTGATCCGGACTAGGGGCCATTCATTGCGCGGCGGGTAGGCTGATACGCGCCACCAGTCCGCCGCCAGGGCGATCCAGCAAGCTCAGATGGCCACCGTGACTGAGTGCGATCCGGTCAACGATGGCCAGACCGAGCCCGGCACCGCTGACATTGCTGCGCGCTTCATTCAGGCGGGTAAAGGGCAATTTAAGCCGTTCGGTTTCCCCGGCGGGAATCCCCGGACCTCGATCGCAGACCTCGATGCAAATTTCCTGTTTGTCCTGACGCAGGGCAAGCAGTACGGGAAATCCGTTGTCGGCGTGGCGCAAGGCATTATCGATCAGGTTGGCCACGGCACGACGCAGGCCTTGCGGGCGCACGGCAAGGAATGGCAGGGGGGATAGTTCGGTCTCGATCAATTTGCCGCGACGGGTGTAGTGCGCGGCCAACTCGCCGAGCAGGTTGGCCAGGTCGGTTTCCTGCAATGCCTCGCCGGCTGGATCACGGGCGAAGTCGAGAAACTGGCCAATGGATTGGTCCATCTCTTCAATATCCAACGCCATGCTTTCCTGGGTTTCCGTATCCGCGCCGGAAAGCTCGATGTTCATGCGCAAACGCGTCAATGGTGTGCGCAAATCGTGCGAGATGCCAGCGAGGATCAGCGCACGGTCAGTGTCGAGGCGGGCCAGATCGGCCGACATCTGATTGAAGGCGTGCGCCAGGGTCGCAATTTCGGATGGCCCGGTTTCTTCAACCGGAGCCGGCATGCGACCCCGTCCAATTTCTATGGCGGCTATTGAGAGGGCTTTCAGCGGCCGGGTGACCCGAAATACGATCAGATAGGTGCCTGCCAGGGACAGCAAGAGCGCAGCCAATCCCCATCCCATCCATTGCCAGGGGATGACCCGTTCAATGCGCTCACGCGGCAGGGCGACCCAGTATTCGTTCTCATCCTCCTCGTCGATGCGAAAAGTGACGAACACCGCTTTTTCACCGTTGCGTTCCAGCGTCATGCGTGTCCGTGGCCCGAGCTCGCTACGCAATTGCGCAGCGACCAGCTGCAAGAACGGGCGATTCGGCAGGGGAGCGATGGTTTCGTTTTCCTCGACGGGGTAGATATGGATGCCCTCGCGGTCGGAAAGCTCCGCCAGCAGTGCATGGCGCTTGTCGGGATGGGCGGTAATCAGGGCGCTACGCGTCAGGTTGACTACGCTCTCCATCAATTGCGCCATCTGGTGCGCATGCGGTTCGCGATCGTAGGCACGGTAAATGGCAAACCAGGCGAATACCGACAGCAGCATCAGCAGGGCGACCAGCAGAAAGGTTCGCCATAGCAGGGTATGCGGCCATGGCCTCATCATGCGTGTTTGGTTCCGTCCGGCACAAAGACATAACCAAACCCCCAAATAGTCTGGAGATAACGGGGTTTGGCCGGGTCGTCTTCGACGAGCTTCCTCAGGCGAGAGATTTGCACGTCGATGGAACGATCGAAGACATCGTATTCGCGGCCGCGGGCCAATTCCATCAATTTGTCGCGCGACATCGGTTGGCGCGGATGTTGTACCAGCACCTTGAGGACAGCGAATTCACCGGTGGTGAGTTGCGTCATCTGCTCGTTGCGAGTCAGTTCGCGCGTGGCCAGATTGAGGCTGATTCCGCCGAAGGAGATATATTCCTCTTCCAGCATCGGCGCCCCGGGCGGGGGCATGACGGCACGTCTGCGCAAGATGGCATGAATGCGGGCAACCAGTTCGCGCGGGTTGAAGGGCTTGGGCAGGTAGTCGTCGGCGCCCATTTCAAGGCCGATGATGCGGTCGATATCGTCACCTTTGGCGGTCAGCATGATAATCGGCATGTCATTTTTGGCACCGCGCAGGCGTCGGCATATCGATAAGCCATCTTCGCCGGGGAGCATCAGGTCGAGCACCAGCAGGTCAAACATCTCCCGCGTCAGGGCCTTGTCCATGGCCGTCGCATTTTCCACCGGCTTGACCGAGAAGCCTTGTTCCTTCAGGTAGCGCTGTAGCAACTCGCGCAAACGCAGATCGTCATCGACGACAAGAATTTTCGGTTTTTCGTTCATGATTCGAATTTGTCATAACAGGCGGCGAATCTCGTAGCACCCATGACATAATTGTTGCTATGCCAAAACACTTTATAGTTTGACTGTGTCATTTAAGTTACCTCACGTTCCCACAACAAGGACATTGCCTGAGTTTTTCTGCGATGGCTGCGGCGATCAGAACGCGAAGCGTTGGAATCGAATCGGGCACGTGGCGTTGGGCACGTTGGCCGGCCACGGGGGATGTAATCTTTGGATAGGGCAAACGTTTCTGGCAAGGCACGGTTTTTTTTGGAGTCACTGTGAGTGAGACGATGCTGCATCAGGAAACCGTAGGCCGCGACGCACAGCGTGGCGTGGTGGTGGAAACCTTGCCAGCCTCGCCCTTCGTAGTGCGAGAGGCCGAATTCTTGTTTCAGTTCGCGGTAGTCGCGTTCGATGCGCCAGCGCATCTTGGTCACGAAGACCAGTTGTTTGAGAGTAGCGTCGGCGGGAGCGGTCGAGAACCAGTATCTGGCGGGTTCTTCGTCCCCTTCCGGCCATTCGACCAGCAGCCATTCCTCGGGACGCAGCGCCTTGGCAACGTGCGCCCCATGGGCAGGACGAATACGCAGGCAGGCAAAGCGGGAAGACAGCGCCGTGTTGGTGCCGTCGCGCCAGGTGACGTTGCGGTAACGCATCGCGGAGCGGTCCATCGCCAGTGTTTTGACGCTGACCGGCGTGTGCCCAGGCGCCCGACGCAACCGCTCGGGCTGTCGTCCATGTCCAGACCATGCCTTGGGCGGCAACGGCTCGACGTCGGGAGCCCAGACATTCGTCATCGGTCGAATCCCGACTGCATAGAGCAGTCCCAAGTTGGTGATGCCGTCCCGAAAAGCTGTTTCGTCGCCATACGCCGCATCGGCAAGCACCACCCCGGGAAGAATCCCAGCCGCTCGAGCGGTCCGCATCTGCTCAAGGGCAATCTGGGGTTTGGTGGCGAAGGCAATGTCATCCGGAATTCCCGAGCTCTTGCGCCGCACCGCATCGTCCGCCCAGTCCTTTGGCACGTAGAGCCGATAGGCAATCGGCAGGCTGCCGTGCTCACTGGCCAGAGTGAGGCTGACTGCAACCTGGCAGTTCGTTGTCTTGCCCAATTGGCCACAGTACTGGTGGGTTACCCCCACCGAGTGCTTGCCCTGCTTGGGATGCCCCGTGTCATCAACGATCCAGTAACAGCCGTCTTCGAGTCTCAGCGTCGGCTGGACCCACGACCTTACTCGATCAAGTACGGCAACGTCCGACCATTCGGATTTGGCAACAAAGTGATGCAGCGACTGGTGCTTTGCCTGCACATGCAGTGGATCGGTGTGCGCCGCCAGCGGCTCGACACTCTTTCGCTCGATTGGCAGCATCAACCCTTGGCAGTAGTCTTTCAATCCCGTATTCCTGTCCTGGTGCCCCAATGCGACACACAAATGATCAAGATATCTTTGCAAGTCGTCGTACATTTCCATCGCCGTCTCCTGTCGAACAAAGATATCTCTTTATCGGCAGATTGGCAGATTTATTGACACAGTCAAAATAGGAAGCTTACGCCAGATCGTCCATCGATGATTCTATCTTACGCCAACTGCGTTTTTGCGTAGGGACTTAACGACATGTACGAACGGGATAGATGGATCTCAGGCTGCAAATGACGCTGCGCCGTCTACTGGGGGCGTGGCTTGTCTTGTTCTCGTTGATGCTGGCCATGCCGGCCGCAGGCGAGGGCGTGGTGGTTTTGCTCAGCGAGGATTCTCAACCTTATCAGGAAACTGCCGAGGCCATACGCAGAGTACTTCAGCAGTCTCCCCACACGCGTCGCATCCCTTTGCTGACGCTCCAAAGCGCGGGGCTACAAACAGACCAGTCTTTGCTGAAGGAAGCCGATCTGATCGTCACGGTCGGCGTCCGGGCCACGCAGATGCTGGCCGTTTCATCCTCAACTGCGCCGGTGCTCGCCACGCTGGTGCCCAAACAAGGTTTCGACAAGCTGTTGAGCCAGCACAGGCAAGCAGCCCGCGGATTTTCTGCAATATATCTCGATCAGCCGATTGCACGGTACCTGGCTTTGTTCCGGGCCGGGTTGCCGGGACGGAATAGGCTTGGTCTCATTCTCGGTGCTGAAAGCCTGGAGAGTCTCAAGCTGCTGCAAACCGAGGCACGCGAACAAAAGATTCAACTCGTCGCTGAGGCAATCAACAGCGAGCATGAACTCATGCCCGCATTGCAACGCGTCCTGGAGACAGCCGATGCTTTACTGGCACTGCCCGACTCCATGGTTTTCAACAAGAACAACGCCTACAGCGTCCTCTTGAGCTCCTACCATTACCAGGCCCCGGTCATCGGCTATTCGCAGGCTTACGTCAAGGCCGGAGCGCTCATGGCTGTGTATTCAAAACCGGTACAGATTGGCCAACAGGCAGGCGAAATGGTGGTGAGCATGCTGTCGTCAAAACCGGGGCTTATGCCGGCAGCCCAGTACCCGAAATATTTCACGGTGAGCGTCAACACCCAGGTGGCGCATTCGCTGGGGATAGCGATGGAAACCGAGACAGTGCTTGCCGAAAAACTGAAGCGTGCGATGGAGCAAGAGCGATGATGAACGGGGGAATCAGGGAACGCGTATTGTTCCTCGCCTTGGCACCGTTGGTGATAGTGGCGTTATTGCTGGCCATCTATTTTACCAACAGCCGCATCGTGGACCTGAACCAGTCCCTGCACGAGCGGGGCCTGGCGATTGCCCGGCAGCTCGCGCCTGCCAGCGAATACGGGGTGTTTTCTGGCAACCGTGAGGTTCTTCAGGGGCTGGTCAATGCAGCCAGGCAGGAAGCCGACGTCAAGGGCGTGAGCATCCTCGATACGCGAAACAATATTTTGGCAACCAGCGGTCATCCACTCAGCGCTATACAGGAGAGCGCTATTTCAAGTTCCGCCGGAGATATCGTTGAGGGCGAAGAGTCCCTGATTTTCAGCGCACCGATCTACCAGAGCGAAGTCATCCTCGACGATTTCTCACTGAGTGCTGCCCCCACGACCGAGAAGGCCATCGGCGCTGATCGCCGCTTGCTGGGGCGCGTCAATGTTGAGCTTGGCCGCACCCAGACCATCGCGCGCAGGAACCAGCTGCTGCTGAACAGCTTGCTGATCACCTTGCTGGGCTTGGTTGGGAGTGCCTTGCTGGCACTGCGGCTGAGCCGGCAAGTGATCCATCCCATCACCAGCCTGGCCGATGCGGTGGACAAGCTCGGCCGGGGCAATTTGGATGTCGCTGTCGAGACGCATTCCCGCGGAGAGATGGCCACCCTGGAGCAGGGCTTCAACGCCATGGCTGCCACCATCAAGCTGTCCCAGGGCGACTTGCTGGCAAAGATTCAGGAAGCCACTGCCAAACTGGCTTACCAAAGCTGCCACGATACGCTCACCGGCTTACCCAATCGACGCGAGTTTGAGGTTCGCCTGGGCCATGCCTTGGCTGGTGCCAAGAGGAATGCTCAAGCGCATGGGCTGTGCTACGTGGACCTTGACCACTTCCGGATGATTAACGATGCCTGTGGACATCAAGCGGGTGATGAATTGCTGCGCCGCTTGACACTCCTTATGCAGAACGCTTTGTCCGCCCCGGACGTGCTGGCGCGACTGGATGGGGACGAATTTGGCGTGCTACTGGAAAACTGCCCGCTGGAGAAAGCGCAAGAAGTTGCGGAAGCGTTATGCCAGACAGTCCGGAGTTTTCGCTTTATATGGGAAGACCAGGTTTTTATGGTGGGTGCCAGTATCGGTCTGGTATCGGTCGATCCGGAAACCGTCAGCGTGACTGAACTGCTTTCTGCTGCGGAGTCGGCGTGTTGCGCCGCGAAGGACAACGGGCGTAACCGGGTTCAGGTTTTCCATCGGGAAGACATTGAGTTGGTGCGGCGTTCGGAAGAGCTGCAATGGGTAACGCGCATCGCCCATGCGCTGGAGAAAGACCGCTTCCTTCTCCACTACCAGAAAATTTCACCGATTGATCCGGCACGAAACAGCGAAGCGCACTTTGAATTCTTGTTGCGCATGCTGGATGAAAACGGCAACATAATCATGCCAATGACTTTTATTCCCGCGGCGGAACGTTATTCCCTCATGCCCAGCATCGACCGCTGGGTGATCGGCAATGCTTTCAAGCTCTGTCATCAATCCGCCGACAATTGCAGTACCAGTTCGCGGATTATTTTCACCATCAATTTGTCGGCCTCATCGCTTTGCGACGAACATTTTCCGGAATTCGTTCAGGAACAGTTCACGCTGTATGGCGTAAGGCCGGAAACGATCTGCTTTGAAATTGCCGAGACCGTGGCAATCGCTCATCTGGGCAACGCTATCGCCTTGATGAAAGCACTGAAGAAAACTGGATGTCTCTTTTCATTGGATGATTTCGGGAGCGGGCTTTCCTCTTTTTCTTGCCTGAAAAATCTGCCGGTCGACTACCTGAAAATCGACGGCGCTTTCGTCAGGGATATGGCAACAGATCCGGTTTATTTCGCCATGGTGGAAGCGATCAATAAAATAGGGCAGGCCATGGAGTTGAAAACCATTGCGGAATTCGTGGAAAGCGAGGTCGTTCTGAAAAGGCTTGGGGAAATTGGTGTCGATTATGTGCAAGGCTACTTGATCGATCCCCCGAAACCTATCGCCGATATCTTCCAGCGCAATCGTAAAAACGACAGCACCGCCGCAAACATCGCCAGGCGTGCCATCCCGTCGCGCTCTTGCGCCTCGGCACCTTCGCCGGCAACGAATGGAGGAGAATCGACGACGTGATTTTCCGGGGGCATGGTGTCGCAGGCAGCTTTGGCTCGGCGATTTCGAAAGTAAGCCTGCGCGGGAGAATGCCGGTCTTACTCGTTCTTACTGCTCCGTTGCCAAGGGAACCGTCAGCACTACGATGGTACCGTCGCCCGGCCTGCTGTCGATCTGCACGTCGCCACCCAGAATCATGATGCGTTCGCGGACGCTGAACAGACCGAATCCGCCTTTCAGCGTGGGTTTCGATTTACTGTTCTCGCTGAAGCCGACACCGGAGTCCGTTACACTGAGTACCAAGTGGTTTTCCACGATTCTCGCAGCGACTTCTGCCGCATCGGCATCATTTAGCTGGGCGTGCTTCGCCACGTTGATCAATAGTTCGCGCGCGACCCGGAACAGCAAATAGAACATTCCTTTGCTCAAATCAATGCGCACGCCTTCATGGTGCACCTTGACGCGCAAGCCATAGGAGCGCCGCATGTCCTCGGCCAGCCATTCCAGCGCAGGCACCAGTCCGAGTTCATGAAGTACCGGCGGACTCAATTGCACCGAGAGAGAGCGGGCCGCCCTGTCGGCTTCGGTGATGCGGGTATCGACAGCCGATATTTTCTGCTTCAATTCGCTATCCTCGCCACCTCCGGAACTGCCTTGGTATGCCGGTCCCAGCGCCGAGAGCTGGAGCTTGGCAATCGCGAGTGTCTGGCACAGCCCGTCGTGCAGGTCGCGGGCAATCGCTTGCCGCTCCCGCTCCTCGGTTGTGGCCAGTTCGATGGACATGCAGCGAAGTTGCGTGGTGCGTTCGAGCACCTGTAGCTCCAGCAGATCCTGCTGTGCCTTGCGCCCGGTGATGTCATAAAGGAGCATCATGTGGGTGCCATCGAACGGCGCGCTGAAAGGCTTTACCTCCACCAGCACTGTGCGTACCTGCCCATCCTTGCAGGTGATGTTGGCCTCGTAAGGCTCAAATTTCGAATGATGACCTTGGGCTGCCTGCACATGGCAGTGGTTGGTCGCCGATACCCATTGCCGATAATTTGGGTCTGGGAAAACTTTGCGCTTCAATTCTTCGAACGTGGGGATGTCTTCGAGCTTGTAACCGAAACTGAGCGTGAATGCCGAATTGATGTGCGTCACGTTTCCCTGTTCGTCGGTCAGGAATAATGCGACAGGCGATGCCTCGAACACAGTACGCGAAAAGGCCTCTTTGCTGACCAGTTCTTTGAAGGTATGAAGCAGGAACCATAGTCCCGCCCCGGTCGTTAGAGCGAAAGCGATGGCGGCCAGTATGATCTCGTTTCTCCCACCGCTCAGATAGACGATTACTGTCATGATGATGTTGATGACAACAACCAAAGCAATCAGTGTTGAGCGGAAGACCATGGCAGGGCGTGCGGGAAGCAAGAATTAAGCGGCTAACAGGAAACAGGAAGGAAATAGGAAAAATTTCTGCCAGCACTCTACTCCAGTTCTAGCGTATGCACACATCTCGAATAGCCCGTCGTTCCGGCGCAAGCCGGAACCCAGAAAGGCGCGTCAATACTGGATTCCGGCTTGCGCCGGAATGACGGCGTCTGGTTTTGGCCTGGTTGCGTACACATTTGAATATGAGCGGAAATGCGACTTGTGTGCATACGCTTGACTCCAGTTATGGTGTTCCAGTGTCGAGTTCGCCAAACCCAACGACGGGCAGCCAGCTTCTGGCCCAGATTATGGCAGCCGCCAGATTCAGCTTGGCGGCCGGGCAGACAGGTTCTCCAAGTTCAAAACTTTCGCCGCGGATGGCCAGTAGCCAGGATGGTGGCGGAGGGCAGCTTTCCAATTGGGTATAGGTGTGCAAGATCGCCTGGGGCGTCATGGCGTGGGTGGTGAAACTCGCGTCTTTATCGGGGAAGATGGGGGAGAAGCTGAAAGGCGCCGCTGCGGTCAGGCTGGCGTCGACGAACAGAACGCGCTCCCGGCCGTGGAGGTCGAGGGCGTGCTCCACCTGCAACTGGAAGTCGGTCTGGCATTCGACTGCGGGGTGATTCATGGCTTCGATGCCCTCGACAAACAACGGTCCGAGCGCGTCGTCGCCGCGACTAGGGTTCCCCCAGGCGAATATGAGAATGGGCGGCTTCACTCGGTCAAGCAGGCTCCGCGCTGGTTTTTGAGCATCCGGTCGAGGAGTTTTCCTTCGGCGTCGATCAGGCTGACTTCCAGCGGCATTTGCCCGAGCGCATGGGTGGCGCAGGAAAGACAGGGGTCAAAACAGCGGATGGCGACTTCGATGTGGTTGAGCAAACCCTCGCTAATTTTATTTCCGGAGAGGTATTGTTTCGCCACCTGGCGAATTGCTTCGTTCATCGGCTGATTATTGTGTGTGGTCGAGACGATCAGGTTGGCGCGAATGACTTGATCGTCTTCATTCACGCGATAGTGGTGTATCAGCGTGCCGCGCGGCGCTTCGATGACGCCTACGCCGCGTTGGGCGCGCTCGCCCTTCGCCATCAGGTCGGTACCCAGAATGTCTTCGTCGTGCAGCAGGTCCTTGATGGTCTCTGCGGCATGGAGCATTTCGATCATGCGCGCCCAGTGATAGCCGAGCGTCGCGCCGGCCACGCTTCCGCCATCGTAGGCCAAGAATTCCTCACGTGCCTTGTCGGCCAGTGGGGTCGGAATGAAGTCGCAGTTGGCGACCCGCGCCAGCGGTCCGACCCGGTACCAGCCCCGCTCCGGGCCCAGGGCTTTCATGAAAGGGAATTTCATGTAGGACCAGGGTTTGACGTCTTCCGAGATGACGTCCCAGTAGCGCTCATAGTTGAAATGGTCAAAGATCAGCTGGCCATCCGCATCACGGGCGCGTAGTCCGCCGTGGTACAGGTCCATGGCGCCGTCGGCGCGCACCAGGCTCATGCTGTGGGAGGGGAAGCGGCCGAAGGCGTTGTATTCGGCGAGATTCTTCTCGAACAGTCCGCGGATGAGCTGGACTGCCTCACGACTCCAGGCCACCATCTGGTACGCGTCCTTGAGCAGCAGGTCGCGCTCCTCAACGGCGAGGGACTTATTTACGCCACCCGGCACCGAACCCGTGCCATGCACGCGTTTGCCGGCGGTGTGGCGGATGATCTCCTGGCCGTATTTTCTCAACAGCACGCCTTTTTTCGCCACATCGGGATAAGCCGCGATGACGCCGACCACGTTGCGTGTCGCGACAGCGGAACCGAAACCGAACATCAGGTCCGGTGAGGAGAGATGGAAAAAGTGCAGGGCATGCGACTGCAATATTTGTCCGGCATGCATCAGGCGACGCAGTTTTTCGGCGGTGGGGGTAAGTTTTGCGCCGACCACCATGTCGAGCGCCTTGGATGCGGCGAGATGGTGGGACACCGGGCAGATGCCGCAAAGACGCTGCACCATCACCGGCACTTCCCAATAGGGACGGCCCTGGATGAATTTCTCAAAACCGCGGAATTCGACGATGTGGAGCCGCACCTGATGCACCTGGTTGTCCTCGTCGAGCAGGATGGTGACCTTGCCGTGGCCTTCCACCCGTGAGACGGGCTCGATCGCGATGCGCTTCAATTTCTCGGGATGGGCGGCGGTTTCCAGTTCGAAGCTCATGATGTTGTCTCAGTCATAGTGGAGCAAGCCATGGCCCAGGCGAGGGGTCCGTCCGGCCAGGAGATCGGTGAGAAACTTCCAGATGGCGTCCGCCGGGGGCGGGCAACCGGGCAAGAAGTAGTCGATCTTGACCACCTCGTGAATCGGATGCACCTTGTTGAACGGCAGCGGCAGTTCGGGATCGTTGGGGATTCCGCCATGAGTCAGCCCCGCTTCCGTCTGGTAGACCTCTTCGAGGACATCGCGCAGATCCAGGTGGTTGCGCTGCGCCGGCAGGCCGCCATTGATGGCGCAGGCCCCGACCGCGACGAGAATCTTGCAATTCTGCCGGAATTCCCGCAGCACATGCAGGTTCTCGGCGTTACACAGGCCGCCTTCGATGAGGCCAAGATCGCAGACACCGCAGTGCTTGATATCGGTCAGTGGCGAGCGATCGAACTCGATCAGCTGAATCAGGTCAAGCAGTCGCTCATCGATATCCAGGAACGACATATGGCAACCGAAGCAGCCTGCCAGAGATGTGGTGGCCACCTTGAGCTTCTTGTCCATTAGAGGTTCCCCTCGACTGACTCGCTGATCGGTTTCAGGTCATATTTGCGGCTGCCGATGGGGACGGCGAAACCAATCCTCTTCGGAAGGATCACGCCGACCGGGCAAACCTGTGCGGCTTTGTCCGAGGCGGAAAAATCGGTATCGGCGAGGCGACCGCTCTCGGAATTCACGATCAGGTGTTTGGTGATGCCGCGTCCGGCCAGGGCGAAGACGTTCTTCTGGTCCACTTCGCTGCTGGCTCGAACACACAGTTCGCAAAGAATGCAGCGGTTGAAATCGAGCAGAATGTCATGATGCGAGGCGTCGACCGGGCGCACCGGGAAAATCTGCGGAAAATGCGGCGACATCACGCCGAGATCATAGCCCAGCGCTTGCAGCTTGCAATTGCCGCTCTTCTCGCAAGACGGGCAGAAATGGTTGCCTTCCACCAGCAGCATCTGCACCAGGGTGCGACGTTTGTCCTGGATGTCCGGAATCTCGCTTTCCACCGCCAGTCCGGCCTGCGCAGCGGTGGTGCAAGCGGGGGCAGGGCGGCCGTCGATTTTTACCAGGCACAACTTGCAGGAACCGTGCGGCTTGAATTCGGGGTGATAGCACAGGTGCGGGATGTATTTTCCGGCTGCCAGCGCAGCCTGAATAATGGTCTGCCCTGGCTGGAAGGGAATTTCCTCGCCGTCGATCAGGAAGCTGGGCAGTTGTCCGGTGTCGGTAGTCATCCCTCGATCTCCATGGTGTTTTTCAAATGCGCCTCTGCATCATCGCGACCGGTCATCTGGCGAGCCAGCGACAGCGCCTGGTCGAGGTCGAAGGCTGGCTCGAAGGCGAGCGACTTGAGGCGGCGCTGATAGGCTGGGCGGAATTTTTGCAGGGTGTCGAACATCGGGTTGCAGGCTGTGTGGCCGAGACCGCAGTGACTGGCGTTTTGCAGCAGATGGTTGATCTTGAAGATTTCGTTGATTTCGAATTCACTGCCGTGGCCGGCCTCGATCTTGTCCATGCAGTTTTTCAGCAGCGTGGTGCCGACCCGGCAAGGCGTGCAGAAACCGCAGCTCTCATGGGCGAAGAAATGGGAAAAATTGCGGGCGACTTCGAACATGTCGCGTTGATTGTTGAAGACCATGAAGGCGCCGGCGGTGGCCAAGTCTTCGAAACCAATCCGGCGTTTGAATTCGTCGGAAGAGATGCACACGCCGGAAGGCCCGGAGATTTGCACCGCCTGCGTGCTGTCGGCAGCAGCACCGCAATCCGCCAGCACATCGGCCACACTGACGCCGAAGGGATATTCGTAAATGCCGGGACGTTCGCAATCGCCCGATACGGAAAGAATTTTGGTTCCTGTGGACTTTTCCGTGCCGATACCGCGGAACCAGTCGCCGCCCCGTGCGGCGATCAGCGCGGCGGCGGCGAGCGTCTCGACATTGTTGACTGTCGTCGGTTGCCCCAGGTAGCCATGTGTGACCGGAAATGGCGGACGGTTGCGCGGGACACCGCGTTTGCCCTCCAGCGACTCGATCAAGGCCGATTCTTCGCCGCAGATATAAGCACCCGCACCAAAATGGATTTCGATGTCGAAGTCGAATCCTGCCTGATCCAGGATATTGTGGCCGAGTAGTCTTTCCTTGCGGCGACGCTTCAGAACGTTCTCCAGGTGATCGAGCAGATAGCGGTATTCACCACGCAAATACAGCATGCCGAGGCGGGCGCCGACCACATAGGCGGCGATGGTCATCCCCTCGAACACCAAATCGGCCTGCGTGGTCAACAGCACCCGGTCCTTGAAGGTGCCCGGTTCGCCTTCGTCTGCATTGCAGATGACGTAATGTGCCGGAGCAGGTCCCCAACCCGCTGCATTGCGACAGGCTTCCCACTTGAGTCCGGTGGTGAATCCTGCACCGCCTCGCCCGCGCAGGTTCGAGCGTTTGATTTCTTCCAGGGTCAACAGCGGTCCAGATGCGGCCGCGCTATCGACAGAGGCGTTCGGGTCTCGCGCGATCGCGATGCGCATCGCCTCGCCACGGGAGATTTGATCATTCAGGAGGATGTCGCGGCGGTGAATATGGTCGGACACCTCGAAGAACTCGCCTGGCCATTCCGCCAAAGGTTTTTCGGCGCGAATCAGATCGACGATTTGTGTCACCCGCTGGACATTCATGCGGGTGATTGCCTGATAATTGACCAGGATTGCGGGCCCTTGATCGCACATGCCGGTGCAAGAAGTGGTCGCCACACTGACCAGACCGTCTTCGGAAACCCGGCCAGGTTCAAGCCACAACTTTTCACACATTTTCCGCATCAAATCGACGCTGCCAAGCATCCGGTCGGTGATGTTGTCGCTCCACAGCACACGATATTTTCCCATCGGCTGTGTATGGAAGAAACTGTAAAAGCTTGCCACACCCTCGACCCGCGCCAAAGGCTGGCGTGTGCCCCGTGCAATCATCGCCAGCGTTTTCCTTGATAGCCAGCCGAGCGCTTCTTGCGTCTCGCGCAGGATCTGCATCAGCCGAGTTGGATCGTCATGGTGACGGGCGAGTACCGCGTCTATGATCTCTGCCGGGTTCTGGATGGACATGGATAGGCTTTCCTAAAAGAGACAGCAGCAGGAGGCGGACATGAATGTGGCATTTTGAACGACTGGTCACGCTTTGGCTAGCTTGCGCACGATGATAATGGTATGCGGAGACGAAGATAGTGAAAATACCAGAGATCGGGTAATTTCCGATACTCAGATATGGGTAGTTTCATGCGTGTCCGATATAAGAGTGCTGCTCCTTTTCAGTCGATGGCTCAGGAGGTTTCAGGGGTATTTCGAAGTTGAAAGCACTGCCTTGACCTTCGCCAGCCGATGTGGCCCAGATGCGGCCCTCGTGGTGTTCCACGATGCGGCGGCACAACGCCAGCCCCATGCCAGTACCCTCGAACCGGCTGCGCGACTGAAGGCGGCTGAAAAGCTTGAACAAGCGATCGATCTGCTGCGGATCGATACCGATGCCGTGATCGCGTACGCTGATGCGCCAGGTGCCGGCAGTGTGGGACGATTCAACTTCGATGCGCGGGAATGTCCCTGCGATGCGATACTTGACGGCGTTGCCGATGAGGTTCTGGAACAAGCGCGTCAGTTCGTCGCGGCACGCATAGACATTGGGCCAATCTCCGACAACCCTGAGCTCGGTGCCGGTTTCCTGCATGAGCGGGGCAAGGAAGTTCAGTGCCTCATCAAGTGATTCACGGCTCGCCATCCAGGTTTTGAGCGAGCTTGTTCTGCCGACGCGCGAATATTCCAGCAGTGAAACAATCATCGCATCCATGCGTCTTGCACCATCCAGGACGAAGGCCATATTCTCGCGGTTGTCGGCATCGAGCCGATCCTTCAAGGCATGTTCCAGCAGCTGCAGATGGCCGGTGATCATGCGCAGAGGCTGGCGCATGTCGTGGGAAACGCTGTAGGCGAATTGCTCGAGGTCGGCATTGGATCGCAACAAGGCTTGCGTTCTTTCGCGCAACGCTTCTTCCATCCGCTTGCGTTCGGTGATGTTCTGGGCTGTGCCACGAAGTCCCCGGATATTTCCGTTTGCATCGCATTTCGCCTCACCGCGTGCGAGGATCCATCGCGTCGAGTCGGTCGGCAGCACCAGTTCCAGATCGAGTTCATAGGACTCTCCGGTTTCCATGGCCCGTTTCACGGCAGCGTCGAGCCGTCCAGCGCTTTCTGGCGTGTAAGCCTTGAGATGCTCCGCATAGTTGGACGTCGGTTTGCCCGGATCCAGGCCGTAGATGCGGTAATACTCGTCCGACCACCAGATGGTGTCCTTGAGCGCATCCCACTCCCAGCTGCCGATGTGCGCAAGACGCTGCGCTTCGTTAAGCGCCATTTCGCTCTTGCGTAATGCCTCCTCGGCCGTCTTGCGTCGTCGATGCTCCTCGGCATTCAACAAGGCGCGCTTGACCGCCGGTACCAGCTTGGAGAGATGTCCTTTGAGCACGTAGTCGGCGGCGCCTTGATGCAGGGTATCGATGGCAGTTTCTTCTCCCATGGCGCCAGAGATGAAAATAAAGGGCACCTCCGGCATCTTCGCGCGCACGATGCCGAGTGCCGACAGGCCATCGAAAGCCGGCAGGTTGAAATCGGCCAAAATGACATCGGGACGAAGCTCTTCGAGTGCCGCGACAAAAGCGTCGCGGCTATCCACACGCCGGGACGAAAATACCATGCCGGCCTTGCGCAGTTCGCGTTCGGCAAGTTCGGCGTCTGCCGGTTCGTCTTCGAGCAGGAGAAACTCCAATTTCTTATCCATTCGTACGCATTCGTTTTTAGACTACATTTCTGTCTACATCATCTATTCCCTGTTCGGCAAGCTGAAATAGAAGGTCGCACCTGCACCGACGCTGCCTTCAGCCTATACCCGTCCGCCATGACGTTCGACGATGCGCTTGACCATGGCCAGGCCAACACCGGTGCCTTCGAATTCCTGGGCGGTATGGAGCCGCTGGAAGACGCCGAACAGCTTCTCGGCGTAATGCGTGTCGAAACCGACACCGTTGTCTTTCACGTAATAGGTGGTTTCTTCCGTCCCTGCCATGGCACCTATCTCGATCAGCGCCTCCTCGCGCGGCTTGGTAAACTTGATGGCGTTCGATAGCAGATTCACCAGCGCCTGCCGCAGCATAGGTCGATCTCCGTGTACCGGCGGCAGGTCCCCCATCTCGCAGCGCAAGTGGCGACCGACGGCCGCTCTCTGCAATTCATCGAATACCTCGACTGCCAGTTTCTTCATGTCGACCGGTATGGCTTCCATCTCGCGCCGCCCCATACGCGAGAATTCGAGGATGTCGTTGATCAACCCGTCCATGCGCAGGGTGCCGGTTCGCACCAGACCGAGGAAGCGTTTGCCTTCGGCGTCAAGTTTGTCGCTATAGTCTTCCAGCAGTATCTTGGAATAGCCGTCGATCGCCCGCAGCGGCGCCCGCAGGTCGTGTGAGACCGAAAATGAAAAGGCTTCAAGCGCCTTGTTGGCGGCTTCCAACTGCGCCGTTCTTTCCTTCACCCGTTGCTCCAACTCGCCGTTCAGCTTCCTGATTTCCTCTTCCGATCTTTTGCGCTCGGTGATGTCGCGAATAATGCCCCGGTATGCGGTAACCACATCGTTTTCGCCTTTCACGGCAGTCAAGGAACAAAGCGCAACAAACCTTGCGCCGTCTTTTTTCTTGACGATGACCTCATCTTCGGCACTGCCGTGCGCCTCGACCATTGCCAGCATGCGCTTTCTGTCCGGCGGGTTCGCGTAGAGGTCATGCGCCAGGTCGAGGCCCAAAATTTCCTCTTTGGTGTCGTAACCGAACATCGCGATCCCGGTCTTGTTCATGTCGAGAATTTTCCCGCTGGGGCAGGTGATGAAAAGACCGTCTAAGGAGTCTTCGAACAGAGTCCGATATTTCGTTTCGCTTTCCTGCACGCGCTCTCTGTCGCTGATCAATTGCCGTTCTGCGGATTGGAGCTTTTCCGAGGCATAATTCAGCGACGCTTCCAGTTCGTCTATTTCAACCAAGCCGAGACCGACGCAAATTTTTGCGCCTTTGCTTTCGCTCAAGGCCTTGGCAAAGGCTGTCAGCCTCTTGAGCGCAAGCGCCATGGGGCGCAGCACGAAAAGTATCGTCACTGCGCCGCAAGCAACCCAGAGCATCGCCAGAACGAGGCTTTGTTGCCAAGCTTCGGCCTGTGCCTGTTGGATGGCGTCCATGCTGTAATCTGCCCGAATCCATCCCAGCGTGCCCCCTGCCTTGATCGACTGCCAGACGACGAGATTTCCTTCTTCGATGACGATGGCGGGAGAGACGGCAACAGATGTGCCTGGACGGCCGCTAACCGGCCCCGAGACAGGCTTGCCACCATCGCCGCGCCTGACATCGACGATAATTCGGCCATCGCGCTCATACACTCGCAGACGACTTATGTCGGGAAGTTCCGCCGATTTGAGCAGAAACACTTCCAGGTCGGCGTAATCCTGGAGCACCAGAAAACGCGCGCAATTCTCGGCAAAATTCCTCACCATGACAGTTGAATGCTCACGCATCGACTCCAACAGCTTGTCCGACTGGCGCTTGGCGCTCACCCAACCCGACATCACCCCGGTAACACAAAGGATTGCCGAAACCAGCAGGATTACCCGCAGATTCAGTTGGCGGGGCAGCAAACCCATGTCACTTTCCCCAATCGGAAAGGCCCCTGATGTCGACAATTTCCAGAGACTGGTAGTCCCTTGCGTAATCAGCGGCAACAGGAGCAGGCAGTCTCATGGTCTTGAGCAATTCCTCCCCCTCTTTGGTGGCGGCCATCTTCAGTACGAGCTTCTTTATCAATTCCCTCGTTTCTCGCGACACCCGCGGGTGGGCGCTAAAGGGATGGGGAGCAACTTCCGCTGTCTCGATGATCAAACGGAGCTGTTCGCGGTTTGTCACCGATTCATTCTCCAACTCCGGAATGAATACGGCGCCGGCGGCAGATTTACCCAGGAGCACGCTCCTGATCACGTTTTGGGTCGAACCGGAATATTCGGCGGTATAGGGAATTTTCTGCTGCTGCTCGGCCAGCAGATGTCTCATCAGGACACTGCAAAGGTTTTTATTGCCCACAAAGGAAATCGTTTCGCCGGAAAGTTCGTCTATTGTCCTGAGGGAAGAATCCTTGCGCACGAACAGCCCGATTGAAACAGGCTTGCCACCACGGACGAACGGCACGTATCCGTGCATTTGGCGGGCTACCACTGTCTGGATAGGCGAGGCAAAAATGAAGTCGGCGTTACCGTCCCCTATCTCCCGCTCAAAGTCCGCCATTCGTTGGAACAGCTTCAAACGAAATCGAAGACCGCTCTCCTTGGTTAACCGTTCCAGAAACGGAGTCCATTGCTCATGCAGAGTGACTGGCGGTGAGGAGGGGATGACGGCGATGGCATAAGCATCGCCTGCCTTGGCCGATGCGGATGCAAATGCACATAGCGTTGCCAGAAGCAAGTTGCAGAAACACGCCTTTAGGGTGTCAAGCCCAAACGATTTCCTGGTCGGGATGGATTTCAAGATATTTTTCTCACGCGGTTCTTCTTGTTAATAGGGGCAAGAAACTGGACGATTTTCTTTATGCCATTGGTATCGATCAAGAGTTCGGTTTGCTGCCCTGCGTCGTATCCGGGAACGCGGAGTTGGAAAATCCATTGGCATCAATATATTCGCAGGCGGAGGAAACAAAAATACTCGGTTCTTTGTATTTTTAACTACCGGTTTCTAGGTAGCATAAATTACGGCGTTCCGGGTATATCCAGCCTTCTCTTTGGCGCCTATATTTTTTGGTGACTAGTGGAACGTTAATCGATTGAGGGAGAAAATGTTATGTTCAAGAATCTAAAAATCGGCGTGCGTTTGGGCATTGGCTTCGGTTTGATCCTGATCCTGCTTCTCAGCATGTCTATCTTATCCATCTCGCGCGTCGGCCTGCTTGACGATGACATTACCGGCATCGTCGAAGACAAGTTCCCCAAGACTGTTTTGGCCAACAACATCGCCGAGCACGTCAATAACCAGGCCCGGGCAATCCGCAGCGCTATGGTGGCCACGTTGATGAACCGCCCTGTCGATGCAAAAGGCGAACTCGACAAGATTCCTCCTGCCCGTAAGGTCATTGCAGAAGATTTCGAAAAGCTGGACAAAATGATGACCAGCGAGACGGGCAGGAAGCTGTTCAGCAAGGCCGCCGATGCGCGTAAGGCTTATATCGTCGAGCAGGACAAGTTTGTCGAGCTACTCACCAGCGGCAAGAAAGAAGACACCGCCGAGTTTCTGCTGAACACCATCCGCAAGACGCAAACCGAGTACCTGAAATCGCTAAACGAAATCGTCGATCATCAGACCGAGTCGATGAACAAGTCTGGCAAACAAGCCGGGGAACTGGCCGATGCAACACGCAAAATGATCATTAGTTTGTCCATCGCCTCGATTCTGCTCGCCATAGGCTTCGCCTGGTGGGTGACGCGCAGCATCACCAAGCCGCTCAATGAAGCCGTAGGCGTCGCCGACGCGCTTGCCCAAGGTGATCTGACCGTGCATATCGAAGTGGATTCCAAGGATGAAACTGGCCAGCTGAAGCAGTCGATGAGCAACATGGTCGGCAAACTTTCTCAGATCATCGGCGAAGTGAACACGGCCTCCGAAGCGCTCAACAACGCTGCCGGCCAAGTCTCGGAAACCGCCCAGTCGCTTTCCCAGGCATCCTCCGAACAAGCCGCCAGCGTCGAGGAGACCACGGCATCCATCGAGCAGATGACCGCATCGATCAACCAGAACACCGAGAACGCCAAGGTCACCGACGGCATGGCCAGCAAGTCCGCCACCGAAGCCACCGAGGGCGGCACCGCCGTCAAGGAAACCGTCGAAGCCATGAAGTCCATTGCCGGCAAGATCGGCATCATCGACGACATCGCCTACCAGACCAACCTGTTGGCGCTCAATGCCGCGATCGAAG
>Ga0172380_10002039_pt1 | contig 32917 bp, 63 predicted proteins | sample Leawe162metaG_FD_119747 | JGI IMG/M metagenome (GOLD analysis project Ga0172380, IMG submission 119747) | Leachate microbial communities from a municipal landfill in Southern Ontario, Canada - Leachate well 162 metaG | ecosystem: Engineered > Solid waste > Landfill > Unclassified | place... | reverse complement strand
TCAGTGACGCGGGCGACGGTGTAGCGAACGTCCCGGAGCTTCCGTCGGTTATTCTCCTCAGCTACTTCTTTCGCCCGCCCAAGGCTGTAGATGAATGTCCCAAAAGTGTGTGGCGGAAACCGGCCGATACGAGAAATCACTACGTACCCCGTCTCTTCAGCCATCATTCTCACTCCCTTGGTACTCGGCGAAGTGGGCGCGAGCACGGGTAAGACGATCGAGAACTTTGTCAGCGGCTCGCGGACTTCCGAGCCGGTAGGCAACGAGCAAACCGTCCTGAGCTTCGCCCAATTCCTCCGCAGCCTCTCTCCGCTCTTTCTCGGCTGCCTTCTGTTCGATCAACCGCGCATTGGAGTCGATAAGTTCCTGGACACGATCTTGTGCGGCTTTGAGTTGGGCGGCGAGGGCGGTGTATTCTCGACGGTAAGCGTGGAGCAATTCGAGCACGTTCGCGGGTAAACCGTCCGGGTAACTACCGCCAGGTACGTAACGCTCAATCAATTCATCGGCGCTCACTTCGTCATCTCCTTATCTTCTCTACGTCTGCGGCGCAGCCGACGGAGATTGCCCGCTTTACATATGCGGCAACTACGCCAGCCGTGCTTGTCAATCCGGGTGTTCTTATCGTCGTAAGGATGACCCTTCGCGCAGTGAGTCTTCCGCGCGTTAATTGCCGTTGGGCTAAATCCTCTCAAGATGTTTTCGCGCTGAGTAACCGGCTCAAGATGTGTGGGATTACAACAGGCGTGGTTGCGACAGAGGTGATCGGGTTGTAGACCCTCGGGGATTGGGCCGACCAGGAGTTCGTAGGCGAAGCGATGAGCCCTGTGGTAGCGACCGTCTATCCAGAACGTTCCATAACCTTCCCCGTCTTTCCAACCGAGCCAAGGCCAACACCCGTCGGGGTCGCCCCTTGAGACCCTCTCCCAGAAAGTCTGTTCTGTGTTCCGATAGCGCTTTACCCGCATCACTCGCTCTTCCATTTTCGCCAGGGTTCGGAGGGGGAGTCGCGGAGTTCGACTTGGATGAGAAGCAGGAAAGGCAGGCGCTGCTTTTCGATTCCTCTATCCCGAGCGTCCGCCGTTTTGTAGCTTCCTCCGATACACCACGGAGATAGGGAATCGGCGCGACTTTGCCATCGCCACTGAAACGGCCTCTTCATCACGTACTCTCCTTCTCGGATCCGGCGTCTCCACGCAACGTTGACGCGCCCGAGGTTGACATACCGATATCGAGAAGTCGATCCGTAATTCCACTCCGAGCGATAGCCAAAGCGCGCTCGGGAAAGTCTCACCTCAAAACGCCCTAGGTTCATTCGCCTGTCTCCTTCTCGGATTCGGTTGCGGGGTGCCGTAGGAAGGCATCCCGCTTATTGGATGCGCGTGACTTCCGAGTTGCCGATGAAGCCGCTCAATCTCGCTCGTGACAGCCTCCATCCAAGCGAATAGGCGCTCGTCATCTCTGACGCCAGTACCGCAAGTGTGCCGCCCGACATTGTTCAGAGCTTTGCGTACTGCATTCACGAGTTCTCCTTCCCGTGCTGGTGGAGGGGGAGGGTCATGCGTGTTTTCTCCGGTCTTTCAGGGCATCCCGCAAGTTATTCGCGGCGATGGCAACCAGCGATACGTCGCTCTGGGTGAGAGGCTTACCGACATAATTGCGGGGAAGGTATCTCAGCCAGTCGTGTAATTCGCGTTCGGCGCTGGTCGCTGCTTTCTCAATTCTCTCGCTCCGCTCGCTCATCTCTCGTCCTCTCGGCTAGAGGGGGTCACGCGCTCACCTTTTTGCCGCACCGAGGACACGGCTTCGCGCGGGTTGCCTCTATCGATTCGGCAACCCGGTATCCAGCCCACCGGCATGACGCAAATTGAGAGCAGTAGACGCGATAACGTCTCCGCGCCGCGCTCATCTCTCAGCCTCCGGGCTAGAGGGGGTGACGGAGGGAGAGCACTCTTTCGATGCAGCCCAGCGCGAGCAACAACCCCCTCGGTGGACCTCGCCATGTCCGGCCTCTGGCCCCATCTGAAGCCCCGGGCATGGGCGGCCCCCCAGATCCTCCCCAGGAACGATCTCGTAAAGAACAGGTCGGCTCTCGGGGTAATTCGTCTCCACGGTCGAGAAGAATGCAGCGATCGTCTCTATGGGCATTCGCCCTATCGGTCCATAGCGATTCTTGAGGATCACTGCCTCATCTGGACCGTTGAGAATCACGATCACGGCAGCGGTGCCATTGTCCGCGAAGATCATCCGCTGAGCGCATTCTGTAGCTGAGGCTGTAATCTCAGAACGCATTACACCCGTCCCATCTGTCGATTATTTCGTGGCACTCGCCCCACCACTTAGGCTTACGCCCGTATCGCCGCTCTCGGAAAACCTCTTCGCTGGCGCAGACCGGGCAATAAAACGTGGTGATGAAGTACCAGTGCTTCCTACATTTCCTTCTTGCGGTCATTCCTCATCACCTAACCCGAGCTGGTTCTGATCTACGGCTAGTGACTGCACGAAAAGGTAAGCCGCGTAGGAACCAAATGCTCTCTCGCCTGTTATTGGGCTCGGCCCGGGCCCACTCAAACCGTCATGGCAACCAGGGCACCAGCACTTTGGGCAGGAACCGGCGCAGTTCGGGTTATCCCAACAACATGAGTCATCCTCTGCGCCGCCATGTCCCTCGCAGGTCGGGCAGACACCGTGAAGCGCGGCGGATGAAACGTCAATCATCGCGGGCGTCGCAGACTAGGCAAGCATCAGGGTCATTCGTTACGCCATCCTCGGCGTCGTAACAAGGCTTGCAGAGAGGACGACCATCGCGGCGGTAGCGGGTTGCGACCCGACCGCAACGGTGGTCGCACATATCCTCCCCAAATACCTCATCCTGCTCTACTTCGCCCGCTTCGTCTTTCCACTCCACGGGCTTCAATAACGGTGAGAAATCGATGTCGGACTCATTTAGTATGCGATGAGAGACCAGCGCTTCAGACGTCACCCAAGCAGATCGTGCTATACGTCGCGCAGGACCAGGCTCGCATTGAGTGGCTATAGTTCTAAGGCCGAGCATCGCCTCTATAAACGCCTTAGAAACATGGGTGGCGTATTCCACAACAGTGCGCCCGCGCGGATAATCTGGTAGCGCGCTGACAATCGCCTGGATCGTCTCGGGATCGCCGTGATTGGAGAGCCTTTCTAGGCGGGTTAATTCGCTTGCTAGGAATCCATAGAACTGTTCGACATAACAATCGCAATCGACACCCGGATCGCCTACTTCTAGATCGGGCGACTCGTAAGAGCAGTCATCTGAATGAATGATGTTGTCAGCCAATAGGATGAGGGCGGGTGAGAGACCGGGGAAGCGCGAAGCGTTCATTTGTGATAACCATCCTCACTTTTAGAACAGGGATTACCGAAGTTAGTTGAGTTGCAGAGAGAACATGGACGAGACCACCCGTGCGCCGTTCTGACCATGCCGGGATAAGGTGGTTCTTCGCAATCGGAATGAATCCAGTCGCCGTCCTCATCGCAGATGATCTCGTCGCCCTCTTCGATCCACTCGCCACAGACAGCGCACTTCGAGCGGAACTCAGCCTCGATAGCGGTGTGTCCGCCCATCAGTCCAGACTCCGAACTGGGCAATCAGCACTGAGCACCCGAACAGCAGTTAGAGGTCCGGATTTCCGCCGATATCCAGCTAAGCAGGCGCTTTTCATTTCGAGTCCGGGGTGGTCGGATTTACGAGGCGTTTATAGAACCACCCGACGAGGTGTTCTTTCCAAGTGGCTTCTCTCATCAGAAACTCTCGGTTGTTACCGTAGGCCCGATCCCAGCAGTCGTAGGCCCACTCCTTGAAGCCCCAATCTCTGATTCGGGCCAAGTGCGAGCGGCTAATCCCATGCCAAGTTAGGTCGATTGAGAGGCGGTAACTGAAAAGGCGAAGTTCAATCCCATGATCGAAGATGACCGCCCCACCCGTGGGGAGATGGTGGAGTTTGCGGCTCATCGGTAAGCTCTCCCCCGTGGCGCGTTGGCAGAGCGGTTATGCACGGGCCTGCAAAGCCCGGTACACCTGTTCGATTCAGGTACGCGCCTTAGATTCACATCAGTCCTTAAAGGGGTCGAAGATGTCCTCGCCCGCCATGACAACGCCAATGGGGGTGAGGGTGTGTTTGACTTCGATATTCGAGTGCTGCGAGAGAACCGTGCGGAGGTCTTTGTAGACGGCTGGGGCTTCGTCTGCGCCAGCGCCCCAGACCGAGACACCCCGCTGCGCTAGTTCGCTCTTAACCTCATCGAAGTCGATAAGCGCCGTGGACTTGTCGCGGACACGGATTTTCTTTGTGTACGTTGACCCGTCCGGTGCCGTGCGAGTGACTGTCTGCTTCTTGAACTTCCCCGCAGCCTTCGTGCGGCTCATCAGACGACCAGCTCCGTGCGGTGCAGAGCCGAGTGCTCCAATGTCCTCACCCGTCCCCGAAACGATCACTGAGATGTCGCCCATGCTGCCACCGATGAACTCGGGTTCGCTTGTCAGCGGCGTTGCGCCCTTGCGAACGATCCATAGACCGTCCTCAAACCAGGCGTAGTTATGGTGGCAGTGGACGGACTCTGTTACCTCTGGGTTGTCGAGCACTGAAAGTACTTGCTCTATCACGTAGTCTCGACCGGCATAGGCATAGTCCCCGGCCAGCTCCATAAGTTCGCGGTAGGTGTCTCCCGAAGGCGTGCCGATATCGAGTACGGCGGGGTCTTCTGATTCCGGTATGCGATCGGTGAAGGTCTTACCAGTCGCGATGCTGAGAAAGCCGGAGGCAACCTTGTACCCGAATCCTCTTGAGCCAAAGTGACAGGCAACCCAGAGCCAACCATCCTCGTCGGAGAGAAGGTCTACATAATGGTTGCCCGATCCAACTGTCCCGAGTTGAACGCGAGCTGCCTCGCGGAGTTTCGGGTCTAGCCCGTCGATGATCTTCCACCGCTCGTCTTCAAGGACGGAGTGCTCAATCGGGTCGGAGTTATTACGCCCGAGTCCGAAGGCGACCCGATCTGCAATCGCGCGTAGGATCGGCCCCGTGCCCAGCAGCTCGGCTACCGGGACATTCGTTCTTACGGCTTTGTTGCCGCAGGCGATGTCGAAGCCGACGCCCGACGGAGAAATCGCGCCCTTGTAAGCGACGACGCCGCCGATCGGCATGGAGTAACCGAGGTGATGGTCGGCCATAAGAGCGCCCGCAACAGCGCGTTCATCTTGCAGGCACGTCTCAATCTGACGCACCGCACCAGCGTCGGGATCTCCGAATACGTGCTTGAGCTTCATTCCCCGTGCGCTTCCATGATCTTGGATGTCAGAACTCGCTCCAGGGAGGATAGGAAAGTGAGTAAATGCGTATGCCCAAGTTGGTAAGAGCGCAATGCTTCTCTCGCCGCCTGGACTTGCGCTGAAGAGAAAGCCGCCCCGTGACCGTCAGGGGTATCGTACGGACTCCCCATTACCGGCATCGCGTTCCGATAAAGGTATTCCACCCGACGAGACGCGATACGCGAAGGGGTCACCTGGGGCCTCGTGCGGCACTAACCACGGCGGCGATAAAAGCGGCACCAAACACGATCACCGTATAAACGACCGCGAAGACCATTAAAACTTCATCTCGTAATGGATGCCCCAGAGTTTCTCAGCGTCTTTTGTGATCTTCCGGGCAAGCGCTAAGTGTGCGGGTCTAATGTCTTCGCCAACTGCATCTACGAGGGCAAAGAAGGCGTGCCGGATGGCCGCGATCTCGTCCTGGGTGAACTCCTGTTTCAGTTTCTCAGCCACCATGCGCCTCCATGATCGCCGCCATCACTGGCCCCCATCCTGCAGCCACGCGAGTTGTTCATTCGTTCGCGCGATGATCTCCAGTCGCTTCGGCGTCTCATCTTCTCGGTAACAACTAACCGACCAGGGGACATAGTTGGCGCGCCAGAACTTGCCGCCGAAGCCGAGAGAGCCGCCGAAGCGGTATTCATTCCCACCGCCGTCCCAGAAGTGCCGGAATTGGAGGCGGTCACTAACCGAGTCTGGCGCATGGCACACCGCCACCAGGATGTCGTAGATTTCCCTGCAGGCATCGGTGTTCATCTCGCCCTCTCTCTCATGATCGTCGCCATGTGGAGTGCGATGTCCTCGACATCTAGGTGCAGGTACAGGTCACTGGTCGTCTGGATCGAGGCATGACCGAGCAGCCGTTGGATCTCCTCAAGGTTCAGTCCCCAGCGTTGCCAGCGGGTCGCGCAGGTATGACGAGTCGTATGCGGGTTTCGGTAGGGGATGCCTGCGGATTCGAGTGAGCGCACGTACCAGCGATGCCACGCGCTCTCTACGAGTTCCCGGTTGTGCTGCTTCTCGCCACCACCCGGTCGGCAGTACCAGAAGTAGTCATCCCGGTTCAGTCCTTCGAGGATCATCAGATCGGCTAGCGCGTTTGTCAGCCGCTCAGTCATCGGGACGACGCGATCCTTCGATCCCTTGCCCCGGTAGACGGTGAGGGTGCGCCGTTCGAGGTTGACGTGGCGCACGCGGAGTCTGCGGGCCTCGCCCTTGCGAAGTCCACCGTCGAGCAGGATCAGGAAGAGAGCGCCGTCGGGGGAGGGGAGTCCGGTCAGCAGCTCAATCTCGGCGTCCTCGAAAACTGTTATGACCCGCTGGGCGTTCCGCTTCGGATTCGGAATCTTGGTCATCGGATTCCAGTCGATCCGGTCTTGCAAGAGCGCCCACTTGAACAGACTTGCTAGGTGCGCTCGGCGTATCCGGCGGCTCGGCTGCGGGAAGGTCATCAGGAAGCGCGTAAGCTCGGCGTCCGTGAAGTCGGGGAGAGCTTTGTCGGGGAACGCCAGTAGCAGCGCAGCGATCGTCCGCTCGTAATCGTCGAGAGTGCGAAGGGCTTTTCCTTCAAGAGCTAGGAACGCCAGCCAAGTAGCCACTTCGCGCCAGGCTGCCGCCGAGTGATGGCGAGCATCGCGCGTAACCGCATCTTGCTCGATCGGGGGGGTGGGCGCAAGGGTGGTCATGCAGCATCCCCCGAACAGCAACCGTCGCAGCCATGAACGCCGATAACGTCTGCGCCCAGATAGGCCATATCGTCAGGATCGGGATGCCCGATCCCGTGAGGGCAGATCCGCTCCATGTGTGGCGGCTTTACGTCGAACCATCCACCATCCCGCCAATTGGTAGGCCAATCTTTCATGTGGTGGTCGCTAGGGTTGTGGATTACACAGGGTCTACCTCGGCACTCCTTCTTAGGGTGAACGCCGCGAAGCACCTGCCCCGTCCCGGTCGTGTAAGGCTTGGTCGTCACGCCGCCCCCACCTCCAACTGTGCCTTCTCAGCAGTCTTCTGATCGGCTACCCACTGGCGGTACTCGAACTTGTGATGCCTAGCGTGGGCTTCAAGCTCGGCGCGCTTGAGTCGCGTCGCTTCACACAACTTGCACCTAAACGTGCCCTGAATCCGGTAGTCCTGCATCGGCCCCTCGAACACGTCCTCGATTGGAAAGGTCTTCAACCAGGGGAAACCGGCTTGCTCGAACGCTGGCCCCCACACTGAGACGGGGGTAGTCACGCTGCCTCGCCTTCCACGATCGGCGCGGTCTTCCCGCAAACCGAGCAGTAGCGATACTCGTCTAGTGGTTGCTTGCACGCCACGCAGAGAACTTCGCCGGGGCAGGATTCGTTAACCCGCGATCCGTCGAAATCGACTGCCGCGCAGGCGAGACAACGCATCGCCTCGACGGTAACCGAACTTCGCTCGCCCCATGAATGTCTCATTCGTCGGCCCTCAGCGCGGGCGTCTTGAACATCTCTTCCTGCTCACCGTCGACGGGCGGCTCTGGTTCCGACTCGGCCGGTTTGTTGGCATCCACTTTCTTGAGAGCTCCGGCGATTGATCGCTCGAGCCACTGGCGATACCACTCGCCGGTCTCCTTGCTTTTATGACTCACTGCCAGCCCTCGGACGTTCTCGCCATTTTCGAGAATGTCAGCGAGGCGGAACAGCTCGGCTTCCTGATCGGCGAAAGGATTGTCGGAGGCGGAAGGCCCAGCTTGCTCCCCGGCTGGCGCTTGCCTTGTCGTCCTTGGGGCAGGACTATCCGCCTCCGAACTTTTCGCGGCCTTCTTCTTACCGCCGGCTGCCCAAGCGGCGAGCGCTGCACCTGTTTCTTCGCTGAGTTGCTTCCCGGCCGGGATGATCGTGTCGAAGGGTTCGCGCATCTCGGAGAGCGCCAGATCAGGGACGCCCTTACAGTGGGGCGGCAGCAGAAGCGTGAACAGCGTCTCAAAGGTAATCCGGTCGCTCGCTATCGCTTGGTAGCCGAGGTTCTCGGGATCTTTCCCCCTGACGAGACGCAGTTTCTCTTTCGCCCTGAAACACAGAATGATGTGGCAGCCTGCGCCGAGCGCCGTGTAGATGAACTCGTTCTCGTCAGCCTTTGGCTTGATCCACGCCGACCAGGTAGAGCGCTGGCGGGCCTTGAAGTCTTGTCCTGCGAGGCGGTCGAGTTCGGCGTCGTGGAACTCCAACATCCCCCCAGGGCCGTCGTGCATGTGCGACATGGAGTCGATGATTGCGACGGCGGGGTTGATTGCGAGCGCGGCTTGGAGAACTTCCGTGTAGCGCGCTGGCCGATAAGGCGGCTGAATCTCAGTGGCGAGGTAGTCGAACTGATCCGCGTATTGATGCCCCTTCGGCCCCTCAGCGTTAATCATGGCGATCGGGCCACCTTGCGCGAGTCCGACCGCGAGCCGGAGCGCACTCAGCGTCTTGCCGGATTTCGTCGGCCCAGCTAACCCTATGGTGAGCGGGGTGTTCACACGCTTGGCTGGCTCAAAGTGGAAGCTCATGCTGCAATCCTCCGATGTTTCTCCATATGGTGGGTTCGGCACAGCCAAAGAACATCTAGCGGCTGGGTGTAATCCTCGTGGTGTCCTTCCGAGAGCGGATTGCCGCAAACCTCGCACGGTTTCCTCTCGATGACTCCCGCAACTATCGCGTGGTTGACGGCATTTTTGGCTCGCACCTTCTCGGGCAGCGGCTTGCGACTCTTACTTCGCTTGCGGTCGTAAGCCCGTGCTTCTTCTAACCGCCTTATGCGCGTGCTTCTGGCCGTTTCACGAATACGCTCAGCATTGCGGAGGTAATAGCCATTCATGTAAGTGCGGTGCTTGCACTTTCGGCACTCACCGCAGTCACACGTACGAGCAGGGGCCATTAGAAAGGGACCTCATCGCCCGGATCGACGTATGCCATCGCTTCGTTCATCGCTTCGCGCTCCAACCAGCGCGTCTGTTCCCACGCAGGCAACTCGGCCACACAGACCTGAGACGAATAGCCCGGCCAGTGATCTTCCTCTAGACAGCGCTTCCAAGTTCGTAGCGCGTACTCGACCTTGCGATCGGCTAGTTGCATCGCCGCGTAGTCGAGCGAGACGACGGACAGGGCGTAGGGCGCGTAGGTTTCCTGCACGATGAAGCGGAACTCGGCCTCGGCACCTTCAATCGCCCGGAGTCCGCGCAAGTAGAACGCCGCCTGAATGTCCGCGCCGATCTGGTAGAGAGTGCGCGTCCACGAACCCGGGTTGGCTGACCCCTTGGTCGTCTTGTAGTCCTCAATCGCCGCGCGGTCATCGCGTAACCAGTCGAGGCGAGCTCGGCAGGTAACGCCGTCTTCCTCCCAAACCAAAGTCTGCTCGGGCTTACCGTCCGTGAAAGGTTGCGGGTCGATGTCTAGGTTGGAAAGCTGAATCTTCGCCGCACCCACCATCGCCTGCACGCCGTCGTAATGCTTTGCGAGTAGCGCGATCCGGCCTTCGGCGCGGGCAGTTTCGCGGGCGAGTTGCGCGCCCTTCGATCGCCAGTCCGGCGCTTCGATCACGTCGACGGCTGCCACGCCTTCTAGTAGGAGGGCGTGGGCCGCCGTGCCGATATCCCAACCAGATCGCTCCTCTCGCTTGAAATCGGGGTTCAGGCGCGGGTGTTCAGCCCATGCGTGCAGGGGGGAGGAGCTACAGATCGTCGCCGCGAGAGAGGCCGAGAGCGAAGGCTGATCCGCGATCTTGTCAGCGTGATATTCAACGGCGGGGATGGTGAGGATGCCGAGGGTCACGCCGCCGTCCCCTCTCCCTTGTAGTCGGGCCACTCGTGCTCAAGCGCCTCGTAGCAAGCTAGGCAGATCAGGCTCGACGGGTTCTGACCCCGACAGTGACGGTGCTTCCCGCAGCGAGCGCAGTTCTTGTAACCGCTCCACGGGCCGCAGGAGAATGAGACGCGAATCGCGCTGGGTAGATCGCGAGCGGTCATGCGGCCTCCAATCCAAGATCGAGTTGAGCCGTCCCCGCCGGAGCTGCATCGCCGGACGTCGCCAGTACCGACTTATGGGCAAACTCCGGCGGGGAGGAGGTAACACACATCGAAGGTTCGGCCCCGCCTACCGCGTGGCCGCTAGCAGGCCACCCCTTGCCTCGCCCACCACTCCAGTCGCTTTCGCGCTCTGCCTCGGCGGGGCCAAGTTGCGAGGAAGTCGAAGAGGGCGGCCCGGAGTCCATCCCGTCAGCAACCGGACTACTCGTTGCGTCGTTACCGCCCTCTTCCACCTCCCCGTCTAGTGAGATGATCTGATAACTGTCAGCCTTGCAATCGAAGACCACGCCGAGTCCGTCAGCCTCGAGATCGGCGCGCAACTCAGCAGCCGCGTTATTTGTAAGTAGGAACCCTTCGCGATCGAATATCTCTCTGCGCGTGTGGGCTTTCCTGTCACGCAGGACGCGATACAGACGGCTCGCCCGGTTCGACCCCGCAATGCGTCCTGAGCGTTCCTGCGCAGTTACGAGCGCGTATTCGCGGCCACGCGGAGAACCCTTGCGATCTGTGATGCGCGCGTCAGTCTTCAGCACCATCCGAACGCCCTCCGTCCGGGTGCGAAGCCCGCGAGCGATCTCGTCGCAATGCGCCCACGGATGCTCGGCGAGGTACGCGACGATGCGATCGGCGAGGTTCACGCCGCGCCCTCGTACTTGTCGAGGCGTCCGACATACTCAAAGTCCCACTTGCCCGCCAACCGCCGGGCGCTCTCTTCGGCCTCTTTTAAGTTCTTCCCCCCGTAAGGCGCGGGGCCGAAGCAGATGTGCCTGTCTGGTGTCTCGATGAAGCAGACACACCATTCGCGTTTGTAGCGAACGAGGGCGATCTTTCTTAGATAATCGGTCATGCCGCGCTCCTCCAATTCGGACTAGTCTCATCGGGCGGGATGCCTTGCCTGCAAAATCCGCACAGACCATCGTCGGTCAGCCGGCGCAACGTCTCGCCGCATATCCGACAGATCGAGATGCGGGTTTCGCGTGCCTGCCGCTTCCGCCACTGGCGAGTCTTCTCCAACTTCTCCTCGTATGTCATGGCGGCCATCAGACCAGCGCCCCGATCGCATACCCGAGACCGATATAGACGACGAGGCCGAAGAGGAGCGCGGCGATCCAGTAGAGCACGTTCACGCGGCCAACTCCTGCTCATAGTCGGCGCGGAACGTGTTATCCGGCTGATCGTCAAGCCACTTGAGCGGATCGTGGAAGTAGGCCAGCATGTCGCCCTGGTTGTGGAAGTAGCCACGGTGGTAAAGCCAGCAGCCGAACTCCCAGCGCTTGCCGATGTCATAGATCCAGCTCACGGCCTATTCCCCTTGCGCGACGCGCGAGCAATACGGTTGCGCTCGCGTCTGCGCTGCCGTTCTTTACGTGGGAAGAAGGCGTGCTTTTCTTTCTGCAAGCGAGCGTCTTCCTCGGGAGTCCAACCGAAGAGTTCGCGCAGCGCAGCTACGCCAGCCACGTGACGGCGGATGCGCTCTTTGCGATCCGGGCCGCTCACGGCCATCTCCAAAGCGCTCGGGCTAGTACGAGGGCGCAGAGTGCAGCGATACCGAGCGCAGTCCCGACGACGACCCAGGAGGCGAGCGGGGTCAAGGGGTGGGCCTTTCTCCGCGCCGTCTTGGGCGCACTCCGTCTGGTGTTTTAACCCACGCGGTTCCGGTTATAGATCGTCCGGTTTCCAGATAAGCCTTCATATCGCTTGCAAACATGAGTTCCCAAAGATCGCGCGGATCGACCCCGCCCTGCCGGCACTCACTGAGAAAGTGAATCGCGAGATTGCGAAAACGCCTCGGGCAGAATGGGCGGCCTCCGCTCATTCGTCCGTCAACTCGATCCAGGTGAAGCGGCCGTTTGACTTGACGGTGAGATTTCTGACCGGCTGGCGAATGCCGTTACCGATCGTGATCTCGATCTGCGCGCTAGGTTCGTTCGCCACGAACTCCTCCAGGTGGTTGACCAGTTCGCGCACGTCCATGCCGTACTCGTTGTCCCACTGGGCGATCGTGCGAACGGGGGTTGCGGCGCGGGTGGTCACAGCCGCCATCCCCTTTGCCGATCCCAGTAGCGCCTTGCGATCTCTCGGTTCTCGCGGTGCCTGCGGATAGCCCAGGCGACAAGTTCTCTGCCAGCGATGCCGATGCAAGCGCCGATGATGAGAGTGGCGATCATGCGGCCTTGTCCTCTTCCAGTAACTCGCTCGGGTCGACACTGAAAATGGCGGCGACTTTGCGGAGTGTCGCCAGCGAAGGCTCGGACTTGCCGCGCTCCCACCGAGAGACCGTGATCCACGAAACGTCGGCGAGGCGTGCGAGGTCTTCCTGAGAGAATCCCCGCTTGAGCCGCATTTCTCTTAGCCGACGCCCGAATGGGTGCTTGACAGATCTCATCTAGTAGACGACTATACACATATAGCTATGTCATGTCAAGAACATCCAACGGCTACCGAACATCTAGCCAAAATCCGCAGACTTCCTGTCAAGTACCTGGAACAGGCAGGAGCGAGGTTGGCCTTGGATAAGAAGATGCTCGGAGCGAAAATCAAGCAGGCCCGCGATGAGCGCGGCTGGAAGCAGAAGCACCTAGCCGTGGCGCTGCACGTCGAGCCGGTGACTGTTTCGCGCTGGGAGACCGGCCGGCACGAACCCGATCTCTCCAAGCTCGAACTGATCGCGGATGCGCTGAAACAGCCGATCAGTTACTTCGTGGACGTGAAGGAGCCCCGCGAGGAGTTCGCTCAGATCCTCGCCGCCGTCCAGGAAACGCAAGCAGAGATGCTTGAGGAGATTCAGGCGCTTCGCAAAGAGCTTGGTAATCCCGCTCGAGCTCAACGACGAGGAGGCAAGTAGCCGTGAGCCGTCGATACAGCGACTCAAGTTCCTCCTCCGGGGTGCGGCTCCCCGTCACACGGGCGAGGCTAACAGGTTCCTTGCCACTTGCAAACACTCGAACGGGGGAGGAAGATCAGGAGGAATGACTCGCCGCCGTTACCTGATAGCCGCCGTCCTGGCCGTTGCGATCCCCATCTTGGCTATCAGTTACGGGTGTTCCGGTTCGGGAGAGAATAGGGACGCGGCGGTCGCATCTGCGCTAGCAACTTATCTAGGGGGTCGAGGAGAGGTCGGTAGTTGCAGCGACGCACAGTTCACCCAAGACGGGCTGGACCTTTTCATGTGCGTGGTCTATCCTGCGAGCGATCCAGACTCTGCTCAGACTTGGAATGTCTCGGTTAATTCATCTAACCTCGTAACAGACGCGAGTCCCCAGTGATCCAGCTCGCCCCGATAGTGCTTGCTCAGGTTGTGCTCATGGCTGGCGGGCCGGTGACGGTGAAGTGCCAGAACGACATTGGCCGGGATCGCGTCGGCGAGGCGCTGATCGCTCAGCGCGTCATCCGAGTGAACGCCTCCGAGTGCGTCGACCTGAATCGCTTCGCGCGTCACCCCCGCCTTCCGGGTCTCAGGGTAACGACGTGGGGTTATAGGGGCGGAAAGGGTGCGATGGACTATGTCGGCGCCTTTCTCGTGCTCGCTCATGAAGCGGAACACATAGGCCACCAGGACGCGGACGAAGCGCGGAGTACCTGCCGGGGACTTACAGACGTTCCGATATTTGCTCGCGCTCTCGGGGCGAAACGGGCAACGGCCGCTCGAGCTAGCCGCCTTGCCCGGCAATGGACTCGCGAGAATCTCCCGAACGAATACCAGTCGGCCTGTACGCGCTAGTACGAGCCGTGCGCCATGCGATACCGGTAGGCGCTGATCGGATCGCCGTAGCGGTTGGGGATGTAACAGAGGATCATCCAGCGCAGTTGCGTCTCGGGGTTCGTCCGCCAGTCTGCTCCGTAGCTTGCCATCTTCGATCCAGGTAGGGCCATCGGTATCCCGTATGCGTTCGGGCCGGTGTAGTTGCAGTTGGTGGTAGACGGGTAGTGTCGGCACACGATCCAGCTCGACTCATGCACGATGATTCCATCAAGCGCCCAGAACTGATCCGACCAACCTTTCAGTCTGAGCAGATAGTGGGCGATCTGCTTCGCGTGTCCTACCGGATCGCGCTTCCAACGTGCTTGATCTTTCACAAGACGTTGTTCGCAGTTCGCGTGCCGCGCTTTCCAGACCCGGCGAGTCTGGTCAAGGTAGGCGAGAGAGTGAGACCGCTCGGCATGGTCGGACGGAGTTTGCTTGACGTACCGGGCGAGTTCGCAGGCGTGAGTCGCGCGCCGCGCCTTTACTAGATGTGTTCGCTGCCAGTTGAGCGGTTTGCTCTCAGCCCCCGCATCGCAGGCGAAGACGAGAATGAGTAGCAGCGTGATTATGAGCGCGCAGGCGCCCGCTAATGAGTAGCGCAGAGGCTTTCCTTTCGGTAGCGTTGCCCCGTTGTCACGGGGCTTGGATCGCGTCGAGGAGCTTCGCGATCTGGGCGACCGTATAAACGAGGCCGTCTGAAAGTTCCTCGTCCGTGTCGGCTCTTAGAGCCTGTGGAGACTTCTTGAACATCGGCCCGTCCGGGAACGTGTCGAAACCCTGGATGAGCCGGGAGCGACCGAGAGCGATGATCCGCTTTCCGTCGGGGCCGTTCAGTCGGTTGATTAGGATCTCGAGCGCGCGTGGTGCGTAGCGGTCGTATTCGGCTACGTGCTGATTCATGCCGGCCTTCTATCCCACTCGTTCAGGAAGTTGACGAGCTCGCGGCCGTCCGCGAAAACAGGGATGCCGAGTTCGTGGGCATACTCAACCTCTCGATCAGCACCGGACGATTCGCCGGGCATCCGGTATAGGGCGTCACAGACGGCAAGCTGGTTGCGGTCTATCTCTAGCCACGCCTCGTAGGATTTCGGGCTGATGAGATGCCAAAACGCCGTCAGGTGCGGTACGAGCGGCGTGCAGTTGTATAGCAGCAACGTATCCGCGACAAGCAACGCCTTCCGCGTATTCTCAATCGGGTCAGGAGGATGCGTGTATGGCCCCGCGAGATAGACGACGGGCTTTCTCATGCCGGCCTCGGTAGCTCGCGCGCTAGTTCTTCGGCGTTCTGCGCGAAGGCGCTCCCGTGCAACGGGCATTCTGGGAAGTCACGATCGCCATAGGTTCGCCGTTGGAGCTCCTCGCCGCACCAGCACTTTTCACTTTTCACACAATCTGTAAAGGTGCCGTTTTCGTGAAAGTTGGCGTTGTTTTCGGGGTCGTTTCCGTGAATGATCATGCCGCCACTTGGGCCACTTCCGCATGGGTCTCGCGATGCACCGAGCGACCCCACGCGCCGCAGGCACCACACTGGAAGCGCCGGTATCTACTGACAGACGTAACGGCATAGCCGCGCCATTGCAACTTCGTCCCGCCACACTTCGGGCATACTTCCTTGCCCGTAAATGCCGCGTGAGATGGATGCGACGGAACCCAGGGCTGTAGGATTTCGTACGCATCCTCCAGCAGAGTCACGTCCCGGATGTTGTAGCGGCGCATCCTCTTCCACGCCGCCGCGTCCCCGTTGATGCACTTCGTCCAGAGCGGGAATCCCTCATGCTCCACCTTGCCCTCTAGTCCTAGTTGCGGGGCGACGTGGGCGAGCTTGTTGGAGAGAAACCGAAACTGCTTCCTCACCACCAGCAGCAAGTCGATCTGCTTGAAGGGTGACGGGGGCGGCATCCCCGCCTCGACAAACTCTCGCTGGAGGTGAGGCACGTCGAACGAGCGGCCGTTGAAGTGGAGCACAACGTCTGCCTCGTCCAGCATCTCCCACGCCCGCTGCACCATTTCGGCGTGACCGTCGTGGAAGTCGGACTTGAACTCGACGCCGCGTTTACCAATCCACTTTGCGGCGAAACTCATCATGCCGCCGGGGTCAACGACTTGATCCACGCCGACCCTCAACTCAAAGAGCCCCCACGTATAGACGAGGGCAGGTCTGGTCTCGATATCGAGCGCCAAAATACGGATGGCCGACCTCCCGTGTTGGGATTAGGACGCTAGGCGAGCAAGTAGCCAGGCGCCGAGCGCCTTGCCGTAGACAATCGCTAGCGGTACACAAACGCGAACGGCAGCGACGCCGGCAGCCAGAATGGCAGCGAGCGCGAGAGCCTTCGCGGTCTTCAGATCGGGCGCGGCATAGACGCCAGCGAGTAGCGGCTGGGCAGTCACCGCGAACGTGACTACGAACGTGGTCACGAGATGACGTACTGCGGATTGTGCGCGATCGGGCAGCTTCGCCCATGCTGCGCGCACCTTGTCGGTGATGGTCTTCATGGTTCCTTTCCGTTAGGGCCAGATATGAACGCCGACGAGAACTAGAGTGGCGATGATCGCGAGCTTGACGCCCTGCGCCAAAAGACTGTCAACCGCTCGCGTCATGCGGCCACGGAACCATCGTCCGGGAGCATCTAGGCGGGTTTCGAGGTTGGCGAAGCGGGTAGCGCAGGCGGGCATGATGTTCTCCCGCATCCCGCTAATCTTCTCGTCAAGCTTTCCAAGCGCCTCTTCAATCTTGCCCAGCCGCCGCTCCTGGGCCTTAACTGTCCCGATGAGTTCGCCGATCTTTTCTCGTTCTTCGGCCGTCACTTCTTCTTCCGATCTTGGTTTGGGGGATTCCAGGGGTTGCCGCTGACCTTCGCCAACCAGCCGTGCAGTAGTCCTCCGGTGCGGACAGCGACTTTCGCGCCCGACTCGGAAGTGACGATCTGCGACCTTGGTCTCTTAACCTTTGGCTGTGGCGCTGGCGCAATGGGGACGCGAATGAACCCGCGCGCGTACTTGATATTCCGCAGGCAGCGCTTCACCCGATTGCCCGAGTTGCCGTCGATCGTGATGACATTCCCGGTAGCCGGGTCATATCGCTCGACTATCGAGGCATGGCCCGAACCAACATTCCAGATCGCGACGTCGTTCGCCCTCGGGGATTTCTTCGCCCAGCCTGCCGCCTTGCCGCGCTCGTAAAGGTCGTGTGCGCCAGCCGTTCCCCACGGCAGCTTCCTACCCGACTCGGCAAAGCAGCGCTGCACGAACGCTACGCACCACGGCCAGCCCGTCCCCTTAAGCCAGGTGTAACGCTGGCAAGCGCGAACGAATGCGCCCGAGTTCGAGCCAAGCGGGATCTCGGTCTGGCCGATGTATTTCTGCGCTATCGAAACGGGTGTGGCCATCATTCCTCCCGGCTGTGGGCAGCCTTGTATCCGCGCTTTGGAGGCGCGTTGATGGGGGTAGGCATAGAGGTCTCCTAGATCGGGACGGTGATGCAGGCCTCAACGAGCTTGCCGTTGGCGGCCGCGAATGAGCTGGCGGCGGCGTCAGCGTAGAACGTAACCGTCGCGCTGCTCGCGACCGGGGCGGCCATGCCGAATGTGAGAGCGCCGCCGTTGTTAGAGATACGGCAGGGTGTCTGGAGGTTGGTGTTGTAACCGGCCGTAAGTTTCGCTGAGACGACGAACGGGATCGTAAGTGTCGTGGTTGTTGAGTCCGATGTGCCTTGTGCGTACAGCCACGCCGTGAGGTTGCGGGCGGCAAGGGCAAAGGCCCCACGTATGGTTAGACCAGCCTCCGCCCATCCAACTTCGGTCGGCGTATAGGCGAATGCACCGGGGAATCCCTGTGGCGTCGCTACATACGAGAAGCGCGGATTTGTGATCGCGCCGCCCGAGAGCGTGTAGTCTGATCCGCCCGTGATCGTGACCGTGGTGTCGCTTGCCGCGTAGGCGCTTGAGACGACGTAGAAGTATTTGGTCGCGGCGGCGTCAGTGCAGGAGAGTTTCGTGCCGACTGGGTAGCGGTTCGTCACGTCCGCGCCCACGACCTTGAAGCTGGTAGCGGAGACGTAGACCCAAGCGGATTGAGCATCGACCCAGCCCGGAACGGTCGTGCCGTTCAAGCCGATCGCCTGGAGCATCGTATTCCATTCTGCGGCCGTGACAAATTGTCCGGTAGTTCCGGGGAAGGCCATCAGTTCTCCTATTCGTTTCTAAGGCGCTAAGCGGTTGGTGGTGCCGAGCTCGGAGAAGCCGGGAGTGCCAAGCATCCAGTAGACTTGCTCGTCGGCGGGGATCAGTTGCAGTTTTAGCACGGTCTCGGAACCGGGCGCGAGTTCCCAGGAGATTCGGCCTACCCGCATGGTCTTAGTGAACTCGGGGGTACCGACTGGCCCACCCGCGAAGTGGAAGGAAGCGCGGTCGCCGTATTCGAGCGGCAGGACGATCGGCCAGATGTTGTTGGGGTCGCGCGCGCCGTAGATGGTTATCTCGGGAATGCGTAGGCCAATCGTCGCCAGTCGTAGGCGCTCGTAATCGGCGCGAGCCGCCGCGTCGATATCGCTTGCCATCATCGGCAGGGACAGCGCGTAGGTGCGCTCGAGATCGCCCGTGGCGACGCTGCGCGACTCCTGCACGTTCCCGCTAGAAGGTGTGACCTGCACGACGTTGTATTGCTTCGCCGCTGTCCAATCGAGCTTGCCGTTCAGCGCGTAGGGAACCTCGCCAGCGTCCGGGCCGAAGGTGATGACGGGCGCGGCCATAGCGAACCGTAGTAGCGACTGATACCCCTGGAAGTGCAGCAGACCCTCAGCGCCGACGAACATCAGACCGTTCTCGGTCGCGTCCACGTCCATCAGGTGTTGCAGCGGGTTTTGACCGCCAACGTCAGCGGCGGCGGCAAGAGTGATATTCCCCGTCCCGATGTAGTGATCGGCGGGGTCAAGTCCGAGCGCGTCGAAGACGTTGTGTACTCGCGTGCTCGAAAGCTCAGACGCGAAGCTCGTCCCGTCCGGGAACTTCATGTTGTTGAGCTGGTAGAAGAGGTCGGCGCCATTCTGCGAGACGACTGCATCCAGCGCACCGGGATACTCCTGCGGGTAGTCGTATGAGAAGCCCGTCCATACCGGGTAGTCCGTACCGCCCCAGGTGAGCTTGAGCCGCTTCGCAACTACCGGCTTCATCTCGTAATAGGTGCCGAGCGTGTTCATGGGGTTCAGCTCGTTGTCTAGGTTCTCCAGGGTGTCGGCGAGCGTGCCAGATTCGATGCGCTCGTACTCGTCGCGTCGGCCCCGGCTCGTAGTGACCGCGCGCGCGCGGGGGGTCAGGTCAATCCAGTTGACTGGGGCGAGTGGGTATTCGCCGAGTGCGGCTTCAAGAGTGGGCGTCGGATTAGTTGATCCGGTTGCGCTGGTTGTTACCCAGCCGCCGCCGAAGTTGTCTATATAAATATCTTCTCCAGCACCGCCCCCCAAGCTAACGGCGAGATGGTCAACGACACTAAATGTCGTGTCTATCGCCGTTGTAGCGATTATCCATTCCAACCCATTCCAGTAGTAGCACTGTATGAGGCTACCGAAACACGAGAGCGCCATATAACCCCCGGTTGATATCGCATGTGGGGGCTCGGGTGAGACGAGCATCGACGGCACCCCACCTACTTGTTTACCGAAGTAAAACGCGCTGTCGCCATAATCCCATTGGAGCAGATAGCCATTCTCATAGGCTAAGTCTTGACGGGCGTAGAAAGTTGCGCTCCCCTGAGTGCCGCCAACGTATCCCCATATCTCACAATTAGCAGAGATAGGAGCCTGCGCCCGTACGCCAAGCCCGCCCCCTACATCAAGACGGGCGAGGGTGTTGGAGCTTATCTGCAAGCTAAGGCCATATCCAGTAAACGCTACCCAATTACTCCCCGGATCACCATCCGCCCGGTTGAAGTTATCGAGTAGCGGCGAGCCGTGGGGTCCGCGAATAGGATCAGGCATCAGACGATCCCTACTGCCGGGTTTGAGTAGCCGTACTGTTTGGCCGCGCTCATCATGTCGTCTAGGAGTTCGCGCTGGGCGTTCCGGCCGTAGATGTTGCCGTTGACGGAGAGGTTGATCGTGGTGCCTGCTCGCCCGACGTTGGACGCAGCCGATCGACCGCCCATTGAACGAGGAGCGGCGGTAAGCGAGGCATCGACACCACCCGCGATGTACGCGCCCGTCCTGGACATGTCGACGCCCGAGAGCAACACGTCGGGCATGGAACTCCACCACGAGTTGATCGAGGAGAGCGGCCCCTTTTCAGCGGGCGATTTGAGCTTCAGGTATTTCTCAAGGATCTGCGCGAACTTCTTAGCGGCCTTTTCAAGATCGCCGAAGGAGTCTTCAAGCCCGGTCGCAAAGGCGTTGCCGAGATTCAAGCCAGCGGTTTTGTAGCCTGGCCCGAACTCATCCTTGTAGAGCTTGAGGATCTTCTTGTGGATCTTCTTGTATGCCTTCGGGTGCTTCTCTAGTTGCTCCTGGAGGTCGGCTAGCTGTGCCGTTAGGTGTTCCTTTTGTAGATCGCGACGAGCCTGAAGGTTCAAGCGAGCCGTATCGAGGGTCGCAACCGCCGCCGCGCGTTCCTGCTCGGCTGTCTTCTGTAGCGCCGCCTGGCGGATCGCCCATTCTGCATCGGAGATAGCCTGGGCGTCACCGGAAGCCTGAGCTGCCGTTAGTGCAGCCTGCCGTGCCGCCTCATCGCGTGCCTCCGTCTCTTGGCGCAGTATCGTCTCGGCTGGTGTCTCGCCGCCCTCGCCGAACGTGAACGAGTAGCCGGTCATCGCTACTGTGACCTTCAGCTTCGCCAGCATCGCCGAAGTCTTGGCGTCGAAGGCGCTCATGGCTTTGTCGGCTAGCGTGCTGAAGGCGCTAGACATGACACCCTGCATCGATTCGACTGCCGTCTTGGCTTTGTCGAGCGCGCCGCGAACGCGATCCGTGACGTTCGAGGGGAGGTCGGCCGAGCCGAGCAGGAACCCGAGTACGATTCCCTCGCCTAGCGGCTTGCCGAGCTTATCGACCCACTTGGTCGCTGGCGACTTGGCCCCCTGTTCCGCGCGAGCCTGTGCAAGCGCAGAGTTGATCTCGCTATTGATCCGGGCTGCCAGCGCGCCAGAGATGCCCGATGCTCCTTCAACTACGCCGCCCTTGATCGCCCCGCCGAGGTTTCTAGCGGCCGCGCGAGCACCTGGCGCAACGGCGTTAATCGCCGTCTTGGTCTTCTCGCCTTCCTTCGTGGCTTCTTTCGTGATATCCGCGAAGATCCCGGCGGCCTTGATCTCTCCCGGCTTGGGGACTTTGTGCATCGACTCTGTGAGCTTCAGAACTGCAAGCACCGCGCGGCCGGCAGCCGTAGAAGATCCGCCCGCTTCCCCGGCCATCTGCTTGAGGCTCTTGGAGAACAGCGCCGTAGCCTTCTCCGCGTTCCCTCCGTGCGATGTGATGTATTGGAGCTTCGCCGACAATTCACGGATCTCGACCCCGGTGTTCCGAAGTTCGGTCGCCGCTTTCGAGTGAGACACCGCCAACCGCTTAGCCGAATCGACCACGCCATCCTGAGCATCCTTCACGCCCTGCTCTGCCTGCTTAACGTTTAGGTCAGCGCGAGCCCGCTGAAGTGCGGACGATGTTGCATCCTTCTCAACCCGCGTCCGCTCAACGATCGCTTCTTTGAGCGTTAGCTGGGCAGATTTGAGAGTCAGTGTCCCGTTCTTTAGAAGGCTCTCTGCCTGTCGCGCGTCGTCTAGTGCCGTCCGGTAGTTTTTGACCGCCGCAGACAGCCCCTCGAATCCAGTCTTGGTTGCCCCGGCCGCCAGCTTGAGCGATACCAACGCGCCGACCGCCATGCCTGCGAGGCCGACAAGCGCTCCGATCCCCGTTGCCTTCATCGACACGCCGAGGGCGGTAGTCGCCCCGGTAGCCGTTCCCGTTACCGCCGAATAGATCGCGACTGCCGCCGATGCCGCGCGGGTGCCGTAAGAAAACGCGATCATCCCGGTAGCCAGCGAGGCGGTGATTACGAACAGGGCTGTCGCTGCCGTCTTGTGTTTGTCAAGCCAGCCGACCACTGACGAGAGCTGACCTACCAGCGACGTGAGGGCGGGGAGGAACTTGGTTCCCACGCTGATCGCCGCCGTCTCGGCCTGCGACTTGAATCCCTCGAGAGCGCCGTTGAAACCCTTCATCTTCGCGGCGGCGAGGGCTGCCGCCGAGCCTGACACCTCTGTCCGGGCGGTGTAGTCAGCGAAGGCTTTAGACCCACCCATTAGGACGATGTTGGCGGCACGAATCGCATCCGAGCCGAACAGCGTCTCCATTGTCGCGAGTCGCTGCTTTTGCGGCAGTGGGGCGAGAGCGTCGTGATACTGCTTGATCGCTCCCTTGATTCCGATGAACTTCCCCTCGCCGTCGAACAGATTGACGCCGAGTTCCTTGACCGCGTCCTTCTGACGCCGCGTGACCGGGATCATCGAGGAGAGCAACTGCTTGAACGATGTGCCTGCGTCCGACCCCGCGATACCTGCGTCGGCCATCTCCATCAGCGCGGCGACGTTCTCGTTGATCGTCAGGCCGTACATCCTCGACACCGCTGAGGATTGCTGGAGGCCGAGAGCGAAGTCGGTTATCTCGCCCGTCGATGCGTTCGCGGCGTTCGCCAGAACGTCCGCCACCCGGCCGGCCTCGGAGCCCTCTAGGCCGAAGGACTTGAGCGCTCGGGCGGTGATCGTCGCTGCTTCTGCGTTCGAGATAGTCGCCGCCGCCGACATCTGAAGCACGCCCTTAGACGCGGCCATAGCCTGGTTGACCGATAGCCCGCCCTTGGCGAGCTCGGTCATAGCATCGGCCGCGTCCTTCGCTGAAGTAGCGGGGAGGGAGAGATCGGCGCCGAGAGCCTTCGCCTTCGCGTCGACCGCCTCCATCTGTGGGACGGTGGCCTTCGTCACCGACTGGAAGATGTTGAGCGACTTCTGATAGTCACCCGCGAGCTTCACGGCTAGGCCGGTAAGCACGCCAAGCCCGCCGCCGATCAACATCCCCATCCGGCCAACCGAACGGGTCATGCCGGACATGCGGTTGTCAACCTGGTTGAGACCAGCGACGGCCCCACTGGTGTCCGCGCCGACCTTGATAAGGATGTCGCCGCCAGTTGTCACCTAGACTCGTTTCTCATGCTTGAATAGCCCCTGCTTCTCCCACTTCCACATGAAGTAGCCGCGCCAGTCGTTGTATTCCTTGTTTGACATGGCGCGGATCTCCGCAAGGGTTTTGTGTAGTTCGTCTGCCATTCGGAAATCCCAGATGTCTTTACCTGGGCCGTTCTCGAATCCGGGTCTACCCCAGAAAGGAGTTCTGCGCGGCCCTCACCGCGCCCGAATCAAGGTTCGACGCTTCCATGATCGCCGTCATTACGGCTTCGGTTGCGCCGTGCGACTTGTCGGACAGGATCTTTGCGGCCTGCTCTTTTGTGATCTTCGGATCGACCAGGCCGTTTACGAGTACGTGTGCCTCGGCCTCTGCCGTATCCTCGAAATCTCCGAGCTGTCTTACCTGTCCGCGCGAGAGTCCACGAACTACTACCGACTTACCCCACTCCGGTACATCTACGACTCTCTCGTCAATGTCCTTCACCCCGATGATCTCATCGAAGGTTGCTCTTGGTAGTGCTGTGGACTCGGCCATTACGGCGCTACCGTTCCGAATGTAACGGTGCCGGAGCTAGCCAGCGAGAGCTTGAAGGTGACAGCCTCATCGGGCTTGGCCGGGGGCTCGTAAGACTCGATCAGTACGGGGACGCTCATGGTGCGCTTGCCAGTCGCCGTACCCTGCGGGTAGAAAAGAAGCGTCTCGGCGGTGCCGCCGAACTTGCCAGTGATGAGAGCGTCGATCGTGGAATCGAAGAATCCCTCGACGCCGATCTTGTGATCTTCAACGCCCGATAGTCTCATCACGCCCTGGTCGCCCAGGCATGAGATGTCGAGCAGTTTATCGTCGTTTGAGAAGGAAACGTTGTTGACGTATGTCGTAATGACTGTCCCGGCATACGAAAGCGCGGCGTCCTTTCCAGAGCCGAATGTTGCCATGTTGTGTTACTCCTTCTTAGTTTGGGTCCGCTAGAACCCGGTAGGTCGCTCCGCGATGCGAATAGCGAACGCTGTTATCCGTCTCGACGTAATCGATCGATGATTCGCGCCGGAGATGTAGGTGTGTGTAGCCTGAAATCGTTAGGGCTTGGTCTTGGAGCAGCGTGTCGATTGCGCCCGCGATAGAACCAGCGTTGACAACGCCCGCCACGGTTCCTGATTGCGCGGTCACGCCCTTGACCATGTAGACCGCGTTCTCGACCGCCACGCCCGCAAGCACGTTGATCGGAACCTGTGACATGCGCTGGTAGATAACGTAGGGCGGGTCAACACCTTCGGGCGCGAGGTATTGGTACACGGCCGTGCCGCCGAGTAGGTTCGTCAGCGCCGTGCCGCCCGACAGTTTTGTGTAAAGCGCGGCGTCTATTGCGTTCGGGTTCATATCAGTTGGCTTAGGGCCGCTTTGTATTTAGGCTCGACAAGTTCTTTCGCGGGGATCATGTAGGGGCGAGCCGCCACGTTGTAATTCTGTTTCGGGTGCTTTGATCCGAACTCAACGTAAACCGAGTATTCGGCCGGGGAATGAACGGAGCCTTCTAGCCCCTTCACCTTCGAGTTGATCGAGTTGACGAGGTTGCCGGTATCCCAGATACCCTTCGACATGCAGAGAGCTTTCGCGTGCATCTCCATGTCGAATGTGGCCTTCGCGGTAGCCGCTGCCGCCCTCGCTGCCAGCGCAGCCGTAAGCTGCGGAATCCTGCTCCGCACTCTTATCGTCGTAGTCCCGGCCATCAGTCGATCCGCACTAGGCGCACCCGGCGGGCGATTTCCTCCGGATCGCGATCCATGATCGAGATGACTTCGTAGGTGTTCGAGTCAAACGCAACGCGGTCAGTCGCGAGGATCGTGGTATCGGCTGGGAGTGTGAGAATCCAGGACGTGACGCTGGCCGTCCGGCTTGCGATTTCACCCGAGCGCGGCTGTGTATTCTCGGCGGCCAGCCGCGCGTCAGCCGTGCCGCTAGCCGCGTAAGTCCATGTCTGCCCGCCTTGTCCGTCGGATACAGCGGTCTTCGATGAGATGACGGCCGTCCCCGGCAGGAAGGCGTCGGAAGTTTCCCGCGCGGTGTGAAGCTCCCAGCTTTGGAGCCCAACGCTCACTTGATCGCCTGCGCTCCGACCCTACGAGCCCCGCACTTGCACACGTCAATCTCGGGGATACCGTTCATCTTCTTACAGAACGGGCACTCCCACGCCAGCGCCATGATTAGCGCTTCGCGCGTCTCGCCGACCTTTCGCTCTTTCGGCATGACTTCGTCTCTAAGGGGTATATGCACCACTGGTGCCGTGCCGCCCGAATCCTCAATCATTCGTCCTCCTCGTCTTCGATGTAGACGACTTCGATGGTGTCGCCCGGCCAGTCCTCGGCGGCAAGGCGGGCCTCCGCCTCGGTCAACTTCTCATCGAGAATGTTCATGGTTGTCTTGCAGACGACTAGCCACATGCTGCGTCACCCCTGAAAGCTTGCGGGGTTGGATCGATCTCCGGTTCCCAATCGTCCGCCCAACTCACGCCAGCCTCGAAGCCCGAACCCGCACCGCCAGACTGCGCGCGACGGATAGCCTTGCCACCGTTGAAGCCGGGGCGCTGGTATATCTCGAGGTCAACGCCACCGCAGGCGCGAGCGCGTTCGATCCCGTCGGCTTTCCAACCGAGGTCACTCACACGACCACCAGCTCGGGCAGACCGACCGAGAGAAAGTTCCAGCGCGTAGCCGAGTCGAGCAGTATCTCGCCCGCGCCAGCTTGCCGGGCGATCTCGTCGAGTATCTCTTGGTAGATGCGGGGCCAGCCAATCAGATCGCCTGGGTGATTACATCCCACGCTGATCGCGGGTTCGTCGGCAACGACCACCGTCTCGGCATTCATGGTGGCCCAGATATGCGGGTAGCTCGTCTCTAGGTGGTCGAAGCCAGCAGCGAAATCCACAATGTCCCGCCGCCACACGTTGCAGGTAATCAGGGTGGCCGCGATCAAGAAAGAGGGGTCGTCGCCGAGTTCTTCGATCAGGCTTGCCATCGTCCCGACGTGACCTGCCGCCACGCGGCCTTTCGCCTCTGGGGAATAGTGCAGAATCCGATCGGGGCGGTGCTCCCTGATGATCTCCAGGGTTTGCTCTATCGCCCCTGGCAGGAGTACGTCATCGTCACCGATGACCCAGATATAGGGCGCGCTACCTTCCGTGAGTCCGCGCAGGATGTTTGCATTGCCGCCAATGTTCGTAGCCCGAGCGCTGTAATCGGCATTGGTACCGAGTTCGGTCTTGACGATTCGCTCAGCGCTCGCCTCGGGGTCATTGTCAGAGATGATGATCTCGACTTCCTCGGTGACTTGAGGCGAAAGCGCAGCGAGACAGTCCTCAAGCTCGTGCCGTTGGAAGGTCGGCACGTATATCGTCAAAAGGGGATCGACGGCTTTGGGTATCGAACCCATCGGCCCGGCCGCTCGGTCAAGAGACGGGGAGGGTTCCAGCTCGTCAAGGATCGGCTTCCAATGCTTCTCGAACACCAGATCGGCGTCGTATTGAAGCGCAAACTCTCGCGCCGCTTCACGTTTACCCCCGGCCTGGTCGTAAGCCTGCTCGAGCGCGTCGACCACGGCCGAGACGTGCGGCATCTTCCACCACGCTTCCTGAACCGACCAGACCTTCTCGCCCTCGACCGCCCAGCCCGCCGTCGATAGCTCGCTCATGGCCGTCCAGTCGGTCGTTATGACTGGCGTCCCGCAAGCCTGCGCCTCGAGGATCGGGATACCGAATCCCTCACCGAGCGCCGGGTTCAGGAACACGTCGAAAGCGTTGTAGAGCTCGGCCATGTAGTCGGGCGGGTACATGCCGTTTCGGTAGGGGTACGGCTCAGCGAAGACGATCCGATCCGGGTCGATCCCGCAGGCCCGCGCAAGGTTCGGCAGGTTGACGCCGTTTGCCTTGCCCTGTAGCTCCGTGTGGCACATAAGCAGCGCGTCTATATGTTTCTTCGCGAACTCGGCAAAGGCTTGGAACGCCACGGGCCAGCCCTTGCGCGATGAGAGGACGGTGTCCTGATTGGCGGCGACCATGCCGACAACGAAATCATCTTGCCAGCCGAACTTGCGCTTGGCGTCTTCGCGATCTCCCGGCGCAAAGACCTTCATGTCGATCGCGTGCGGCGCGTAGAGAGGATCGAGTCCGGCTTCCGTGAGCGACTTGACGCCGTGTGCCGACATCGCGATCGGGCGAGCGCCCGACCTCTTGAAGAACTCGACAACTCTCGGCGCGGCCGGGTAGCTATCGACCGGCGTCCAGCACGCGCAGGGTTTGCCTTTCAGCGCATCCGGCGGTAGTACCCAGACGTCGATCAGAGTCAGGATCAGCCCCGGCTCATCCTTGAACCAATGCTCAGAGTGGGGGATGATCGTGTCTCTGCCGTAAGCCTCGAACCCGTTTGGGTAGCAGCGAATCCCGTGCCATTCGAGTACGCCGGACTGGAGGCCGTGGAAGGCTGAGATCGCTACGTCGTGACCGTCGGCAACGAGGCGCGGGGCGAGCTGGGCCGCTTGCTGACCGTAGCCGGAGTTTGTCCAGCAGGCGTTGGTGTGGAAGAGGATCTTCACGTTACGGTGCTTGATCTAGCCCAGTGAAGGTGACGTATTTCTGCCTCGGGTTGTCTGCGCTTGAACCGACCTCGCTCGTCGCGACGTCTTGGCTGTAGCCATCGACGCGAGTCGTGTCGAGTGCCGCCAGCCCGGTTGCCCGATTCTTGAGCGATTGCGCGAGCGTGGCGTACTGCTTCGACATCTGCGAGCGGGCGAACTTCTGCCCGTCCGTCTCGAAGTCGTAGTAGCGGGCGAACTTGACGGCGAGCATCTCACAGACCGCTGCCGAGGTCTTGAGGATGCTGTTCGAGTAGTCGCCCAGGTAGACGTCGAGTTCCTCGTCATACACGAGGGGTGCGCTCGGATCGACGTCGCCGATCGCGAGTCGCACCTTATCTCGTGCCGTGGTTATCGCGGTACCTGCGGTACCTGCATAAGTCCACGAACCTGACATGACCTAACCGTTCACCAGATCGTCGTAGACGACGGTCACTGTGCCGGGGACAGCCGAGCCGGCCTCAGCGAGCACCAGCTTGACGTTCCCATCACAGGGAATGCGGCCGTAGCTGGCTGTGATTGCAGCCGTGGCCGACGTGACCAGCGAGACGCGGGGGTAGTGATCCCACGGCTCCTGAGCATCTGTCAGGGCGATGATTGTTCCACCGAAAGCTGCGCGAGTCAGTATGTAGTCGGCTGTGCCTGACCACGCCGTACCCTGCGTGAATACCTCGATGATCTCGCCGTTGATCGGCCCGTCCGTGACCGTGCCTGCGCCATTCGAGCCAGTTGTGAGTGTGAGTTCCTTGTATCGAATCATGCGGCCTCCTCCTGCCACGGTAACGAGGGGACAACGATCCCCCTGTTACGCCCAGTGCGACGGAGCGAGAGACGTTCTGCCTTGAATATCTCCCGCTCCATGCGCTCTTGTTTCTGGGCCTCGCTGCACCCGGTATTCGGGTGCTTCGCTTCGTATTGTTCTGCGAGGCTAGGCATTGATCAGCCGTCCAACGCGAGGGCGACACCGGACAAGTCAATGCCCGTAGGTGTACCCATGTCCCCGAAGACGACGTTGCGATCGTTGGTATCCCACTTGGAGAAACCAACTCCGACGCAACCCTTGAGCAAGTACGTAGCGGTTTGCTGCGTGTTTGCAGGGAGGACGAAAGCCGTCGCCATTGCGGTCAGCCTGTTATCCGAAGTGACGATGAACGAGCAGTTGTCAAACAGCGTCCAGGTATTGAGCGAGTCGTTACCCGTGGCCTCGACAAGCGCCGCAGCCGTACCGTCCGAATCGATCTTCGATTGGAAGATGCAGCCCTTGAAGATGTTGCGCGAGCCTACGGTTGTGAGCCGCAGGACGTTTGAGCCCGTCTCGGAATAGGTCGTGTCTGACCCAAAGACGCACTCATCGAACGTGTTCTCATACGCTCCGGCCAGTTGCAGGCTCGCCGAGTCGTCGATGTTGTTCGTCTCGTGCCCGCCGCCAACGAATTGGCAGCGCTTGAAGCTGTTGCGATCCCCGGTCACGCTAACCGCGACCAGAGACGTGGCATCGGCGACGCCCTGGAAGACGTAGATATTCTCCCAGATACAGCCGATGCCCGAGACGGTGATGAGCGGCGACAGTGCCGTCGCGGAAGCCGTCTGGAAGATGCGCGCCCTCGACCCGATCATCGTCGGAGCTGCTACCCCGATGAAGTGGGTATAGGACTTGGCCCAGTCAAACGCAGCCGAGAGGCTGATCGAAGATGTCCCCGCGATGTAGTAGAGGACATCGTTCTTTCCGTCAGTCAGAGCCGCGTAAGCGGTTGTCAGCGTCTTGAAGGCCGTGGATACGTTCTTACCGTCGTTCGAGTCATTCCCGTTCGTCGGATCGAGGAAATACACGTTCCCAGGCGTGGGGAAGCCGACAACTGGCGACCCCATGCTGGTGATTCCGTTAGGGAAGTTGGTGTAACCCATCAGTCACACCCCCTATCCATTCATTCCGTAAATCCAGCGGAAGTCGGTCCAACCAAGGCTGAACCGCATGTAGGCGGGCCAAGTAACGGCCATCGTCCCAACGGCGTCAACTACCGGAGCACCAACCTCGAGCGGCACACGGTCGTACCAGCGGAGGCTCTGCCGACGTAGACCCGAGTCCATCATGAACCAGGCTGTAGCGTCGGTCAGGTAGTGCCACACGAGCGGCTGGAAACGACCAGCCTGCGGGTTGACGGCATTGTTGGCCGAGATCGGATCGAGTTGCGAGCGAACGATCGTGAGCAGCGTGTCCTCGAGCTCGGGCGGGACGAGAATCTCGTCCGGCATCACGTTCAGGAGATCACCCTGCATGTCCGTCTGCGCCATGTGGAGCTGGCGGGTTGTTGCCACGTTCGTAGCGCTCAGAGCCAGCGTGCCCTCGTTCACGAGCGATGTGGAATCGATCGGGGACGTCGGGTGGGCGGTGGAACAAAGCGCAACTGCGTCCGGGCCGGTTGTGTCGGTGCCGTAGTCATCGAGCGTTGTGCTCGTCGCCGAGGAGAACGCGTTGATGAACACGTTGGCTCCGGCCTTCTCGCGAACGCGGAAAGCGGAGTCACCAACTAGGCCGGATGCATCGAGAAGCTTCTGGACGCGGTTGTCGTCAACCAGCTTGCGCTCGGCACTGATCTTCCGTGCGAACTCGTGATGGTTGAAGGTCTCCTCGTAACCCATGACGGGCTCAGCTTCCTGCATCCGCCCTGAGTCCTCGAAGTTCCATCCACTGGACGGAATCCCGCCGAGGCCGTCTACCTTCTCGTTCGCGAACTCGGAACTCTGGACGTTGAACAGTCGAGAGATCATCGAGGCGCGGCGGCCTTCCCCTGAGAATCCGAGATAGAACCACTCGCGGACTCGGGGGTCGACTGCGTTAGCGAAGTAATCAACTGTCATTGGCATTATCAGTCACCCCCTTCTCAGGTCTTCTGAACTGACGTATAGTGGGCACCCTCGACAAAGGTGACGAGCGTGTCTTCGGTCGCAGACGAGTCCGCAACCACGATTACGTCGTGGTGGGAATCGGCCGCGAGCGTCATAGCGCCGGTCGCGCCGTCGATATCGAGGACGGTTCCGTTCTTCCGAGCATTGGCGTCGTAAACCGAGTAAACGGCGTCCCTGTCGGAGATGAAACGGATAGTGCTTACTGCGGTAGTGCCCGCGACTGTTTCCACAGCCGCTCCGGCGAGCGTTGCATCGTCGGATGCTCCAAGATCGGCAGACCCGGCTTCGATTGAGACAAGATCGTCCTTGGTGATCGTCTCGGAGTCCTGGAAAACGGCCTCTTGGATTGTTGGGGCACCACCACTCAAGCGATAGGCAAACTTGAAGCCATATACGCTCATAGGGGTAGTTCCTTCCTTCTAGTTCTGGCTACCCCCGGCGGCCGGTTCCTTCGGCTTGCTGCGGTCATAGACGGCGGCCATCTGATCGATGGTTCGTGCTTCACCGAAAGCGACGTATCGCTCGGTTCCGCCCGCTGCCTTGGCCTGCTCTAGTTGAGCGTCAGTCAGTTTCGGAGTCGGGCCTGCTTGCCGTGCAGCAGCGCCAGCGTCGAGGCTGGGTGCGGTCGGCTTGCCGGGTTCACCTTTGAGAATTGGCTTGGATTCGAGCAGAGCTCCTAGCTCATCCTCGATGTTGGTCGGCTCTCCCGACTCGTCGTACTTGATCTTCGACCTGTCTAGCGCCAGTAGCGCCAGGGACGGGTCGGCGCAGTGCAGTTCGGCTGTGGCGGTTGCGCGATAGAAAGCGCGCTCAAGCCTCACCTCTTGCAACTGAGTCGCGAGATCAGTTGCTTCTCGCTCCTTCTCTTGCGCGGTCTTCGCCAACCTTTCACTCTCTGAAAGCTGGGCGTCTTCATGCTTCTTGAGTTCCGCTTGGACTGTCTTTAGCGCTTTGTCGCGCTCTGCGGACTCAGCGCGTAGCGTCTCGATCGTGTGCTGAGCGCGGTCGGGGTCGAACTCCTTACCGTCTTTGCCGAGTGGTTTGTCTGCCTTGTCTTGCGCCACCTTGGCGCCTTGAGCAGCGGCGGTGACCTGCCCAGTGTCCTGATTGGTCGATTGCGCGTCTGCGGTCACTGTCTTGTTTTCGTCAGCCATCTCAGCTCACCACGATTTCTGCAAAGTCTTTGACGGTGCGAGACATCTCTTGCTTCCGCCCGGCCGAGAGTTCAACCGTCTTATCCGCAAGGCTTTCCCTGCGCTTGAGATCCCGCTTGACTGCATCGAAGATCAGTTGCCGATCTGACCGGATCAACTTCTCGTCCGGGTACTCGGCCTGAATCTCCGCGAACAGCCCAGCGTTGTCAGCGTCGAGGAAGCGCGTGAAACTTGCGATCTGCGTCGCGTGCTCGTACGCCCACTTGCGCGCGGCCTCGAATAGCGGCAAGCGCTGTTTGGCGGCGCAGGCGTTCCAGCCTTCGCGGTAGCCCGCTTCCTTACCCTTCGCGTGGCCGTCCTCGAAGATCGCCGAATAGTCAGACCATGCGAGAACGGCGCCGCTCGCAATCTGGACTTCCTCGATCTTCTTCGGCGTCTCTGTCTCCGGCGTCTTTCGCGGCCTTCCCGGACCGCGCTTAGGTGTGGGTGTCTCACCCTGTGTTGGGGACATCTCGTCCTTTCCTTTAGCTGACTAACTCTTTGAGTGATTTGGTACGCAAGCCGGGGCCGAAATCTGAGCGCGTCTTGACGGGCAGATCGGATAGCTTCAGCTTGCCCGACTTGTACAGATCGAACTTGCCCGGGCCGAGGATCTTTCGCTGGTCGGCGGGGGAGAGGCGGGCGAATACATCGGCGCCGCGAGTGATGGGCGGCGAAGTCTCGGGGATGCCGTGGAATCCGAGTTCCTCCCACGTCTTAGTGCGCGGCTGCATCGAGCAGCGGCAGCACGGATGACTGGCAAGCGTCTCGGAATCTTTATGGACGCTGCCGTCCTTCGACCAGCAGACGCCACAGGTGCGCGTGTTGCGAGCGCTCAGCCACGTCCAGCCGGTCACTACATCGTTGGCCTTGTAGGACGCGGCAGCAGCTTCCCTGTAGACGCCTA
>Ga0172380_10002038_pt1 | contig 32926 bp, 29 predicted proteins | sample Leawe162metaG_FD_119747 | JGI IMG/M metagenome (GOLD analysis project Ga0172380, IMG submission 119747) | Leachate microbial communities from a municipal landfill in Southern Ontario, Canada - Leachate well 162 metaG | ecosystem: Engineered > Solid waste > Landfill > Unclassified | place... | reverse complement strand
TCCTTCGTCGGCGCCAAGCCGTATCACCAGGCCTACCGGCGCGGCGTCAAGCTGATCGGCGCCACCTGCCACTTCGTCACCGCCGAGCTCGACGCCGGCCCGATCATCGAGCAGGACACCGTGCGCATCGACCACGGCGACACGGTGGAGGACCTGGTGCGCTACGGCAAGGACATCGAGAAGGCGGTGCTGGCGCGCGGCCTGCGCTACCACGTCGAGGATCGGGTGCTGCTCAACGGCAACCGCACGGTGGTCTTCAGATAAGAAAACGGGCGCCCCGGTCAAACCGGGACGCCCGTCACCGACCTCCGAGGGAGGGCGAAGGTCAGTTTTTAATAATGGTAGGCGCTCTCCCCGTGCGAGGTGATGTCCAGGCCCTCGCGCTCTTCCTCTTCCGGCACGCGCAGGCCGATCACGATATCGACGATCTTGAAGGCTGCGAAGGAGACCACGGCCGACCAGACGATGGCGGTGCCGACGCCCCACAGCTGGCTGACGAGCTGCGCGCCCATGTTGAACTCGCCGACCTTGTTGGCGACATAGTCGTAGACCCCGGTGCCGCCCAGATCCGGCGAGACGAAGACGCCGGTCAGGATGGCGCCGACGATGCCGCCGACGCCATGCACGCCGAAGACGTCGAGCGCGTCGTCGGCGCCGAGCAGCTTCTTCAGGCCATTCACGCCCCACAGGCAGACCGCGCCGGCGACCAGGCCGATGACGATGGCACCCATCGGGCCGACGAAGCCGCAGGCCGGCGTGATCGCCACCAGGCCCGCCACCGCACCGGAGGCCGAACCGAGCATCGAGGGCCTGCCCTTCAGCAGCCACTCGGCCAGCGTCCAGGACAGCGTCGCCGCGGCGGTCGCCACCAGGGTGTTGAGGAAGGCCAGCGCCGCGGTGCCCGTCGCCTCCAGGTTGGAGCCGGCGTTGAAGCCGAACCAGCCCACCCACAGGAGTGAAGCGCCGATCATGGTGGTGGTGAGCGAGTGCGGCGCCATCGATTCCTTGCCGTAGCCGACGCGCTTGCCGACCAGGTAGGCGCCGACCAGGCCGGCGACGCCAGCATTGATGTGCACCACCGTGCCACCGGCGAAGTCGAGCGCGCCCTTCGCCCACAGCCAGCCGGCCGCCGCCGTGACTTTCTCCAGCGAGGCGGCGTCGGTGATGGCGTCGGGGCCGTCCCAGTACCACACCATGTGCGCCATCGGCAGGTAGGCGAAGGTGAACCAGATCACCGAGAACAGCAGCACCGCCGAAAATTTCATGCGCTCGGCGAAGGCGCCGACGATCAGCGCACAGGTGATGGCGGCAAAGGTCGCCTGGAAGGCGACAAAGGTCAGCTCGGAGATGACCACGCCCTTGCTGAAGGTGGCCGCCACCGAGTCGATCGTGATGCCCTTGAGGAACAGCTTGTCGAGACCGCCGTAGAACGAGCCGCCGCCGCCGAAGGCCAGCGTGTAGCCGTAGAGCGCCCACAACACGCTGATCAACGAGATGATGACGAAGACCTGCATCAGCACCGAGAGCATGTTCTTGGCGCGCACCAGACCGCCGTAGAACATCGCCAGGCCCGGGATGGTCATCAGGATCACCAGCACGGTGGCCACCGTCATCCAGGCGGTGTCGCCCTTGTTCGGCGCGGGAGCGGCGGCGGGCGCCGCTTCGGCGGCCGCGGCAGCGACAGCGGCGGGAGCGGACGCCTCCGCCGCCGGCGCCGCCTTTTCCTCGGCCAGGACCGGTGCGCCGCCGGCCAGGCCGACGGCCAGCATCAGGATTGCAAATAGCTTTCTCATGGCTTTCTCCCTTAGAGCGCGTCCGCGCCGGTTTCGCCGGTGCGGATGCGGATGGCCTGTTCGAGGTCGAAGACGAAGATCTTGCCGTCGCCGATCTTGCCGGTGCTGGCGGCCTTCTCGATGGCTTCTATCACCTGCTCGAGCAACTCGTCCTTGACGGCGGCCTCGACCTTCACCTTGGGCAGGAAGTCGACGACGTACTCGGCGCCGCGGTAGAGCTCGGTGTGGCCCTTCTGCCGACCGAAGCCCTTGACCTCGGTGACGGTGATGCCGGCCACGCCGACGGCGGAGAGCGCCTCGCGCACCTCGTCGAGCTTGAACGGCTTGATGATGGCGGTTACCAGTTTCATGGCGATTCCTTTGTCAGAAGGTCTTCGTGAAGGTCAGCAGCAACCGTCCCTTGCCGGCATTGTAGGTGTCGAGGCCGCCGGACTGCTTGGAGAAGCAGTAGGGATTGTTGCCGTCGGTGGCCGCGGCGACGGCGATCGCACCGCAGCTGTCGTTGGCGTTTGTGGTCGAATAGGCGGCGCCCACCACGCCGAAACCGACATCCTTGGTCACACCCACCTTGAAGTCGGTGTAGGACGCCTCGGAATAGCGGCGAACCTTCTGGTGGCCGATGTGGCCGTTGATGCCCCAGCCGTCGCCCAGGTCGTAGGCGGCATTCAGCTCGAGATAGCCGCTGCCGCGGCTCTTGTTCATGGTCACCGGGTCGTACCAGCCGAACAGCGGGGTGGTGCTGTGCGAATACTTCAGCGTCAGCCACTTCCAGGACAGGGCGCCGTAGACCTCGGTGGTATCGGGCCTGATCCAGCCGGTCGGCGTCTTGTCGCTGCCGGGATAGTTGTAGGTCAGCACGCCGACATCGAAGCCGAGGTCGCCGGAGATGGTGCCCTTGTAGCCGCCGTAGATGTCCACCTCGAGGCTGGCGCTGGCGCCGGGCGTGCCGTCGTTGATCCAGGAAATGTTGGAGCCCCAGATGCCGGCATAGAAGCCGCTCGAGTGAGCGTAGTCGAAGCCGCCCTGCAGGGCCGGCTTGCCGCGCGTCTGGGCAATGCCGCGATAAAGATACTCGGACGCCAGGGTGATGTTCCCGGTAAAGGTGTGCGGGCTGGCGGGCGCGGCGGCCGGCGCGGTTTGCGCATGACCGATCGCAGGCAGTGAAAAGGCGGCAGATACCGCAGTGGCAAGCAGGGTCTTACGCATGATGGACTCCTCGGATCAAAGTGACAAAAAAGACACCTGCCTATGTGCATCAAGCGTGCCAGATTAAATTATCAATTAAATACAAATAGTTGCGTTAGCGCCTAGGGTCTGGAGCAAACCCGGCGCACCAAGACATCGCGTGCTTTTTTGCCCCCGCACTAAGCTGGTGCAAGTGGCGCCGGCCGTTTTTCTGCGTGCTACACTCGACCAAAAGCCGATCTGCTCCACGCCATGCTCGACTCAAAAATCCTCGACGATCTCGCCGCCCGCCTCGCCGAAATGGCCGCCCGTGGGCCGGCCCGGGATATCGAGAAGAACGCCAAAGCGCTGCTGAATGGGTTGTTCGCCCGGCTCGATTTCGTCTCCCGCGAGGAATTCGAGGTGCAGCGCGAAGTGCTCGCCCGCACGCACGGCAAGCTGGAAGCCCTGGAAGCCCGCCTGGACGCCCTGGAAGCCAACGCTCCGGGCAGCACCCCCCGCCCCTGACCTGCCGCACCCGCCCGCTGCAAGGCACTTGACGTTTAGTCCTAATACGTACTAATATAGTCCGCATTAGGACTATTCAGGATTTGCCTTGCAGCACGAACCCTTTCTGCCCATGCTGCGCGAACTCGCCCGCTGCTACCAGGCCTTCGAGGCCCATTCCGGGGGGCATATCCGCGCCCTCGGCCTGACGCCGGCCCAGTTCGACATCGTCGCCACCCTTGGCAACACGCCGGGCATGAACTTCAAGGAGCTGGGCGAGAAGACACTCATCACCAAAGGCACGCTGACCGGGGTGGTCGACCGGCTGGAAGCGCAGCGGCTGGTGCGGCGCAGCGCCTCGCCCGAGGATGGCCGCAGCATGATCGTCAGCCTGACGCCGGCCGGCGCGCGCCTGTTCGACAAGACCTTCGCTGCCCACCTCGGCCACCTGCGCCTGGCGCTGGGTGGGCTGAGCGCGGCGCAACTGCAGCGCTTCGAAACCACGTTGCGCAGCCTACGCGGCGCCTTCGAGTCGGCACCGATCGCGGAACCTTCGCCCGCCGTCGCCGGTCGGAGCAAGAACCGGCGCTCAGGAGAATGAGGATGTCCTTGCCGACGATCGGCTATACCCGCACCGCGATCGCACTGCACTGGCTGATCGCGCTGCTGATCTTCAGCCTGTTTCCGCTCGGCATCACCATGGCCGACCTGCCCTTTTCGCCAGGCCGGCTGAAGCTCTACTCGTACCACAAGTGGCTGGGCGTCACCGTCTTCCTGCTGGCCGTCGCCCGCCTGGCCTGGCGCCTCGGCCACCCCGCCCCGCCGCCGTCCGCCGGCCTGCCGGCCTGGCAGCGCATTGCTTCCGTTGCCACCCACCACCTGCTCTATGTGCTGATCCTCGCCGTGCCGATTTCCGGCTGGCTGATGAGTTCGGCCAAGGGCTTCCAGACGGTGTACCTGGGAATAATCCCGCTGCCGGACCTGTTAACCAAGGACAAGGCAACTGGCGATGCGCTGCTGCTGGTGCACCAGATCCTGAATTTCACGCTGGGCGCACTGGTCATCACGCACCTGACGGCGGCGCTGAAGCACTACTTCGTCGACCGCGACGAAGTGCTCGGCCGCATGATTCCCATGCTCGACAGAAAGACCGCCAAATGAAAAGGATCGCCATCACCCTGGCGCTCGGCGCCGCCCTCTTCGCCCCGGCCCTGGCGCAAGTCGACGCCGCAAAAAGCAGCGTCATTGCCGTCTCGAAGCAGATGGGCGTGCCGGTTGAAGGCAAGTTCAGGCGCTTCAGCGCGCAGGTCAGCTTCGATCCGGCCAAGCCGTCCGACGGCAAGGCCAGCATCGAAATCGACATCGCCAGCTTCGATCTCGGCGACGCGGATTTCAACCGCGAAACGGCGAAGAAGGAGTGGTTCGACGCGGCGAAGTATCCCAAGGCCACCTTCGTCACCAGCGCCATCAGGCCCGCCGGTGCGGGCCGCTTCGAGGCCGCCGGCAAGCTGACCATCAAGGGCAAACCCCTCGATGTGGTGGCCCCTGTCGCTTTCAAGGCCGAAGGCAGCCAGCAGGTGTTCGAGGGCGTGCTGCCCATCAAGCGCCTGCAGTTCAACATCGGCGAAGGCGAGTGGAAGGACACATCCACCGTCGCCGACGACGTGCAGATCAAGTTCCGCATCGTCACCGCCAAGAAGTAAGCATTCCCCCACCCCACCCACAAGGAGATGACCCGCATGAAACTGAAAGCCCTCGCCGCCGTGCTGGCGACACTGACTTTTCCGCAGGCCTATGCCCAGACCTACAACGTCGAGCCGAACCACACCTACCCGAGCTTCGAAGCCGGCCACCTTGGCATCTCGTTCTGGCGCGGCAAGTTCAACAAGACCTCGGGAAGCGTCACGCTCGATCGCGCCGGCAAGAGCGGCACGGTGGACATCGCCATCGATCCGGCCTCGATCAACTTCGGCCACGCCAAGATGGAAGAGCACGCCCGCAGCAAGGACTTCTTCAACGCCGAGGCTTTCCCCAAGATCACTTACAAGGGCAGGATCACCAAGTGGAACGGCGATGCGCCGGCGGCCGTCGAGGGCGAGATGACGCTGCTCGGCGTCACCAAGCCGCTCAACCTCACAATCAACTCTTTCAAATGCATCCAGCACCCGATGCTCAAGCGCGAGGTCTGCGGTGCCGACGCTACAGGCAGCTTCAAGCGCTCCGACTTCGGCATGAAGTACGGCCTGCCGGCGCACGGCGACGACATGAAGGTCGCCATCCAGATCGAGGCGATCAAGGCCGACTGAAAGCGACTCACCGCAAATCGGGGGACGCCGCGGCGTCCCTTTTTTTGGCGGCTCACCGAGCGAGCCTCCCGCTCGGTTAAACTTGCCGCCATCATGTCCCTCGCCGTCCTGAAAAGCCGCGCCCTCGCCGGCATGGAAGCGCCGGAAGTCACCGTCGAGGTGCATCTGGGCCGCGGCCTGCCCAGCTTCACCATCGTCGGCCTGGCCGACACCGAGGTGAAGGAGGCGCGCGAGCGCGTACGCGCCGCCATCCAGAACGCGCGCTTCGAATTCCCCGCCAGCCGCATCATTGTCAATCTCGCGCCGGCCGACCTGCCCAAGGAATCCGGCCGCTTCGACCTGCCCATCGCGCTCGGCATTCTCGCCGCCTCGGGGCAGGTCAGCGGCAAGCGCCTCGCCGAGCACGAGTTCGCCGGCGAGCTGTCGCTGACCGGCGAGCTGCGCCCGATCCGCGGCGCCCTGGCGATGTGCCTCGCCGCGCGCGGCGAGGCACGCAGTTTCGTGCTGCCTGCCGAGAGCGCGGCCGAGGCCGCGCTGGTCGGCGCGGCGGCCATCCTGCCGGCCAAATCGTTGCTGGAGGTGTGCGCCCATCTCAACGGCCAGCAGGCGCTTGCGCCCCACGCCGACACACCCGCGGTCACCGCGCCCGACTATCCCGACCTGTCGGACGTGAAGGGCCAGGCGCAGGCCAAGCGCGCGCTGGAAGTCGCCGCGGCCGGCGGCCACAGCCTGCTCATGATCGGCCCGCCCGGCACCGGCAAGTCGATGCTCGCCGTGCGCTTTCCCGGCCTGCTGCCGCCGATGGGCGAGGACGAAGCGCTGGAAGCGGCGGCGATCCATTCGCTCAACGGCGGCTTCCGCATCGAGCATTGGAAACGCAGGCCCTATCAGGCGCCGCACCATTCCGCCTCGGCCGCGGCGCTGGTCGGCGGCGGCTCGAATCCGCGCCCGGGCGAGATTTCGCTGGCCCATCACGGCGTGCTGTTCCTCGACGAGCTGCCCGAGTTCGAACGGCGCGTGCTGGAGGCGCTGCGCGAGCCGCTCGAGTCCGGCCACATCCGCGTCGCCCGCGCCGTGCATCGCGTCGACTTCCCGGCGCGGTTCCAGCTCGTCGCGGCGATGAACCCCTGCCCTTGCGGCCACCTCGGCGCGGCGCGCTGCCGCTGCACGCCCGACCAGGTGGCGCGCTACCGGGGAAAATTGTCCGGTCCGCTGCTCGACCGCATCGACATGACCATCGAGGTGCCGGCGCTGGCCGAAGGCGAACTGCAGGGCAGGGCGGAAGGCGAATCCTCGGCGGCGGTGCGACAGCGGGTGGCGGTCGCGCGCGCGGCGCAGGTCGCGCGCCAGGGCAAGCCCAACAACCGCCTCGCCGCCAAGGAAATCGACAAACTGTGCGCGCCGGATGAAACCGGCGCCGCGCTGCTGAAACAGGCCATCGCGCGACTCAACCTCTCGGCGCGCGCCTACCACCGCGTACTCAAAGTGGCGCGCACCCTCGCCGATCTCGCCGACGCAGAGCGCGTGTCGAGCACGCACATCGCCGAGGCGATCCACTATCGCCGTGTCGCTGGGACTGACTTTTAGTTTGCGGATTGTTTACAGAAAGTCTCGCGCGCGAACAGGATCAGCACGAGCGACAGAATCACGCAGGCATACATCATGACGAAACCGGCCTGCCAGGCGGCGGCATCGTAGAGGCGCGCGCCGTTGGCGCCGGCGCCGCTCCAGTGGCGGTCGAGCATCCAGCCCACAGCGGGCTGCAGGAACATGCCGCCCATCAGCGGGCCCATGTTGCAGACGCCCGAAGCCGTGCCCATCAGGCGCGCCGGCACCGACTCCTTGGCCCAGGCGAAGCCGATGATCAGGTTACCGGAGAGGAAGCCCGTCACTACCAGCAGCGCGGCAAGCGGCCACACCGGCAGAGGCAGGAAGATGATGATTGTCCAGCAGGCCAGCACCAGCGCGGTGGTGACGACGTAGATCGGTTTGCGCCGACCCATCCGCTCCGACCAGGTACCGAGCAGCGGGCCGCCCAGCGCCCAGGCGACGAGGAAGCTCGAGGTGATCGCCGCCGCCGTTTTCGTCTCGAGGCCGTGCACCTGGCGCAGGTAGGGCACGCCCCACAGGCCAGCGAAGGTGAGCACCGAGCCGGCGATGCCGATCGGCACGATGACCAGGATCCAGGTGTTGCGGTAGGACAGCACATCCACCAGCCCACGCCAGATGGAACCGTGCCGGCCCGTGCCGTGGCCGGCGCCGTGGAAATGGCTGGCGTAGCCGGCCTCGACGGGATCGTCGCGCACGCGCAGCCAGATGGCGGCGCAGAGCAGCGCGGTGACCGCGGCAGAGACGCCCATCACGGCGCGCCAGCCGAAGGCATCCACCAGCATGCGCAGCGGCACGCCGGCGAAGACGCCGCCGACCACACCCATGAAGAGGGCCATGCCGGAGGCGAGCGCGAACTGGCGCGGTGCGAACCAGTGGCTGGCGAGCTTGAGCATGGAGACGAAGGCCACCGCCACCGAACCGCCGATCAGCAGCCGCCCGGCGTTGGCCCAGAAGAGCGTCGGTGCGATGGCGAACAGCGCCGTGCCCAGCGCGGCGATACCGGCGCCCGTGGCGAGGAGTTTTCGCGGCCCCCAGCGGTCGGCGATGATGCCGGTGGGGATCTGCATCGCCACATAGGAATAGAAGTAGAAGGCGGAGAGGTTGCCCAGCGCCGCCGCGCCGATGCCGAAGTCGTTCATCAGCTGGTCGGTGATGACAGCCGGCGCGACGCGCTGGTAGAAGGCAATAAGGTAGAGCAGGGCGCCGAGGCCCCAGACGAACCAGGAGAGCCGTGCGGGCGGAAGCTGCCTCTCCGTCATGACCATGCCTGCACCCACCACAGGCGCGCGCGCAGCCCCCAGCCAGTCGTGTAGCCCATGCCGGAAAAGCGGATCGTGCCGCTGCGGTCGATGATGAACCAGGCCGGCGTGGCGCGCACGCCCAGGCGCCAGGCGAGCTCGCCCTGCGTATCCACCAGCGCCGGATAGGCGAGCTCGCGTTCGCGCATGAATTTCGCCACGGTGTCGGGATCGCCGGACTGCATCGCCATCGTCAGCACCGGCCAGTCCGTGGCCAGCGCGGCGATGGTGCCTTCCCCGGCGCGGCAGATCGGGCACCAGCTCGACCAGACATACAACAGCACGGGCCTGCCGCCGGCATCACGAACGAACGTTTCAAGGCTGGCTTGCCGGCCGTCGGCAAGCGGGCCGGCGAGCGGCGGCATCGCGCCGCCGACCATCTCGCGGGTCTGCCAGTAATGGATGCCGGCGAAAGCGGTCAGAAGGAAGAGGATCTCGATCAGGAAGCGCAGCCGGCGCCGGCGTTTTTGCGGCGCGGCTTCATTCTTCAGCACTGTTCCCAGGGCAGGCCCTCGAAGCGCCAGCCGGCTTTGGTGCCGCGGCGGTGGTGATCGTCGAGCTCGCCCTCGAAGCCATGCAGCACGTTGTACACCTGGCTGAAGCCCGCCTCCTCCAGCGCGTTGCCGGCGGACACCGAGCGGTTGCCGCTGCGACAGATCAGCACGATGGGACGGTCGACGCTCGCCGCCTTCTTCACGTGGGCGACGAAGTGCGGATTGATCTCCCAGTCCGGTCCGTCGTTCCAGGGGATCATCATGGCGCCGACCGGATGGCCGACGAAGAGGAACTCCATCTCGCTGCGGCAGTCGACGAAGAGTGCCGTCGGATTGTCGTGCAGGAACTGGTAGGCGGCTTTGGGTTCGAGGTGTTTCATGGGGATTCTCCGGGGGGTGCGTTTCGAGTATAGCAGAGGCTTGCGGGCCGACTTGGCTGCGGCCGGCAGGCGGGTTTAGACTGTTTCCATGAAAATCGTGCCTGGCATTCTCGCGGCCCTGTTCCTGCTCCTCGGCGCCGGCTGCAGCCACCTCGGCGTCGGCAGTTTCGCGCCGGGCATCACTACCGAGGCGGAGGTGCGGACGAAACTCGGCGCGCCCGGCATGAGCTGGGCCGAGCCCGACGGCAGCAAGCTGCTCGAGTACTCGGGCCAGCCGAGCGGCACCTTCTGTCACATGATCCTCATCGGTGCGGACGGCAAGGTGCGCGAGGTCCGCCAGGCCTTCACCGAGGCGAATTTCCGCCGCGTCGTGCCCGGCCTGACGCAGGACGAGGTGCGCCGCCTGCTCGGCCGGCCGGAGGAAATCCTGCGCTTCCACCTCAAGCCCGACGAGGAGGTGTGGACCTGGCGCATCGACGAGACGACGGAAAAGATCGAATACTTCAATGCCTACTTCGGTCGCGACGGCCGCCTGCTGCGCAGCGACCGCACTGTTGTATACAAGGCGAGCGGCCCCGGCTTCACGCACAGGAAAATTGACAGGACTTCCCGCCGCGGGTAAGGTTCTCCCCGCGCCGATTTGATATCAGCTTGCGGGGCGCGTAACAAATTCCGCTAAAGCGAGCGCAAGCCCGTTCGCCACATTGCCGAACGGGTTTTTTATTTTCAGGACCAGCATGCAGCCCGACCACAGCGAACTGCTCCGCAGCCTTCTCGCCCGGCGCATCCTCATCCTCGACGGCGCCATGGGCACCATGATCCAGCGCCACGGGCTGCAGGAGGCGGACTATCGCGGCACGCGCTTCGCCGATCACCCGAAGGAGCTGAAGGGCAACAACGACCTGCTGCTGCTGACAAAGCCCGAGCTGATCCGCGGCATCCACGCCGAGTACCTCGCCGCCGGCGCCGATATCGTCGAGACCAACACCTTCAACGCCACCTCGATCTCGCAGGCCGACTACGGGCTGGAAGCGCTCGCCTGGGAGCTGAACGTCGCAGGCAGCCAAGTGGCGCGCGAAGCGGCGGACGAATTTTCGGCGAAGACGCCGGACAAGCCGCGCTTCGTCGCCGGCGTGCTCGGGCCGACCTCGCGCACCGCCTCGATCTCGCCCGACGTGAACGATCCCGGCTTCCGCAACGTCAGCTTCGACGAACTGGTGGCGGCCTACACCGACGCGGTGCGCGGCCTCTGCGACGGCGGCGCCGACCTGATCCTCGTCGAGACCATCTTCGACACGCTCAACGCCAAGGCGGCGCTGTTCGCCGTCGAGCAGTATTTCGACCAGATCGGCCGCCGCCTGCCGATCATGATCTCCGGCACCATCACCGACGCCTCCGGCCGCACGCTCTCCGGCCAGACGACGGAAGCCTTCTGGAATTCGCTCTGCCACGCAAGGCCCTTAAGCTTCGGCCTCAACTGCGCGCTCGGCGCGAAGGAACTGCGCCAGTACGTCGAGGAGCTCTCGCGCGTCGCCGACTGCTTCGTTTCCGCCCACCCCAACGCCGGCCTGCCCAACCCGCTGGCGCCGACCGGCTACGACGAGACGCCGGAAATGCTTGCGGGAGAAATCGCCGATTGGGCGCGGCATGGACTGCTCAATATCGCCGGCGGCTGCTGCGGCACGACGCCGGCGCACATCGCCGCGATTGCGCGTGCGCTGGAAGGCATCGCTCCGCGCCGTCCCGCACAGACTGACTTTTCCCTGAGGCTGTCGGGGCTGGAGCCGTTCAGCGTCAGGGACGATTCGCTCTTCGTGAACGTCGGCGAGCGCACCAACGTCACCGGCTCGAAGGCCTTCGCCCGCCTCATCCTCAACGGCCAGTACGCCGAGGCCGTCTCCGTCGCGCGCGTCCAGGTGGAAGCAGGCGCCCAGGTCATCGACGTCAACATGGACGAGGCCATGCTCGACTCGAAGGCGGCGATGGTGAAATTCCTCAACCTGATCGCCTCAGAGCCGGACATCGCCCGCGTGCCGGTGATGGTGGATTCCTCGAAGTGGGAAGTGATCGAGGCCGGCTTGCAGTGCCTGCAGGGCAAGGGCATCGTCAACTCCATCTCGCTCAAGGAAGGCGAGGCGAAATTCCTCGAGCAGGCGAGAAAAGTCAGGCGCTACGGCGCGGCGGTGATCGTCATGGCCTTCGACGAGCAGGGCCAGGCCGACACGCGCGAACGCAAGACGTCGATCTGCCGGCGCAGCTACGACCTGCTGGTGAAGGAAGGCTTCCCGCCGGGCGACATCATCTTCGACCCGAACGTCTTCGCCATCGCCACCGGCATCGCGGAACACGACAACTACGCCGTCGACTTCATCGAGGCGACGCGCTGGATCCGCGCCAACCTGCCGGGCGCCAAGGTCTCGGGCGGCATCTCCAACGTGTCGTTCTCCTTCCGCGGCAACGACCCGGTGCGCGAGGCCATCCACACCGTCTTCCTCTACCACGCCATCCAGGCCGGGCTGTCGATGGGCATCGTCAACGCCGGCCAGCTCGGTGTGTACGAGGACATCCCCGCCGAGCTGCGCGAGCGCGTCGAGGACGTTGTGCTGAACCGCCGGCCGGACGCCGGCGAGCGCCTGGTGGAAGTGGCGGCGAGCGTGAAGGGGGCGGCGAAGGAGTCGACGCAGGACCTCGCCTGGCGCGAGAAGCCGGTGCGCGAGCGCCTCGCCCACGCCATGGTGAAGGGCATCACCGACTTCATCGTCGCCGACACCGAGGAAGCGCGCCTCGCCTCGACGCGCCCGCTCGACGTCATCGAGGGCCCGCTGATGGACGGCATGAACGTCGTCGGCGACCTCTTCGGCGCCGGCAAGATGTTCCTGCCGCAGGTGGTGAAGTCGGCGCGCGTCATGAAGCAGGCGGTGGCCCACCTGCTGCCCTTCATCGAGGCGGAGAAGGCAGCCGGCGGCGCCTCCACGAAAGGCAAGGTCGTCATGGCCACGGTCAAGGGCGACGTGCACGACATCGGCAAGAACATCGTCGGCGTGGTGCTCGCCTGCAACAACTACGAGGTGATCGACCTCGGCGTGATGGTCGCCACCGACAAGATCCTCGCAGCCGCGCGCGAGCACAACGCCGACGTGATCGGCCTGTCGGGGCTGATCACGCCCTCGCTGGAGGAGATGGCCCACGTCGCATCCGAGATGCAGCGCCAGGGCTTCGCGCAGCCGCTCCTGATCGGCGGCGCCACCACCTCGCGCGCCCACACCGCCATCAAGATTGCGCCGAACTACGCCGGCACCACGGTGTACGTGCCCGACGCCTCGCGCGCCGTCGGCGTCGTCTCGCAGCTGCTCTCGGAGGGACAGAGCGCCGCCTACCGCGCCGAGGTCGCCGCCGACTATGCCAGGGTGCGCGAGCAGCACGCGCAGAAGAAGGGCGTGCAGCTTGTCACGCTGGAAGCGGCACGCGCCAACCGCTTCAAGACGGTCGACGCCGCGCCGATGAAGCCGAAGCAACTCGGCGTCCAGGTGCTGGCCGGCTACGACCTCGCCGCACTCGTGCCCTGCCTCGACTGGGCGCCCTTCTTCCAGACCTGGGACCTCGCCGGATCGTACCCGGCGATCCTCGACGATCCGAAGGTCGGCGAGACGGCGCGCCAGGTGTTCGCCGACGGCCAGGCCATGCTGAAGCGCATCGTCGACGAGAAGTGGCTCACCGCCAACGGCGTCTTCGGGCTTTTCCCGGCGAACGCGGTCGGCGACGATGTGGAGATCTACACGGACGACTCGCGCAAGACGGTGCGCCTGCCCTGGCACAACCTGCGCCAGCAGCAGGTGCGCCCGGAAGGGAAGCCGAATTACTGCCTGTCGGATTTCATCGCGCCGAAAGATTCGGGCGTCGCGGACTACGTCGGCGCCTTCGCCGTCACCGCCGGCCTCGGCATCGAGGAGAAGCTGGCCGAATTCGCGGCGCAGCACGACGACTACAACGCCATCCTGCTGAAGGCGCTGGCCGACCGCCTGGCCGAGGCCTTCGCCGAGCACCTGCACCGGCGCGTGCGCCGCGAGTTCTGGGGCTATGCCGCCGACGAGAAGCTGTCGAACGCGGAGCTGATCGCCGAAAAATACCGCGGCATTCGTCCCGCCGCCGGCTACCCGGCCTGCCCCGACCACACCGAGAAGGGCCCGCTGTTCGCCCTGCTCGACGCGGAGAAGCATACCGGCATGGCGCTCACCGAATCCTTCGCCATGCATCCGGCTGCCTCGGTGTCGGGCTTCTACCTCGCCCACCCCGAAGCGCGCTATTTCGCCGTGACGAAGATCGGCCGCGACCAGCTCGAGGACTATGCGAAGCGCAAGGGGATGACGCTGGCCGAAGCCGAGCGCTGGCTGGCGCCGGTGTTGTAAGGGCTCAGACGCCCCAGACCACCGGCTCGCCTTCCTTCAGCGAGAATTCCAGCAGCTCGATCAGCGGCACGGCACGGCGCGCCAGGCTGACGTGTTCGCGCTTGCCGCCCTCGGGCGTCTTCTCGAAGAGGCGCTCGTCGTGGTCGACGACGGGGCGCTCGGCCTTGTCCTGCGCCACGGCGGCCTTCAGGCGGGCGATGGCGTCCGGCAGCTGTTCGACGGTGACGATGCCCTTGTCGCCGGGATCCTTGCCCATGATCTCCATGAGGGAATGCGCGACGTCGCCGAACATCATGACGTCGCCCGCGGCTTTCGATTTGAAGATGATCAGCATGGGTGAGGATTATACGGCGCGCTGCTAGAATCCCGGCCATGACGCTCAAACATCTCTTCGAGAACAACCGCAACTGGGCCGAAAGAATGCTCGCCCAGGAGCCGGCCTTCTTCGACAGGCTGGCCCACCTGCAGAATCCGGAATACCTCTGGATCGGCTGCTCGGACAGTCGCGTGCCGGCCAACCAGATCACCGGCCTGCAGCCTGGCGAGGTCTTCGTCCACCGCAACGTCGCCAACGTGGTGGTGCACACCGACCTCAACTGCCTCTCCGTCATGCAGTTCGCCGTCGACGTGCTGAAAGTGAAGCACATCATCGTCTGCGGCCACTACGGCTGCGGCGGCGTGCGTGCGGCGCTGTTCGGCGACCGCCTCGGCCTCATCGACAACTGGCTGCGCCACATCCAGGACGTGCGCGACAAGCACGCCGGCCTGCTGGCGCCGCTGAACGACGAGGCGGCGCTCAACCGTCTGTGCGAGCTCAACGTCATCGAACAGGTCGTCAATGTCAGCCGCACCACCATCCTGCGCGACGCCTGGCAGCGCGCCCAGCCGGTCACGGTGCACGGCTGGATCTACGGGCTCAGCAACGGACAGCTGCGCGACCTGGGCATCTCGATCGACGCGCTCGACGCCATCGAAGTCGCCCAAGCCGGCGCATTGGCCAGCCTTGCACGATGATCGACGCCGTCTTCGCCGGCGGCATCCGCCCGCTGCCGCCGGAAGGTCATCCCAGCGGGATTTTCAAGGAAGCGGTGGCCGGCCCCATCCTGCTCGGTCCTGAGGGGCTGCAAGGCGACAAGCAGGCCGACCGCCGCGTGCATGGCGGCCCGCACAAGGCGCTGCACCATTTTGCAGCGGAAAACTACGCGCGGCTAGCCGCCGCCTTTCCCGGCAAGGCGGCGCTGTTCGTGCCCGGCAGCTTCGGCGAGAACGTGGCGACCACCGGCTGGGACGAGGGCACGGTGTGCGTCGGCGACGTCTTCCGCATCGGCGCCGCCGTCGTACAGGTGAGCCAGCCGCGCCAGCCCTGCTGGAAGATCAACCACAAGTTCGGCGAGGACGAGCTGATGCGCCACGTCGCCGAGCACTGCATCGCCGGCTGGTACTACCGCGTGCTGGAAGGCGGCCCGATCGCCGCCGGCGTTGTCTTCGAACTGGTCGAACGAAACGCCGAACCGGTCACGCTGCGCCGCCTGTGGTTCGCCCATCGCGCGCACCGGCCCGATCCCGATGAGCTGGCAATGCTGCGCGGAACGGCCGGTCTTTCCCCCAACTGGGTGCAAAAGCTCGACGAGCGCATCGAATGGCTGCGGAAAAACCGGTGAACCTCTGGGTGAGGGTATTCCTGCCCTTCGCAGCGGGCTATTACCTCTCCTATCTGCTGCGCACGGTGAATGCCGTCATCGCGCCGGAGCTGACGCGCGAGCTGACGCTCACCGCCGCCGACCTCGGCCTGCTCACCAGCGCCTATCTGCTCGCCTTCGCCGCCTTCCAGATCCCGCTCGGCCTGCTGCTCGACCGCTATGGCCCGCGCCGCGTCGAGGCCGGTCTGCTGCTGGTCGCCGCGGCCGGCACGCTGCTGTTTGCCATCGGCCGCTCCCCCTTCGAGCTCACCGTCGCGCGCGGCCTGATCGGCTTGGGCGTCTCGTCCTGCCTGATGGCGGCCTTCAAGGGCTTCGCGCAGAACTTCCCGATCGAGCGCCAGGCCTCGCTCACCGGCGCCATCATGGCCTCGGGCGGACTCGGCGCACTCACCGCCAGCCTGCCGCTGGAATTCGCCCTGCCGCTCCTCGGCTGGCGCGGCGTGTTCCAGGGACTGACTTTTCTCCTGCTGGCCGTGGCGGCGCTGATCTTCTTCTCCGTGCCGCAGCGCGAGGCGGGCGTCTCGCGCGACAGCCTCGGCGCCCAGCTGAAGGACGTCGGCGGCATCCTGGCGCACCGCGTCTTCTGGCGCTTCGCGCCACCGATGACGCTCGTCACCGGCGGCTTTCTGGCGGTGCAGGGCCTGTGGGCGGTGCCCTGGCTGATGAACGTCGACGGCCTGACGCGCCACCAGGCGGCGGAAGTCCTCTTCGCGCTGAACCTCGCCATGCTGCTCTCGCATCTGGGCATCGCGACCTTCGCCGTGCGCCTGGCGCGCGCCGGCATCACCCCGTCGCGCCTGCTCCTCGGCGGCTTCGGCCTGGCGCTCGCCAGCCAGGCGGCGATGCTGGCCGGCCTCGGGCCGGCCATGCCGCTGTGGTTCGCCTACGGCGTCGGCGTCTCCGGCGGCTCGCTCTCCTATTCCCTGCTTTCGGCGCACTTCGCGCCCGCGCTCTCCGGCCGCGTAACGACGACGCTCAACCTGCTGCTGTTCATCGGCGCCTTCACCCTGCAGTGGGGGCTGGGCGTGCTGATCGACGGCCTGGGCGCAGCCGGCTTCGCCACGCCCGCCGCCTATCGCGCAACCTTCGCCCTGCTGCTCATCCTGCAGGCGGCGAGCTACGTCTGGTTCCTGCTTGAAGGCCGCCGCAGATAAAAACCATCCTTCGCGCCGACGGCCCGGCGGCGGGATCAGAACTCCAGCGGGTCGACGTCGATGTGCCAGCGCAGGGCCTTCGGCGTCTTCAGATCGCGGATCGCCGCCACCCATCGGGCAAGGAAGGCCTGCAGCGTCGGCCGGCTGCGTGACTCGACCAGCAGCTGGGCGCGCTCCAGGTGCGCCAGGCGATGCAGCCGCATCGGCACGGCGTCGTAGCGCGTCACTTCTTCAGGCGACAGGGCGTCGCCCAGTTCCTTGGCCGTTTGCAGGAAAGCGAGCGCCTGCTTCAGTTCCGGCGCCTCGGCGCGCAGCATCGCCTGGTGGGTGAAGGGCGGGAAACCGGCGCGCTCGCGCTCGGCCAATTGGGCGGCGGCGAAGGCGGCGTAGTCGTGCGCGGCCAGGGCCCGGTAGAGGGGGTAATCGGGATACTGCGTCTGGATCATCACCTCGCCCGGCAACGCGGCGCGGCCGCTGCGGCCGCCGACCTGCATCAGCTGACTGAACAACCGTTCCGGCGCGCGGAAGTCGGCGGCGAAGAGGGCGGCGTCGGCGTTCAGCACGCCGACCAGGGTCAGCAGCGGAAAATCGTGGCCCTTGGCCAGCATCTGCGTGCCGACGAGGATGTCGGCCTCGCCCTTGTGGATGGCCTCGAGCACGGCGTGCCAGCGCGACTGACTCTTGGCGCTGTCGCGATCGACGCGCAGGATGCGCGCCCCCGGAAAGCGCGCGGTCAGCGCTTCTTCCAATCGCTGCGTGCCACGGCCGAAGGGATGGATGTCCTGGTTGCCGCAGGTGGGGCAGGCGAAGGGAATGTGCTCCTCGCGCCCGCAGTGATGGCAGCGCAGGCGCCGGTCGGCCAGGTGCACGACCATGTTCGCCGCACAAGCCGGGCAGCGGCTAACCCAGCCGCAGGACGGACAGGCCAGCACCGGCGCATAGCCGCGCCGGTTGAGGAAGATGAGGCTTTGTTCTCCCCGCTCCAGCCGAGCGGCAATGGCGCGCAGCAAGTGCTCGCTCATGCCGTCCTGTAATTTCTCGCGGCGCGTGTCTGCACAGCGCACAGCCGGCATGGCCTCGGCCACCGCGCGACTGGTCAACTCCAGCAATTGGTAGCGGCCTGTCTGTGCGGCAGCCCAGGTTTCCAGAGAAGGCGTTGCCGTACCGAGGACGATCGGCACGCCGCGCTGCTTGGCCCGCCACACCGCCACGTCGCGCGCCGAATAGCGCATGCCCTCCTGCTGCTTGAAGGAAGGATCGTGCTCCTCGTCTACAACAATCAGGTCAAGGCGCGGCAGCGGGGTGAAAACCGACAGCCGCGTGCCGAGCACGATGTCGGCTTCGCCGTTCAGCGCCTGAAGGAATCCCGCCGCACGTGCGCCATCGGCCAGGCTGCTGTGCAGGCTCACCAGCCGTGCGCCGGGAAAGCGATTGCCCACCCTCGCTTCGAGCTGTGGGGTCAGCGCGATCTCCGGCACCAATAACAATGCCTGACCGCCGCGTTCAAGCGCCCGCTCGATCAGGCGCAAATACACTTCGGTCTTGCCGCTGCCGGTGACGCCATGCAGCAAAAACGGCGCGAAGCCGCCGAAAGCCTGCGAAACGCCGTCCACCGCCCGGCGCTGCTCCTCGAGCAATTCGGGTCCTGCCAGCGCTTTCCGGTTCGGCGTTTCAAGGTGTGCGATCAGCCAGCCTTTCTCCAGCAAGTCCGGCAATTGCTTCCTGGCCGAAGCGGAAACCGCGCGCAACTCGCGGCGCGACATCGCACCATTCAATTCCAGCACTGCGAGCAGTCGTGCGGCGATGCTGCGCTGCGTCAGTTGCGGCAGTGCACGACGGCCTTCTTCCGTGAGGCGGAACGTTTCCCGATCCGGCAGGCGCGGCAGCGCATTGCGCCGTCGCAGCGCCGGTGGCAGCGCCAATGCGACGACTTCGCCAATGGGATGCTGATAGTAGCGGCTGCAGAAATCAGTCAGTGCGAGCCAGTCCGGCGGTAAGGACGGCGCATCGCGCAGGATGGCGTGCACCGGCTTGAGCTTTTCCGGCGGAAGGTCGCTTGCCGCAATCACTTCCAGGATGACGCCAACCTTTTCGCCGCGACCGAACGGCACACATACCCGCCTGCCGACATCTTCGGCACTCGCATCGGGCGCGAGATAATCGAAGCCGCGCGAAAGCGGAACATCCAACGCGACACGAGCGATCGGAACATTCATTTCAAATTTTTTCGTACCGCAATCAGCTTGGTTTCATATCTTCGCGCGAAGTATTGAAATCGTCGCTAAGGTACTGCAATCAAAGCGCAATATTCTTGTCCACAAAATCTGTGGGTAACTTTGTGGGAAACCCCCTCTTATTTTTCATAAACCCGCTTCCGGCAAGGCATTTCCTTGCTTTGCTCAACCATTAACCAGAAAAAAAACGTTGAAAAACAAGGTTATGGAAATTTGAATGAAACCCTGCTGAAAAACCGGTGTTTTGCAAGGCTGGAACAGGCTGTTGTGCATAAGTCAACCCCTCAGACCCTTTCGGAACACCTTTTTTCACGCAGTTTTCGGGCCATGCATTGCGCCGGGCCGCGCCCTTTCCGGGCCTTGGCGAGGGGGGAGCGAAGACCTAGATCTCGCGCTGCTTCCGACTGTGCTCGTGCACTGCACTGACCAGCGCGGCGACATGCTCCGGCGGCGTGAACTGGGATATGCCGTGGCCGAGATTGAAGACGTGGCCGTTGCCGGGACCGAAGGCATCGAGGATGACGCGTGCCTCCCGGGCGATTTTTTCCGGCTGCGCGAACAGCGCCACCGGATCGAGATTGCCCTGCAGCGCCACCTTGTCGCCGACCCGCCTTCGCGCTGCGCCGATGTCCGTGGTCCAGTCGAGGCCGACGGCATCGCAGCCGATGGCCGCGATCTCCTCCAGCCATTGCCCGCCGCCCTTGGTAAACACAATACTCGGGATGCGTACGCCGTCATGCTCCTGCTTCAGACCGGCGACGATGCGTTCCATATAAGCCAGCGAGAACTCGCGGTAGGCGCGGTGCGACAGCGCGCCGCCCCAGGTATCGAAAATCATCACGGCCTGGGCGCCGGCTTCGATCTGCGCATTGAGGTAAGCGGTCACTGCGCTGGCATTCACGTCCAGCACGTGGTGCAGCAATTCGGGCCGGTCATAGAGCATGACCTTGACGGTGCGGAAGTCCTCCGAGGCACCGCCCTCGATCATGTAGCAGGCCAAAGTAAACGGGCTGCCGGAGAAGCCGATCAGCGGCACCGAATTGTCGAGGGCGCGGCGGATCTCCGCCACGGCGTCCATCACGTAGCGCAGTTCCACACCAGGGTCAGGCACGGAAAGATTGCGGATCTCCCATTCCTTGCGCAATGGACGCTCGAACTTCGGCCCCTCGCCCTCGGCGAAATACAGGCCGAGGCCCATGGCGTCGGGCACGGTGAGGATGTCGGAAAACAGGATCGCCGCGTCGAGGTCGTAACGCGCCAGCGGCTGCAGCGTCACTTCGCAGGCCAGATGCGGGTTCCGGCACAGATCCATGAAGCTGCCGGCGCGACGGCGCGTCTCGCAGTACTCCGGCAGGTAGCGGCCGGCCTGGCGCATCAGCCAGATCGGCGTGTGCTCGGTCGGCTGGCGCAGCAGGGCGCGCAGGAAGGTGTCGTTTTTAGGCTTGTTCATTGCGCAAGTTTACTACTTGCGCCAGAAGGCAGGCGTGAAGATCACGACAACGGAAATGATCTCCAGCCGGCCTATCAGCATGGTCCAAGCGAGCACCCAGGTCTGGAAATCGCTCAGGGTCTGGTAGTTTTGGGCCGGGCCCACCACGTTCAAACCCGGGCCCATGTTGTTGATGCAGGCGATCACCGCGGAAAAGGCGGAGATGAAGTCAAGCCCGTCGATCACCAGCAGGAAGGTGGAACTGGCGATGGTGATGAAATAGAGGAAGATGAAGCCCAGTACGGAGAAGGCGATCTTGTTGGACACCGGCACGGCGCCGAGCTTGATGGGGTCCACCGCGTTCGGGTGCAGCAGCTTCTTCATCTCGCGCAGGCTTTGCTTGTAGAGCACCAGGGTGCGCACCATCTTGATGCCGCCCCCGGTGGAGCCGGAGCTTACGGCAAGACAGGAGAGGAACAGCATCCAGAGGGGCGCGAAGACCGGCCATTTGTCGAAGTCCACGCTGGCGTAGCCGCAGTCCGTGGCTATCGAGACCAGGTTAAAGCTGGCGTGGCGCAGCGCTGTCCAGAAATCCGGGTAGGTGCCCTGCCACATCAGGAAGGCGGTGATCCCGAGGCAACTGCCGAGCACGAGAGTGAGGAAGGCCTTGCCTTCGGCGTCGCGCAGGTAGGCGCGCAGGCTGCGGCTGTGCCAGGCGAAGAAGTGGGTCGCGAAGTTCATGCCGGCGAGCAGCATGAAGACGATCAGCACGCCTTCGATCATCGGCGAATCCCAGGCGCCGACGCTGGCATCGCGCGTGGAAAAGCCGCCCAGGCTGAGCGCGGAGAAGGCATGGCAGACAGCGTCCAGCCAGTTCATGCCGGCGATGCGCAGGGCCAGAACGCAGGCCATGGTCAGCGCGAAATAGACGATCCACAGGGCCTTGGCCGTATCGGCGATGCGGGCCGTCAGCTTGGCGTCCTTGAAGGGGCCCGGCGCCTCGGCCTTGTAGAGCTGCATGCCGCCCACGCCCAGCAGCGGCAGGATGGCCACCGCCAGCACGATGATGCCCATGCCGCCCAGCCAGTTCAGCTCGTGCCGCCACAGGTTGATAGCGGGCGGCGCATTGTCCAGCCCCGTCATCACCGTCGCACCGGTGGTGGTGAGGCCGGACATGGTTTCGAAGAAGGCATCGGTGAAGGACATCGCGTCATAGACCAGCAGCAGCGGCACGGTGGCGATGCCGGCCATCAGGGTCCACGACAACGTCACCAGCAGGAAACCGTCGCGTGCCTTGAGTTCGGTGTAATAGCGCCGGGTGACGGCATACAGGATCACACCGGCGCCGAGGCAGATCAGCATGGCGTAGACGAAATCGCTCAGGGTGCCGTCGCCGTAGATGGCGGCACAAACGATCGGCAGCAGATAGGTCAGGCTGAAGACCGTCAGCAGGCGGCCGAGAACGTTGGCGACGGAGAGCAAACCGCCCATCAGAGAAAGCCCACGCCGACCTGGAACAGCTTCTCGACCTTGGGCACCAGGCGCTTGGAGACGACGAAGACGATGACGTGGTCTCCGGACTGGATCACCGTATCGTGGTGCGCCATGATCACCTTGTACTGGGGCGTCTCGTCGGGATTGCCGGCGTACGCCGGCCTGTCCTTCTGCCCGATGCGCCTCACGATGGCGCCGATGGTGGCGCCCTTGATGACCGGCAACTGCTCAATGCGCCGGCCGACCACTTGGGAGGATTTCTCGTCGCCATGCACCACCAGCTCCAGCGCCTCGGCGGCGCCTCGGCGCAGGCTGTGCACCGCCGCCACGTCGCCGCGGCGCACATGCGCAAGCAGGGTGCCGATGGAAATCTGCGCCGGCGAGATGGCAATGTCGATCTGGCTGCCCTGCACCAGGTCGGCGTAGGCACGACGGTTGATTAGCGCCGCTACGCGGCGCGCGCCCATGCGCTTGGCCAGCAGTGCCGCCATGATGTTGTTCTCGTCGTCGTTGGTCAGCGCCAGGAAGAAGTCCATCTGGTCGACGTTCTCCTCGTCGAGCAGCTTCTCGTCGGTGGCGTCGCCCTGCAGCACCAGGGCGCGCCTGACGTTTTCCGCCAGCCACTGCGCGTGGTGCTTGTTGCGGTCGATCACCTTGACCTGGTAGTCGTTCTCGACGGCGCGCACGACGCGGTGGCCGATGTTGCCGCCGCCGGCGATCATGATGCGCTTGACCGGCTTGTCCATGCGCCGCATCTCGCGCATCACCTTGCGAATATCCTTGGTCGCCGCCAGGCAGAACACCTCGTCGCCGGCCTCGATCGTGGTGTCGCCCTCGGGCGTTACCGGCGTGTCGCGGCGGAAAATGGCGGCGATGCGGGCGTCCACCTGCGGGATGTGCTTGCGGATATCCTTGAGCGGGTGGCCCACCAGCGGCCCGCCCTCAAAGGCACGCACCGCCACCAGGCTGACCTGCCCCTCGGCGAACTCCAGCACCTGCAGCGCCTCGGGGAACTCGATCAGCTTGACGATGTAGTCGGTGACGATCTGCTCTGGGCAGATGGAGAAATCGACGGCGAAGTTGGACTCGTCAAGCAGCTCCGGATGATCGACATAGTCAGTCGAGCGCACACGGGCGATGCGGGTGGGCAGGTTGAAGAGGGACTTGGCGATGCGGCAGGCGCACAGATTGGTCTGGTCGCTCTGCGTCACGGCGATCAGCAGGTCGGCATCCTCGGCGCCGGCCTGGCGCAGAACCGAAGGGCTGGAGGCGTTGCCGGCGACGCTGCGCAGGTCGAGGCGGTCCTGCAGCAGGGTGAGGCGGCTGGGGTCGGTATCGACGACGGTGATGTCGTTGGCCTCAGAGACCAGGTTTTCGGCCACCGAGGTGCCGACCTGGCCGGCACCGAGAATGATGATTTTCATTGCTCTTCCCCCTTACGACCCAACGCTATCCCAAGCGCCTTCAGTTTCCGGTAGAGATGGGTGCGCTCCAGGCCGGTCTTCTCCGCCAGGCGGGTCATGTTGCCGCCCTCGGTTTTCAGGTGATGCTCGAAGTAAACGCGCTCGAAGGCCTCGCGTGCCTCGCGCAGCGGCAGGTCGAGCGGCAGCGCCTGCGCGGCGGCGGAGGGCTGCGGCGCCAGCAGGCGCGTCACCTCCTCGGCGGCAATTTCCTCCTCCAGCGCGCCCAGCGCCAGCGAGCGCACGGCATTGCGCAGTTCCGCATAGCCGCCCGCCCAGGCCTGGTTGCGCAGGGCATTCAGCGCCGCCGTAGACAACTGCCGCAGCGGCACCTCGCCGGCCTCGACCAGGTGGGTGAGGATCTGCGCGGCGATCTCCGGCACCTCGTCCTTCAGTTCGGCCAGGCCCGGCGCGCCGAGGCTGACTTCCGCCAGGCGGCGCAGCAGTGCCTCGTCGAAACCCGCCGCCGACAGTTCGGCGACGCTCTGCGCGCTGGCGGCCACCAGGCGCAGGTCGAACTTCTCCAGCCGGTCGAGGGCGAAGGCCAGGTTCTTCTGTTGCAGGCGGGAGAGAGACGACAGCTCGGCGGCGAACAGCAAGCCGCCGCCGACCTGTTCCAGCGCCTCGAGCGCCAGCGGCTGGCCATGGCTGGCCAGGTCGAGCCAGGCCTTGCCCGGCGCCTGCAGGCTGCGCGCGCACAACTCGGCGAGGCTGCCGGGACCGGTCTTCAGCATCACGGCGCGACTTTTTGCGGACACCTGGTCAAGACGTTTCTTCAGGTCCCGCAGCGGCCCGGAGCGGGCAAACGCGGCCAGGTTCAGCTCGCTGCGCCGTCCTGTGGAGACTGACTTTTGCAGTGCACGCTTGACCGCGGCGAGCAGCTTCTGCAGTGCGATCGGCTTCTCGAGGAAATCCTGCGCGCCGATGCGCGTGGCCTCCACCGCGGTGTCGATGGTGCCGTGGCCCGACATCATCACCACCGGCATGGTGAGCTGGCCGGAGGCGGACCACTCCTTGAGCAGCGTGATGCCATCGGTGTCCGGCATCCAGATGTCGAGCAGCACCAGATCCGGCCGCGCCGCGTTGCGCGCCGTCCGCGCGGCGGCGGCGTGCTCGGCGAGCTGCACGTCATGTCCCTCGTCGCGAAGGATCTCCGAGAGCAGTTCGCGGATGCCGACTTCGTCATCAACTACCAGTATCTTTGCCATGCTGTTCCGTTTCTCACGCCGCCAGCGGCAGCCGTATCCTCACCTGCGCGCCGCGCGGGGCGGCATTGGCAATCTCGATCTGGCCGTGGTGCTCATCGACGATCTTCTTGACGATGGCCAGGCCCAGCCCGGTGCCCTTCGCCTTGGTTGTCACATAGGGTTCGAAGGCATGCGCGAGGATTTCCTTGGGGAAACCGCTGCCGTTGTCGCTCACCGACAGCAGTGCGCCGCGCCCCTCGGCGCGCGTGGCGATGCGGATTTCCGGCCCGGCCGTCTCGCTCAGCGCATCCTCCGCATTGGCGACCAGGTTATGGATCACCTGGCGCAATTGCGCCGCATCGCCCGCCACGCGCGGCAACCCTTCGGCGAGCTCCACCGTCACGCTTGCGCGCGAAGTCTCATACAAGCCGAGCACTTCCTCCACCAGGGCGTTGAGGTCGAGCGCGCCGAGCTGCGGCGGCGGCATGCGGGCATAGTCGCGAAAGTCGTTCACCATGTGCTTCATGGCCTCGACCTGGTTCACGATGGTCTGCGTCGAGCGTTCCAGCATATCGCGTTCGGCGCCGGACAGCTTGTCGGCGAGCTTGTGCTGCAAGCGTTCTGCGGAAAGCTGGATCGGCGTCAGCGGATTCTTGATCTCGTGGGCAAGCCGCCGGGCCACCTCGCCCCAGGCGGCGGAGCGTTGCGCGGCGATGAGCTGGGTGATGTCGTCGAACACCACGACGCAGCCGCCGCCGGACGCCTCCGGCAGGCGCGAGCCGCGCACGAGCAGCGCCTGCGGCACGCCGGCGCCGTTCTGCATCTCGATCTCGCGCTGCCACTCGCCGGACTGCTCGCTGCAGCCGGCAGCGATGGCGTCGCGCAATTCCAGATGCCGAATCCAGGCGGTCAAGGGCTGCCTCAGCGCATCGGCAAGGTCATCGTGCAGGATGGCTCGCGCGCCCTCGTTGGCGGCGCGCAGCCGGCCTTCGGCGTCGAAGGCCAGCACGCCCGCCGACAGGTTGCCCAGCACGCTTTCCAGGTAGGCGCGCGCGGCCTCGGTCTCGGCGCGGCTTTTTTCCGCCTGTGCGCGCGCCTCGCCGAGCTGGCGCGTCATCTGACTGAAGGACTGCGTCAGCACGCCCAGTTCGTCGCGCGTGGACACCGTCTCGCGCGGCGAATAGTCGCCCGCCGCCACTGCCTCGGTGCCGCGCGCGAGGATGGACAGCGGCGCGGAAAGCCGGCGCGCCAGCAGGAAGGCCAGGGCGATGGCGGCAAACAGCGAAAGCAGCAGCGCCAAGGTCAGCGTCAGGGTGTACATCCATTTCAGGCTGCTCTTCGCCAGCGTCAGCTCCTGGTAGTCGCGATAGACTGCCTGCACGCTCTCGGCGCTTGAGGCGATCGCGGCCGGCACCGCCTGGGACAGCAGCAGCACCTGCGTTTCGCCGGAAAAGGTGAGCGCGGCCACCGGCACCAGCACGCGCAGCGTCAGCCCGGTCGTCGCGTCGCCTTCCACCGTGGACAGGCCGCGACCCTGGCGCGCCTGGCGCAGTTGCGCAGGCGAAGGCAGGTCGGGCAGCAGCGTGGCACGCTCGCTGGTGCTGCTGGCAATCACCTGGCCGCCGGCCGAGAGCAGGGTGGCGCCCTGCACGCCGGCCTGCTCGCGCAGAAGGTTCAATTTTGTCGGGCGCGCGCCGCCCGGCGCATCGCCGAGGTCGAGTGCCATGGCACGTCCCTTCCCCGACAGGTCGGCAAGCAGGTAGTCGAGGGCATTGCGGCCGAGCGTGAGGCCGCCCTCGAGCGCCTTGTCCACCCGCACGTCGAACCAGGACTCGATGCTCTTCACGGCGAACTGCAGGGAAACGGCATACACCAGCACACCAGGGCCGACCGCCATCAGCGCGAACATCAGCATCAGGCGCAGCTTCAGGCGCGAACCGAATACCTCGGCGCGATGCTCGCGCCAGAGCTGGCGCAACTGCCACAGGACCAGCCCGAACAGCATGGCGGCAACGGCGGCGGTGAAGCCGAGCAGCAAGCGATACTGGCCGGCGAACAGCGCCGTGTTGGCCGAGGCCGAGGTCAGCAGGAAAAGCAGGATGCCCGCCAGCAGGGCGGCAATGATGAGCAGCGCCCTCATTTCGCGGCGCCCTCAGGCGGCGGCGTAAAGCTCCAGCGCTTCACCTCGGCCGTGATGTTCCAGTCCTTGTTGCCGATGGCGGTGACCTGGAAGGGCTTCGGCAGCTGGGTGAGGTCGAGCTTCAGGCGCACCGCGGCGTTATAGGGCTCGCCCGCCTTGAGTTGCGCCTTGTCCGCGATGGCCCAGTTGCGCAGGCGCGACAGCACGCCCAGCGCTTCCCCCAGTGTGGCCAAGTTCTGGTGCAGGGCGCCCGAGGAAAGCCGGTACTGGCGCGTCAGCGCGTTGTAGGAAAGGCGCCAGGTCTGCTTGCGGCCGACGACATGCTCGTCAACCCAGTACCAGCGCGCCCTGGTCAACTCGAACTCGGCGACGAAATACAGCGCCACGCCGCGGGAGACGACTTCCTCCAGGCGGTGGCCGAGCTCGATGCCGAATTCGGCATCGAGCTGCCAGGCCTCCTCGCCGAGGGTAATGTCGGCGCTTTTCACCTCGATCTCGGCAGCGCCGGCGGCGAGCGCCAGAAAAAGCAGCGCCAGCGCCAGCCAGCGCACAAGCCCGCTAGTCCTGCTTTTCAAGGAGGGCGTAGTAAAAGCCGTCATGTTCTTCGGTTGGCAACAACTGCAGTTCGGGTGCGCCCGCAATCGGCAGTCGCATGCAATCTTCTTGTCGCGCGGCGAAGGCCGCGACCTGGCGGCTGTTCTCCTCGGGGAAGAGCGAGCACGTCGAATACAACAATTTACCACCGGGCGCGAGCACCCGCCACAGCGCATCGAGGATTTCGCCCTGCATGCGGGCGAATTGCGCGATGTCCTTCTCGCGCCGCAGCCACTTGGCATCGGGGTGGCGGCGCACCACGCCGGAGGCCGTGCACGGCACGTCGGCGAGGATGCGGTCGAAATCGCGGCCGTCCCACCAGGCATCCACCTCGCGGCAATCGGCCGGCTGGACGCGCGCCTGCAGGCCGAGGCGAAAGAGGCTCTCCGAAACGCGCAGCGCGCGGCCGGCATCGGCATCCAGCGCCAGCAAGTCGGCCTCGGCGGTTTCGAGAATGTGCGCGGTCTTGCCGCCCGGCGCGGCGCAGGCGTCGAGCACGCGCATGCCGTCGTGCACGTCCAGCAGGGGCGCGGCGCGCTGCGCGCCGGCATCCTGCACGGAGACGAGCCCTTCGGCAAAGCCGGGCAGGCGCTCCACCGGCAGCGGACGCTCCAGCAGGATGGCCCCCCCTTCGACGAGGCGCGCGCCGATGTCCGCCTGCGCCAGCCGCGCCAGAAAGTCAGTCTCCGCGATACGGCGGCGGTTCGCCCGCAGCGTCATCGGCGGGCGCTCGTTGCCGGCTTGCAGGATTGCCTGCCAGTCGTCCGGGTGCGCGCGGCGCAGGCGGGCGATCCACCAGCGCGGGTGCTGCCAGCGGGCGGCCTCATCCTGCAGGGCGGCGGCCTCCAGCTCGGCTCGGCGGCGCTGAAAATTGCGCAGTACGCCATTCACAAGCGCCTTGTACCTGCCGCGCGCCAGGGCGCCGGCCGCCTCGACGGCCTGGTCGACGATGGTATGTGCCTCCTCCGGCCGCGCCGCCAGGCGCGACAACGCCACGAGCAGCAGCGCCCGCACCTGGCCGTCGCGCAGCGGGGTATCCATCAGGCGCGACAAGTGGAAATCGTCGCGGCCGTAGCGGCGCAGCGCAGCGTAGGCGAGATCCTGCATGGCACCGCGTTGGCCGGACGGCAGCTCCGGCCGCTCGCGCCACAGGCCGGCCAGCGCTTCGTTCAGGTTGCGCCCGGCGATGACTTCGGCGACGGCCGTGGCGGCGCCGTGCAGGGCGTAGGCGAGCGATGTCTCAGCAAGGATCATGGTTGGGAACGCTTAGCGCGGCCGGTCGCGCGAGGGAATGCGGTAGAGATAGGTGGCGAGCAGCAGGCCGAACAGCGCCAGTGCGACCTGCAACTCGGGCCAGGGCACGAAGAAGACGATGGAGATGCTCAGGGACGCGACCATCAGGGCTATGGCGCCGAGCTTGACGCGCCAGGGGATGCTGCGATGGCGCCGCCATTCGAGGATGGTCGGGCCGAAGGCGGGATTGTTGAGCAGCCAATTGTAGAAGCGCGTCGAGGCGCGAGCATAACAGGCAGCGGCCAGCAGCATGAACGGGGTGGTCGGCAGCACGGGAAGAAGGGCGCCGGCAACGCCCAGCACCACGAACAGGGTGCCCAGCGCGACGAACAGCAGGCGCACGGCCGGCGAGTCGTGCCGGTTCATTTCGGCGCTGTAGTCGATTTTTTCCAGGCGTTTCCGCATCCGTCCGTTTCCCGGAGAAGGGGCGATTGTACGCGCGGCCGGGGCGACCGGCGAAACCGGGTCAATCGGCCGCCGGCTTGTTCCACGGCATTGCGCTTTTTCTGAATTTCCTTTATCCTGCGCGGCCTTACGTAATATATAACCATGTCGCCCAAAGGGCCGCGGAAAGGTTTTTAGGGGAGAGAAATTGGGGGGGAACCGCAAAGCGCTGGCTTTTTCCGGCCGCATCGTCATGGTGGGCTTCGGCTCGATCGGTCAGGGCGCGCTGCCCCTGCTGCTGCGCCATATCGACCTGAAGCCGGAGCAGATTTCCATCGTGACCGGCGATGAAAAGGGCCGCCAGGTGGCCGCCGAATACGGCGTCGCCTTCCATGCCACCCCGCTCACTCCCGCCAATTACCGCGCCCTGCTGGAACCGCGCCTCGCGCGAGGCGACTTCCTGGTGAATTGCTCCAACGACGTTTCCAGCGTCGCCCTCGTCGCACTCTGCCAGGAACGCGGCGCGCTCTACATCGACACCTGCATCGAACCTTGGGCCGGCGGCTATACCGATGCTTCGGTGACGCCGGAGCACCGCTCCAACTATTTCCTGCGCGAGTCGGCCCTGGCCCTGAAAAAGCCCGGCACGCCGACCGCCATCCTGACGCACGGCGCCAATCCGGGCATGGTCTCGCATCTGGCCAAGGAAGCGCTGCTCAATATCGCCCGCGACACCGGTCGTTCGCTGGCCGCCCCGAAGGACCGCGCCGGCTGGGCGCAACTGGCGCGCGACCTGAACATCCGTACCATCCACATCGCCGAGCGCGACACCCAGGCGGCGGAGCCGCGCAAGGTGCCCGGCGAGTTCGTGAACACCTGGTCGGTGGAGGGCTTCGTCGGCGAAGGCTGCCAGCCTGCGGAACTCGGTTGGGGCAGCCACGAAAAACATTTCCCGGCGGACGGTCGCCGCCACGCAGCCGGCTGCAGGGCGGCGATCTATCTGTCCCGTCCCGGCGCCAGCACCCGGGTGCGCACGTGGACACCGCTGGCCGGGCCGATTCACGGTTTCCTCATCACGCACAGCGAATCGATTTCCCTGGCCGATTATTTGACCGTCGGCGCCGGCGAATCGCCGGCATACCGGCCGACGGTGCATTACGCCTACCATCCCTCCGACGACACGGTGCAGTCGGTGCACGAGCTGGCCGGCCGCAACTGGAAGCTGCAGGACGCGCGCCGCCTGGTCAAGGACGAAATCGTCTCCGGCCTGGACGAGCTGGGCGTCCTGCTCATGGGCCACGCGAAAGGCGCCTACTGGTATGGCTCGCGCCTGTCGATTGCACAGGCGCGCAGGCTCTGCCCGCACAACAGCGCCACCAGCCTGCAGGTCACTGCGCCGGTAGTGGCCGGCGTGATCTGGGCGCTGCAAAACCCCGACCGGGGGGTGATCGAACCCGAAGAGATGGATCACGGCCAGGTGCTCGATTTCATTCGCCCTTATCTCGGCGAAGTGGCGGGCGCGTACAGCGACTGGACGCCGCTGGACGATCGCGGCGTGCTTTTCGAGGAAGAAGTGGACCGCGACGATCCCTGGCAGTTCCTGAATTTCCGCGTCGTTTGATTTATTGCGCTAGGTCAAAGTAGTACCGCCGCATCCCGCCCCAGAATGACAGTTGGGAGGGTGTGATGGAACGACCGGCCATCATCCGCAAGACTGCTGCTGATCTGCCTATGCCGCCGAACTTGGCGGACTACGCAGCGACATGCGCGGCGTTCAGCTGGGAAGCTGCGCGGGCGGAGTTGGCCGGCCTGCCCGGCGGCGGGCTGAATATCGCCCATGAGGCCGTCGAGCGCCACGCCCGCGGCCCGCTGCGCGGCAAGACCGCCTTCCGCTTCCTCGGCGCCGATGCTTGCCGCGACGTTTCCTATGGCGAACTGTCGCGCCTGACCAACCGCTTCGCCAATGTGCTGAATTCGCTCGGCGTCGCCAAGGGCGAACGGCTCTTCATCCTCTCCGGCCGCATCCCCGAGCTGTACATCGCCGTGCTCGGCAGCTTCAAGAACGGCACGGTAGTCTCGCCGCTGTTCTCCGCCTTCGGCCCGGAACCGATCGCCACGCGCATCAACCTCGGCGAAGGCGCGGTGTTGGTTACCACCGAGCTCCTCTACGAGCGCAAGGTGGCGAAGATGCGCGACCAGTTGCCGACGCTGCGCCATGTGCTGCTGGTGGGCGAGGACGGGCAGGCGACCAATGTCCCGGGCACGCTCAACCTCGGCAGGCTGATGGCGGAGACCTCCGACGTTTTCGACATCGTGCCGACCGGCCCGGAGGACCTGTCGCTGCTGCACTTCACCAGCGGCACCACCGGCACGCCGAAGGGCGCCATGCACGTGCACGGCGCGGTGGCGACGCACTGGGCCACCGGCAAGTACGCCCTAGACCTGCACCCGGACGACATCTACTGGTGCACCGCCGACCCGGGCTGGGTGACGGGCACCTCCTACGGCATCATCGCGCCGCTGCTGCATGGCGTGACTTCCATCGTCGACGAGGCGGATTTCGACGCCGAGCGCTGGTACCACATCCTCGCCGAACAGAAAGTCAGTGTCTGGTACACGGCGCCGACCGCCATCCGCATGCTGATGAAGGCTGGCGCCGAGATCGCGCGCAAGCATGAATATCCGAACCTGCGTTTCATCGCCAGCGTCGGCGAGCCGCTCAACCCGGAGGCGGTGTGGTGGGGCAAGGAAGTGTTGGGCCTGCCCATCCACGACAACTGGTGGCAGACCGAGACGGGCGGCATCATGATCGCCAACACGCTGGCCTTCGACATCAAGCCGGGCTCGATGGGGCGGCCGCTGCCCGGCATCGAGGCGACCATCGTGCACAAGAACGCGGAGGGAAAAGTCAGTCCCCTCGATACGGCGGATACGGAAGGCGAGCTCGCATTGAAGCGCGGCTGGCCCTCGATGCTGCGCGGCTACCTGCACAACGAGGAGCGCTACAGAAAGTGCTTCGCCGGAGACTGGTATCTCACCGGCGACCTGGCGAAGCGCGACGCCGACGGCTATTTCTGGTTCGTCGGCCGCGCCGACGACGTCATCAAGTCGGCGGGGCACCTGATCGGCCCCTTCGAGGTGGAAAGCGCGCTGATGGAGCACCCGGCGGTGGCCGAGGCCGGCGTCATCGGCAAACCCGATGAAATGGTGGGCGAAGTGGTGAAGGCCTTCGTCTCGTTGAAGAAAGGCTTCGAAGCGTCCGACGCCCTGCGCATGGAACTGCTCGGCCACGCGCGCAAGAAGCTCGGCGCGGCGGTGGCGCCGAAAGAAATCGACTTCCTGCCCTCGCTGCCGCGCACGCGCAGCGGCAAGATCATGCGCCGCCTGCTCAAGGCGCGCGAACTGGGGCTGCCGGAAGGCGACACGTCGACGCTGGAAAACGCATGAATCCGGTTCCCTACGACAAGGACTTCGCACAGAAGCTGCTCTTCGACATGCTGCGCATCCGCCGCATGGAGGAGAAGTGCGCCGAGCTCTACGGCGAACAGAAGATCCGCGGCTTCCTCCATCTCTACATCGGCGAGGAGGCCTGCGCCGTCGGCGCGCTGCATGCGCTCCTGCCAGACGACAACATCGTCGCCACCTACCGCGAGCACGGCCACGCGCTGGTGCGCGGCGTCAGCATGAGCGCCATCATGGCAGAGATGTTTGGGAAGAGCGCCGGCTGCTCGCACGGGCGCGGCGGCTCGATGCACCTCTTTGACGCGGCCACCCGTTTCTACGGCGGTAATGCCATCGTCGGCGGAGGGCTGCCGCTGGCGGTCGGCTTCGCCCTGGCCGACAAGCTCCAAGGCAAGCAGCGCGTCACCGCCTGCTTCTTCGGCGAAGGCGCCATGGC
>Ga0172380_10002037_pt1 | contig 32929 bp, 59 predicted proteins | sample Leawe162metaG_FD_119747 | JGI IMG/M metagenome (GOLD analysis project Ga0172380, IMG submission 119747) | Leachate microbial communities from a municipal landfill in Southern Ontario, Canada - Leachate well 162 metaG | ecosystem: Engineered > Solid waste > Landfill > Unclassified | place... | reverse complement strand
GTGTCCGCGAGATCTCTCTCCGGTCGATTCAGTGTTACGTGAAGGGCTGTCGGTGGCTGAGTGTGAGCGTTGCGGAGATGAGTTCACTCCGGTTCGCGTATCGCATCGCTTCTGTTCCACGACATGCCGCGTGGCGGGCAACCGAAGCCGGAACGCCGACGACGGCGCAAGCGAAGGCGTCACGGGAGGCCCCGTCCTCACTGCCGCCAAGTCTGAGTTGCGGCAGGCGAACGCGCACACCACGTCGGCCGGCGCCGCCGCACTGAAGTTGGCCGAGTTGGTGGACGCGATCACGCCATCGACCACGAGTCCGTCGTCGCTCGTCAAGGAATTCCGCGCGGCGATGGCCGAAGCACTTGGCATGGGAACGCAGCCCGAGGCTGACCCGATCGATGAGCTGGAGGCCAAGCGTGCCGAGAGGGCAGCAGGCGGTCTATCAGCGTGAAATCTCACACCCAACGTTCCTGACGGTCCCCCCGACCGCGGTCGGGAACCTCGCCGACGACCTCGCCGACTTTGCACTGTCGCTGGGCCAGCAGGTTGGCGAGGAGGAGCGGATCGCGCTTGGCGCGCTGAGTCCGGTCCAGGCGGATGGACGCTGGGCAGGACTGTCGGCCGCGATTGTCGCGGGCCGGCGCAACATCAAGTCATGGGCGCTGGAGATCCGGGCGCTCTACGACCTGTACGTGGTGAAGGTCGACCGGGTCGTCTGGACGGCCCACCTGTTCACGACGTCGCAGGAGAACTTCCTCCACGTGCAGGGGCTGGTGCGCTCGTACGACTGGCTCGATCGCCGGACGAAGCGCATCTCAACGGAGAATGGCTCCGAGGGGCTGATCCTGCACAACGGGTCTCGGCTCGACTTCGTCGCACGCCAGGCGGGTCGCTCCGGCCGTGGTGGTGACATCGACACTCTGATCCTCGACGAGTGGCTGTATGGGACGCCCGCCATGTCGGGGGCGATGATCCCGGCAATGGGCGTCGTGCCCAACCCGCACGTGCTCTACGCGTCCAGCCCTGGCCTGATGACGAGCGCGAGCCTGCGCGACGTCCGCAACCGCGGTCGATCTGGCGGTGACCCGTCACTTTCGTACTGCGAGTGGACTTCACCCTGGCGCATGTGCGCGACCGAGTCATGCACACACCTACCCGGATCCACTGGGTGCGTGCTCGACGACGAGGCGCTGTGGTTCCTCGCGAACCCAGCGCTGGGTAGGCGTATGTCGCTGGAGTTTGTCCGCAACGAGCGGGCTGAGCTACCGCCGATCGAGTTCATGCGGGAGCGGCTCGGCTGGTGGGAGGACCCGCCGGCCGAGGGAATCGGCACGGCCTACCCGGTCGACTTGTGGGATGAGCTCAGTGACGAGGCGTCGCACATTCCGGACGGCGGGTACCTCGTGTTCGCGGTGGACGTGTCGTGGGACCGCTCGGTTGCGCACGTCAGCGTTGCCGGTGTGCGTGAGGACGGCCTACGTCACGTGCAGGTGATCGCGTCTATGGAGCCGTCTGCGGTGGTCAAGTGGCTGGTTGATCGTCTCCGCCGGTTCGCTCCTCTCGCTGTCGCCGTGCAGGGGGCGGGCGCTCCAGCGTCGAGCCTGGTCGAAGAGTTGGACAACGTCGGCGTGCCGATCCACCGCCTTGGCGGCGGCGATTTGGCGAAGGCGCACGGGTTGATGTTTGACGCAATCAAGGCGGGGCGACTGCGCCACCTGGGCGAGCCGGGACTTCGGCAGCAGGTCGCGACCGCGATCACCCGTCCGCTGGCCGACGGCAACGCCCTCGATCGCAAGAAGTCACCCATCGACATAAGCGGCCTGGTCGCGATCACGGAGGCGCTGTGGGTGCTGGACGAGTTGGTCGGCTCGGCGGACTACGACGTCGCGTCATCGGTGGCGTGAAGCGTGTCCGCGGCTCGCTGCTGGACGTCCTCGGCCTCGGCCTGGTCGTGGTCGGCGCTGGCGTGCTGTTTGGAGTCGGCGTGGCGTTGATCGCTGCGGGTAGCGCGTTTCTGCTCGTGTCGTGGCGGGCGAACGGGAAGGCGGGCTGATGTCGCTCCTGTTCGGTGGCCAGCAGCAGCGGGGAACCGCGAACCTGTCGGCGCTGCTGCGGTCAATGGGGATTCCCGATCGCACTAGCAGCAACGCGCCCATCGTCACCGGCGACACGGCGCTGCGACACTCCGGGGTCTGGGGCTGCCTGCGGCTGCGCGCGGATCTCGTGTCGACGATGCCTATCGACGTCTACCGGAAGACGGCCGGGATGCAGGTCGAGATGCCGTCGCCGGCCGTGCTGGTCACGCCGGACGGCGAGAACGACATCACCGAGTGGATGTACTCCTCGCAGTTCGACGGGGACCGGTTCGGAAACATCGTCGGCGTCATCACGGCGTTCGACGGGTTGGGTATCCCGTCGCGCATCGAGCTCGCGCCGGCCGACCAGAGCACGCTCGTCGTCAAGCGGGGCGTCAAGGACCACTGGCGGATCGCCGGCGAGCGAGTCGACCTCAAGTACGTCTGGCACGAGAAGCAGTTCACGATGGCCGGACTGCCGGTCGGGCTGTCTCCGATCGCCTACGCGGCCGCGACGGTTGGCACGTACCTGTCGGCGCAGGAGTTCGCCCTCGACTGGTTCGCCAATGACGCGGCGCCCTCGGGCCAGTTGCGGAACACCCTGAAGCCGACGATCGACCCTGACGAGGCGGCGGCGGTCAAGGCCCGGTGGAAGGCGGCGATCCAGGGCCGCGACGTGTTCGTCACGGGTCGCGATTGGGAGTACGACGTCTCGGAGATCAACGCCTCGTCGATCATGTTCATCGACCAGATGCAGTACGGCATCTCCGACATCTGCCGGTTCCTCGGCGTGCCCGGCGACCTGATCGACGCGGAGACTTCGACCGGATCGGTCACCTACGCGAACATCACGCAACGCAATCTCCAGTTGCTCACCATGAACCTCGGGCCGGTGTTCACCCGCCGTGAGCGCGCCCTGTCCAAGCTCACGCCCGGCCCGCGGTTCGTGAAGTTCGCGACCGACGCGATGCTGCGGATGGACCCGGACGCACGGAGCAAGAAGCTGATCGCGGAGATCGAGGGTCGGCTGACGGCGCCGAGTGAGGCCCGCGCGTTGCAGAACCGCGAGCCGTTCACCAGTGAGCAGATCGCAGAGTTCGACCGACTGTTCGGCGTCCCCGGCAAGGGCACACCCGCGACCAAGGAGGCCGCAGCATGATTCCCACTACTCGCGCCGAAGCGGCCGCCGCTCGCGCGGCGAACGTCCGCACGAAGGCGGATCGCCCGTCGCAGCGCCGCGGCTACGAGGACTCGCCCGTCAACGGCTTCACCCGCGGCCTGTCCGCGAACACGCAACTGCGGAAGGCGTCCGGCGACGGCGACTTCCTGCACTTCACCGGCCAGGCGACGGTGTACGAGCGCTGGTACGGGATGTGGGACATGTTCGGCCCCTACGACGAGATCGTGTCGGCCGGTGCCGGCGCGAACTCCCTCGCCCGCTCGGACCTGTCCGTGCCGCTGGTCCTCGACCACGAGCCGCTACGGCGCATCGCGATCACCGACAACGGGTCGCTGTCGCTGGTCGAGAACGACGAGGCGCTCAACATCGACGCCCCGAAGCTGAACCCGCGTGACCACGACGTCGCCTACATCCAGCCGAAGTTCGAGGACGACCTCCGGCTGGAGATGTCGTTCCGGTTCCGCATCATCCGCGGCTACTGGTCCGACGACTTCACGCAGTACCGGATCGAGGAGTACGACATCCACCGCGGCGACGTCGCGATCGTCGGCTACGGCGCCAACCCGCACACGAGCGGCGAACTCCGCGGCGTGAGTGACGAGAAGGCCGCCGAGCGGATCCGCGGCATCGACCGCGTGCGCGAGTTCGAGACCACCCTTCGCAGCACCTGACGCTGCCCACCAGACCCCGACCGCCCATCGGCGCGTCGGTTCCTCAGTGATTGCCCGATTGCCCGGTGCGTTCGCCTGCCGCCTGATCGCCTGACCGCTGAGTCCCCATCGGAATCCATCCAAAGGAGACTCATCATGAAGTTGCGCGAACTCATCGCGAAGAAGACCGCCGACCGGGACCAGATCCTCGCGAAGCGGAACGAGAAGGCCAACGAGCTCAACGAGCTTCGCGGCAAGGACGACCTCACCGAGGCCGACCAGGAGCGGATCGCCGTTCTCCGCGAGGAGAAGGCGTCGCTCGACGCTGATCTCGACCAGCGTGCGGACGACATTCGCGAGCTGACCGAGGAGGCCGAGCGGGACGAGTCGCTCGACCGAGAGGCCGCGTCGTCCAGCACTCCGGGTGCGGACCGTCCCGCCTACGACCGGGTCGTCCGGGTCGGCGCCGAGGAGCGCACCTACCGCCCCGATCAGGACCGCAACGGCGCGCAGTTCCTCGCCGACGTGGCCCGCTCGGCGATGGGCGTGGACCGCACGGCGTCGCAGCGGCTCGACCGCCACATGGCTGAGGAGGCCGTGGAGCGGGCTGGCCAGCAGGTCCGCGGCGTGGCCGGAACCGGCGCGTTCGCCGGTCTCACCGTGCCGCAGTACCTGATCGACCAGACGGCGAAGAACGCGAAGGCGGGCCGTCCGTTCGCGGACGTGTGTCGTCATCTCGACCTGCCGTCGACCGGCATGACCGTGAACCTGTCCCGCGTGACGACCGGCACCACGCCGGCGAAGCAGGCGACGCAGGGCACGGGCGAGACCGAGTCCTCGCTCGACGACACGCTCCTGACCGAGGACGTGCTGACGGTGGAGAACTGGCAGTCGGTGTCGCGTCAGGCGGCCGAGCGCAGCGTGACCGCGCTCGACGTCACGATCGACGACCTCGTGCGGGGCTACCACACGAAGTTGGACTCGATGCTCATCAACGAGGCCACGATCGGCCTGACCAACGTCGCGCAGGCGAACACCTACACGACCACGACCCCGACGGTCGCCGAGGTGTACTCGAAGATCATCCAGGCCGCGACAGCGCAGGAGGAAGTGCTCCTCGACCAGGGCGTCACCGGCGCGTTCGCGCTGATGTCGCCTCGCCGCTGGGGTTGGTTCCAGTCGCCGGTGACGGACAAGCACCCGTTCATCGGGCAGCCGAACATCGACGCGATCCACGCCGGCGAGAACTTCGCCGAGCTGTACGGGCGTGCCCCGCGCGGCTTCCTGCCGAACGGGATGCCGGTGATCGTCGACGCGAACGTCCCGAAGACGCTCGGCGACGCCACCAACCAGGACGAGATCTACATCGTCAACGCGAACGAGGCCTACCTGTGGGAGGACCCGAACGCGCCGATGTTCATCCGCGCCGATCAGGCCGGTGCTACCGACCTGAAGATCCCGCTGGTGGTGTACGGCTGGTTCGCGTTCACGTTCCGCCGCTACACGAACGGGATGCAGAAGGTGTCCGGCACGGGCCTGACGACGCCGGTCTTCGGCTGATCCCGTAGATCGAACATCGCCCGGCGGTCGCTCCGTCGGGAAGGCAGCCCCCGAGTCCTCCTGTGCTCGGGGGCTGCCGCCGCACAGGAGGAAGACGCATGCGCTCTCGTGACCGGATCGTGATCGGCTGGATCGACCCCGGCATGGTGGACGCCCGGTGGGCGGCTGACCTCGCCCGGTTGGCGCGGTCGCGGGACGGGCTGCTGCACGAGTCGATGATCCGGATCCTGTGCGGCGGGCTGCTGTCGCGCGGCCGCAACGAGCTCGTGAAGACGTTCCTGGACTCCACGGATGCGGCGTGGCTGCTGATGGTGGACACCGACCACGGGCTGCCGGTTGCTGCGTTCGACAAGGTCGTCAACGCGGCGCACGACACCGAGCGCCCCGTCGTCAGTGGCTTGTACTTCGGGGCGTTCCCCGGCGACCTGTACCCGACGCCGATCCCGACGATCTACCTGATGACGGCGGTCGGGCGCGGTGCTCCGATCCACGACTACCCACCCGACGCCGTGATCCCCATCGACGCGTGCGGCGCGGGCTTCATGCTCGTGCATCGCTCCGCGCTGGAGGCGATCCGGTCGGGCGTCGACGACGACATGCGGGACTGGTGCTGGTTCGCGGACGGCCCGCTCGGCGGGCACTGGATGAGCGAGGACATCACGTTCTGCGCGCTGCTGCGCGGCCACGGGATACCGCTGCACGCGCACACCGGCGCGGTCCTGCCGCACCACAAGGACTACTGGCTCGACGACCGACACCACAAGGGAGCGCAATGAGCGACAACGACGACAGGTACGTGGCGGCGCTGCTGCGGGAGCGGGACGACTGCACCCGGTCGGGCAAGGGTGACCGGGTGGCGGCGATCGACGCCGAACTGGCGCGCAACGGTCACAAGCCGCCTGCGCCGCAGCCGATCGGGGACGCGCCCGCCGCGAGGGCGCGCGGGCAGCGCACGACGAAGGGCTGACCGTGCCCGACGAGGACCCGATCGGCCTGGTCACTCTCGCGCAGGCGAAGGGTCATCTGAACATCTCGTCGTCGACGGGCAGCGACACCGAACTCGAGTACTTCATCGGTGTCGCGTCGGACCTCGTCCAGAACGCGACGAATCACATCTGGATTGAGACCGAGTACACCGATGAGCGGCACAAGGGCGGCACGGACGCGATCGTCCTGCACCACTCCCCGGTCAGCGCAGTCGCCAGCGTCGTTGATTCCGGGCGGACAGTGAGTCCGTCGGACTACACCCTGACCGCCAGCACGGGACTCGTTCGCTTGGTGCGGGGAGTGTTCACGCCGGGGCCGGCGTCCGTCGCCGTGTCCTACACCGCCGGAACTAGCGAGGTTCCTGCACTGGCCACGCACGCCGTCCTGGAGACGCTGCGGCACCTGTGGACGACTCAGCGCGGAACCGTTGTACGGACGCAGATGTCGGGGGATGACTATGGATCGTCCGCGACGACGTACACCCTGCCGATGCGGGTCATCGAACTGATCGACCGACTTTCGCTGTCGACGGGCATCGGGTGACGGTCGCTGCTGGCTTCGTCCATCCGGGCACGGTGTCGACGGGCTTCGTCCTGTCGCTGCGTGCGACGCCTGGCGTGGACGAGTGGTTGGACCAGCGCAGCGGACCGAACGTGGCGCGCGCCCGGAACATCCTCGTGGAGCGCTTCCTGGCGACGGACCACACGTGGCTGTGGATGGTCGACACGGACATGACGTGGCCGCCGGACGCGCTGGAGCGCTTGCTGGACGACGGCAAGGACGTCGTCGGTGGCTTGTGTTTCGGCGTGGGTGAGGGCCGGCTGATCCCGACGATCTTCGACACGATCACCTTGGCCGGCGAGGACGTCATCGTCCGAGTGGAGTCGTATCCGCGTGACCGGCTCGTGTCGTGTGCGGCGACGGGTGCCGCGTTCCTGCTGGTCCACCGGTCGGTGCTGGAGGCGGTCCGTGACCGCGAGTTCTCGGCCGCGTTCCCGTGGTTCCAGGAGACAGAGCGCGACGGCTACCCGGTCGGCGAGGACGTGACGTTCTGCCTGCGCGCGGGCGACTGCGGCTATCAGGTGCACGTCGACACGCGCGTGAAGGTCGGGCACGTGAAGGCGATCACCGTCACCGAAGCAACGTTCGACGCACAGGGGGTGTGACGTGGCTACGACGACGATCCCGGCGTTCATCGCAGCGTTCGTGTCGGCACTGGGGTCACCGATCTCGGCACTCGGCGCGAAGGTGCACGACGGTCCGCCGCTCGGTGACGAGCACATGAACTACGTCGCGGTCGGCTACTCAGAGGACACCGGGGCGGCGGTCGACGCGCAGCAGCAGGCGATCACGTTGCAGAACGGGCGCGAAGAGTCATACGACGTCGCGTGTCAGGCGTGCGCGCTGTCGGGTGACAACTCGATGGCGACGGCGCGTGCCGCAGCGCTCGCCCTATTCGCAGCGGTGGAGACGGTCCTACGCGGCGACTGGCGCGTGTCCAACACGGTCACGTTCGCGGAGGTCGGCAGCTACCGACTGTCGCAGTACCAGACCGATCGTGGCGCTGTCAGCGTCGTCGACTTCGCCGTGGCTGTCCGCATCACGCCGCTGTAGCGGCGCCCCTTTCCGCTTCACCCCTCACCCGCACCGCACCCCCTCTCAAGGAGTACCGCTATGCCCACGCCCACCTCAATCGCTGGCGCGCTGTTCACCGTGAAGGTGGGCGGCACGGCCTACTCGCATCAGGTCATGGACGGCGCGATCAACGGGTCGACGAACGTCGTCACGGAGTTCACGCTCGGCCCGAACCAGGTCGACACGGCGACATCGACGACGGACACCGTCTCGATCAACGGCCTGTACGACGGGTCGGCCGGCGTCTACGACGCGATGTGGACGGCGTACAAGGCGCGGACGTCGATCTTCGTCCTCATCACGGATGGCACCGCGAAGCAGTTCGCGGGCAACGTGGTGATCGAGTCGCTGAACCTGCCGTTCGGCGCCCAGGACTCGTCGAAGTTCAACTGCTCACTGCGTGGCCCGCTGACTCGCGGCGCGATCACGACCTGATCGCATGCCGGTTGTTGAGGCGCGCATTGTCGGGGTGAACGCGATCCTGCGTGACCTTCGGCGTTTGCCGAAGGAAGCGCAGGGCGAGCTTCGTTCGGCGTCGGTGAAGATCGCGGAGCGGCACATGGTGCCGGCGTGGCGGGCAGCGGCATTGGCGGCTGGCCCGTGGGGTCCGAAGATCGCGGACTCGGTGCGGGCCAAGCGTGACCGCGTGCCGTCCGTCGTGATCGGCGGCAAGCGCAAGGTGTTCTCGGGTGGCGCGTCGGTCAACAACGTGCGCTTCCCGTCACACGCGGGCCCCACGCGGCCGTCGACCCCGAAGGCGTTCAAGGCGACGAAGTGGATGTCGACGGTTCGCCGCCGGTACATCAACGCGGCCACCGCCGAGTGGAGCAACGCCGTGGTCCGCATCGTCCAGCGCTTCAACAACGGACGCTGAGGAGGCGACTCGTAGATGGCTCCTGGTGGCCGTGACCTGCGCGTCAATCTGATCTCCGACCTCAGCAAGTTCACGCGCGGCCTGCGGTCCGGCGAGAGCGACCTTCAGTCGTTCTCCGGTCGGGTGAAGACGATCGCGACGGGCGTGGGGGCCGCCCTGCTCGCGGGGTTCTCCGTCGGTGTCATCAAGGATCAGATCGGCCAGGCGATCTCGGCTGCGTCGAACCTGGCCGAGTCGATGTCGAAGGTCAACGTCGTCTTCGGGTCGTCGGCCTCCAGTGTCGTCCAGTGGTCGAAGACGTCGGCGAAGTCGCTGCTGTTGTCGCAGCAGGCGGCGCTTGAGGCTGTCGGCACGTTCGGGAACTTGTTCCAGGCGTTCGGTTTGACGCGGGACAAGTCCGCCGAGATGAGCAAGACGCTCGTCCAGTTGGCAGCGGATCTCGCGTCCTTCAACAACACGTCGGTGCAGGCTGCACTTGACGCTTTGCAAAGCGGGGTTTCTGGCGAGGCCGAGCCGCTGAAGCGCTACGGCGTCGCGCTCACGGATGTGCGGCTGCGCGCGGAGGCGATGGCGCAGGGCATCTATGACGGCACGGGTGTGCTGGATGTCGCGCAGAAGGCGCAGGCGTCGTATGCGTTGATCTTGAAGGACACAGCGCTCGCGCAGGGCGACGTTGCCCGGACCTCCGACGGGTACGCGAACACGATGCGGTCCCTGTCGGCCGCGTTCGAGAACGCGCAAGCGACGGCGGGGCGCGGGTTCCTGACCGCCATCAACGACGTGTCCGAGGCCATCGGTGGCTCGGACGGCCTGGTCGATGGGATGACGGCCGCGAGCAAGGTTGTGTCCGGCCTCGCGTCGGGTTTCGGTGATGCGACCGCGACGATGATCGATCTGACCCAGGCAACGAACGACTGGGTCAAGTCGCTGACGAATGGCGACCTCGATCTCATTGGGTTGTACAAGTTGGCCCCCGTGTTCGGCGGGATCATCAACACGACCGAGCAGCTCGTGGAGGTCGTCGACGACAACGCCGAGGCGATGGAGCGACAGGGGCTCGCCGCGCAGGCGTTCGGCCAGGACGCGGAGGATCTCACATCGATCCACCGTGCGCTGGCGGGGCAGACGTATGCGACGGCGGCAGCGTTCGACCGCGAGGGTGGCGCTGCGGGTGCGGCAGCCGATGAGCTCAAGAAGATCGAGGTCGGCGCGGTCGACGCGAAGACCGCGCTCCAGCGTCTCCAAGAGGGGCTTGAGGGGATCTTCTCCAGCGCGGGGTCGTTCGGCAAGGCGCAGGAGAAGTTCGCGGAGGGCATCGCGTGGACGAAGCTGCTGGCGGAGGGGCCCGGCAAGTCGGGGTCGAAGACCGTCACGTCGTTGGTGCCGGGCAAGCCCACTGAGGCGGCGAACGGTCACTACGACGCGAACGGCAAGTGGGTTCCGAACATGGTGCCCGGCAAGCCGGTCGAGAAGACGCAGACGGTCAACTACTCCACGCCGGCTGACTACTTGGCCTACGCGAATCAGATCGTGTCGCAGGCCGTCGCGACGGCGAAGACGTTGGGCCCGAAGGCCGCGAACAAGTTGTTGCAGAAGGCGCAGGACCGGGTCGCGAAACTGCTGGCGAAGGCCGGCTACGACGACGCGCGCGCCCAGGCGGCGGCCCTGATCGGCCCGATCAACACGAACCCGAACCCGCGTCCCTGGGAGAACATGTATCGCGACGACGCGTCAACTGCCGGCTGGGACCCGGTCCGGCACTCGACGCAGACCCGGCACAACACGTCTCGCGCTGACTCCCGGTCAGCGCAGCGAGCCGCACGAACGAACACGCGGCCATGAGTCTCGCCTACGACTTCACGGTGACGATCGACGGCACGGACGTGTCGGCGTTCGTCCTCGCGGGCGGCACCATCGACTACGGCCGGCAAGGGTCCGGTGTCGGTTTTTCCGCGCCTCAGGCCCGGTTCGACATGATGCTGCCGGAGTCGAATCCGCTGCCGTCGCCTGGCACGTACCCGGCGTTGGAGAAGCGGCAGACCGTCGTCATCCACGTCACGCACGACGGGGTGACGCAGTGGCGCCGGTTCACGGGCCACATTCAGGCGTTGGACTACTCGCGGTTCCAGGTGTCGGTGACGGCAGCGGGCAACACGGTCGACTTCCAGTACGTCGTGGCGGGCGGCACGGGGGCTTATGCGCCGCGTGGTATCGAGGTTGACACGGACCGCGTCGAGTGGATGTGTGAGGTCGCGCCGACGGCGGTCACGATCGAGTCGACGGGGTCTCGGCGTCTGCGGCAGATCGAACGGAACACGCCGGCAACACCACTGCTGGACGCGCTGATCCGGACGGCGGACGAGGCGGACGCCCTGTTCATGGAGGACCGGCTCGGGGTGCCTCGCTACCGGTCACGGAACTTCACCTTGCCGTCCCGCTACACGGTGCCGCACGCGATCGTCGACAGCGACAACCTGAGCCTGTCGACGGATGCCGGGGATCAGCGGTCGCTCGTGTTCGTCTACTACGGGGAGCCGAGCGTCGGCACGGGGGTGCAGCTCTTCGGGTCCGCGATCGACGCGAGTTTCTGGTCGACGTACGGGTTCAACATGACGGAGGAGATTTTCTCCGACGTCGCGACGGTGGATGGCGCGCAGGACAAGGCGAACCAGTACCTCGCGCAGCACGGTGACATGTTCTCGCTGCCGGATGTGCCGCTGCTGATGAAGCAGGCGTCGGGCGCGGAGGCGGACGACATTCTCGATCTTCAGGAGGGCTGGCCGATCACGGTCGAGACGCTGCCCGATGGGTGGCCGGTCGACACGATCGACGTCGACATCACGGGCTTCACGGAGATCATGCACCAGACGGACTACCGGATCATCTTGCACTGCGGCCCGGTCCGCGACTTCGAGGGCACCGACGACGACGACCCGATCTACGCGGATGGGTCACTGTCGGGCTATGACGCGACGGGCACGGAAGACATCGACGGCCGCACGTACCGCTGGTGCCGGTGGGATGCGTCGGGGTCGGTGACGAACAGCCTGACGGACGTGTCGATGTACGTGCTACTGGCGGCGGTCGCACGGGGCGGCGATGGTGGGTTCGGGTCCGGGTTGTATGGCGTTGGTGGTGGTGGCGGTGCGGGCGGGTTCATCGGGGAGCACGTCAACCTGAATCCTGGGACGTGGCCGATTGTGGTCGGGACGAGCGCGAACGACGGCGACACCGTGTTCTACGGGACGCGCCTGTACCGGGGTGGCGACGGTGGCTCCGGCGGGTCGGAGGATGGCGGCGACGGTGGCTCCGGCGGCGGCGTCTGGTACGACCGGTCGGGGTCCGTCCTAGGTGGGAACACTCCGGGTGCGGGTGTCGTGGGTCAGGGCTACGACGGCTACTTCGGTGGCGGCGGTGCGGGTGGCGCCGCGGATTCGTCCCGTGACGGCGGAGTCGGCGTGTCGATCGAGATTGGCGGGGGAACGGTCGTGTTCGGCACGGGCGGTCACGGTGGCGATCACGGCGCCCCAGCCACGGGCCCGGGTGCGGGTGGCACGGGCTCATGGAGCGCTGGCGCTCAAACGGACGGCCTCGACGGCGTGCTCTATCTCCAGTACAGGATCGGGTGACCCATGGGCATGTATGACTGGCTCGTTGACGCCCTGCCGATCGGGCCGGGGCTCGTGAAGAAGCACGGCCGGTTGGATGTGAACCGGGCTGACCCTCGGATGACTGACCCGTCGATCACGTTCCCCGCCCCGCACGCCGCGTCACACGCGACGGGCGGCACAGACCCGGTGACGATCGCGCAGTCACAGGTCACGGATCTCGTCTCGGACCTGGCGGACAAGGTCGACACCACCGACTCGCGCCTGTCCGACGACCGCGACCCAACGGCGCACGCCTCGACGCACGCTGACGGTGGGGCCGACGAGATCACGATCTCGCTGGCTCAGGTGTCCGCGTCAGGGGCCTCGACGGGCGACGTTCCCAAGTGGTCCGGCTCGGCGTGGGTCCCCGGCGCCGAGGGCGGCGGCGGCGGGTCGGGGATTCCGTCATCGATCGTTGACGCGAAGGGCGACCTCATCGTCGCCACCGCCGCCGACACTGTCGCCCGTCTACCGGTCTCCGGCACGAATGGGCGCGCACTGCTTGAGGATTCAAGTGAGCCGTCTGGAGTCAAGTGGGGACAGGTGAGCGCAGATAAGTCACGCTTGTGGACTCCCGGCTCCGGGGTCACCACCGCTGACGAGTTCGACGACGCGTCCCTCGACGGGGCGTGGACCCGCGTTGACAAGGCGGGCGGCACAGGCCGCGCGACGTGGACCGAGGACGCCGGCTGCCTGTCCCTGCTCCAGGACGGCACTTCCGGTTCCGACAGCGCCGCCGAGCTGCACGGCCTTGTCCAGTCCTACGCCCTTGCCGTTGGCGAGTACATCGAGACCCATATCTCCTGGGCAGGTAAGGACGGGAACTACCCGCTCGCTGGACTGGTCATCGCCGACGGCACGACCTTCAGTGCGGGCACACAGGTCTTCGGTGGCCCATACCGCGCGACGGTGGGCGGGGTGAACCAGATCGCGGCCTGGACGAACTGGTCGACACGCGGCACCTACACCGACAACGGGGGCCCCGGGAACGCGATCGCGGCGCATCTCCGCCTGAAGCGGACCGCGACGAACGACTACGCGCTGTACACGTCTCCCGACGGCATCTCCTGGGCGCTCCTCAACACCCGGACCGGAGTGTCGTTCACGCCCGCCTACGTCGGGTTTGCCGCCTCACTGTGGGGCGCCGCCGTCCAGTTCGCATGGTCGTTCGCCTACTTCCGGATCGGCACATGACCCCCGTCCCGTCGACTGGAGGCTGACCCGCCGTGAGCGATTGGCTTCCCGGAGCGTGGGCCTGATGCATGTCCTCTCCGCGTTCTTCGACGTCAACGACAACGGCTGGGACATCTCCGACTACGTCGTCATCACCGTCGCCGTCGCCGCGACCATCGCAGGCGTCCGCGTGATCTGGCAGCGCGTCCGGCAGGGCAAGTCCTGGTCGGAGAAGCAGCTGAAGAAGGTCCTCGAGCCGATGATCCGTGAGCTCGTCGACGAGGTCATCACGCACACGGACAAGCGCACGGCACCGATCCAGCCCGAGGCCAACGGCGGGGACTCCCTCCCGGACAACAACCGGATGACGGAGTGGCTCGTCGAGGGCCTGGTCGCTGTCGCGAAACACGTCGGCGTGGCCCTGGCGGACCTGCCACCGAAGCCGCAGCGCCGGCCCCGCACCAATCCCTGACCCAACCAGTCCCCGCACGTCCAGCCCTCACGGGAGGTACCGCCATGTCCGAGCCCAAGTACTTCACGGCCGAGCTCGTCTCCGGCCCGCCGACGCAGGTCACGTTCCCTCGTCGCGCCGCAATCCGCACGGCGTTCCAGGCGTTCGTCGGGTTCTGCGGCCTGGTCCCCGTGATCGTGGCGGCACTGCTGCTCGGCGTCGACCTGACGACTGCGCCCGGCTGGCTGGTGTCCGGCATCGGTGTCGTCATCGGCGTCTCGGCTGGCGTCACCCGCGTCATGGCACTGCCCTCGGTCAACGACCTCATCGCCCGGTTCCTGCCGTGGCTGGCCGCTGAGCCGAAGCCGCAGCCCGACGTGCCCGCGATCATCGACCGGGCGCTGGGCAAGTAGGTGGCCCGCCTCTGCACGGCCGGCGCGACGTTCCGCGACCAACTCGACCGCCGCTTCCCGAAGCGCGACAAGCGCTCCGACGGGTGGATCGGGGACGCCGCACACTCGAGCCGGTTCTCGTACCACAACCCCGACAAGAATGGCATCGTCTGGGCGACCGACACCGACGAGAACATGGGCGTCGGCACGTGGCGCAACGGCCGGACCTGCAAGCGACTCGCGAACCAACTGCTCGCCTACCAGCGGTCCGGGCTGCCCGGATCTGACCGGGTCCTCCACGTCGTCTACGAGGACCAGGTCGCGTCCGGCACGTACCGCAAGTGGTGGTGGATCTGGCGCGGCAAGGGCTACGGGCACACGCAGCACATGCACGTCACGTGGAAGCAGGGCAAGGGGTACGACGCCCGACTGTTCCCGCTGCCGATCCTCGCCACGGCCAAGGCCCAGATGCGGGCGTGGCAAAAGCAGTTGGACGCCGCGCTCGCGAAGAAGGCGGCGTGATGACCGGCTACCGGTGCAAGTGCGGCAAGAGCACGGCTTGGGGTTCCGGCATGAGCCCATCGCCATGCCACCTCTGTCCCGAGTGCGGCTCGACGCTGGCCAGCCACCCCGACCACCACGCCGAGCCCGTGGAGCACGACTGGGAGCCCCGGTTCGACGAGCGCACCGGCCAACCGACCACGCGGGTCTGCCGGCGCTGCTACGAGCGCGAGGGCCTCGGTGGCGGCTTCTGATGGACGACGCGCTCGCGAAGGCCGCGTAATCTAGCACCACCATGCGTCGCGCTCCGGGAGCGGGCTGGTCTCCAAAGCCGGCCTCGCGAGGTTCGACCCCTCGGCGGCGTGCTGACCGTTTGAAAGCGACATAGCGACACGCCCCCACGAGCCGCCCCCCGTAGCCCACAAGGCTGCGGGGGGCGGCTTCGTCGTTGGGGGCGTCAGCTCATCGCGTCGCGGTCCTCCACGATGATCTGGACGCCACTGTCCGGGTGGTACGACCACGACGCGTGCAGGCCATCCCAGTCGGCGTCTTGCATGCCGTCGAGCGCGCGAGTCTGGTCCATCCGACTAGCCACCGAATCGGGCATGTCCAGGCCGGCCAGCACGCACACGATCACGTCAATGCCAGCGCCGCCCGAGTCCTCCTCGCCCTTGCTGTCCATCGACACCGAGTTACCTTGGTCGCCCAGGTCGATGTACGACAGTGGCCCACAATTCTCCACGGCCTGCTGGACTCGTGGTGTTCCTCCACATCCGGCCAGTAGCAGCGTCGCAGCACCGAGCGTGAGTAGTCGTCGCATCCCCGTACCCCCTTCGCGCCCACGGTAGCGCGGCGCCCCTCGGCGTGGCGAGTGACCGATAAGAACCATTATCGGTATTCTGAGAGAATCTAGGCATGCCGAGACCCACGCCGACACGGGAGTACCGATGACCGAACTGACTGCCAACCGCCCGAACGTCTCTGACGGCGACCATGACGTCGCCCTCGGCAACGAGATCGTCCGCACCCTGTGCGGCTCAGACGTTCACGGTATGGCGATCCCCGGCCATGACGACCGCGACGAAATGGGCGTCTACATCGAGACCCCTGAGCAGTTGCTCGGGCTCCTGCCGAGCGCAGAGCACTACGTCAGTCGCACCCAGCCGCAGGGCGTGCGCTCGGGCCCGGGGGACGTCGACCTGACGCTCTACTCGCTGCGCAAGTTCATGCGGCTCGCGACGAAGGGGAACCCGACGGTCCTGACGGTGCTCTACTCGGCCGACGAGCACCTGCTCACGACCACGCCGATCGGCACCCGGTTGCGCCGGCTGCGTCGCCGCATCGTGTCCGCCCGCGCCGGATGGCGCTACCTCGGCTACCTCGACGGTCAGCGCGAGCGCATGGTCGGAGGGGGTCGCCAGTCGAGGGTGCCGAACCGGCCGGAGTTGGTGGAGGAGCATGGGTACGACACGAAGTACGCGAGCCACGCCCTCCGTCTCGGCCTCCAGGGCATCCAACTGATGACCACAGGCGGGCTCACGCTTCCGCTGCGCTCGGAGGACCGCGAAGCGTGCATGGAGATCAAGCGCGGCGAGGTCAACTTTGAGGCCGCCCTGAAGGCCGTTGACGATGCCCGCGCGCGGCTCGCTGACGTGATGGAGAACAAGCGATACGCCTGGGCCGAGCAGCCGGACATGCAGGCTGTCAACGCGTGGATGGTCAAGGCAACGAAGGAGCACTGGGCGAGCCAATGAGCGCGACTGACTGGCTGGAGTACCTGCGCGTGGACCGCGCGATGAGCGACAACACGGTACGCGGGTACGCCCGGACGCTGCGCACCCTGCCCAACGCCGAGACTGCCAGCCGTGAGGACGTAGAAGCATGGTGGCGGTCCCGCGCACACCTCGCCCCCGCCACCCGCGTCACCGACCTCGCGGCGATCCGCGCCTACTACCGGTGGCTCATCCGGTTCGACCACCGCCCCGACGACCCGACCATCCGGATCGACGCGCCCCGGCTGCCCAAGGGCCTGCCCCGGCCCATCTCACGGGCCGACCTGCACCGGCTGCTGTCCACGCTCGACGGCGACCTGCGGCGAGCCGTCGCGCTCGGCGCCTACTCCGGCCTACGCGTCTCCGAGGCGGCGTCGCTGGACTGGTCCGACGTCGACACCGAGACCCGGCGGCTACGCGTCACGGGCAAGGGCCAGAAGACGCGGCTCGTCGGCCTGTCCCCGGTGCTGCTGGACGCGCTCCTGCCCGACATGGGCGGCAACGTCGTCACGGCCGGCGGCGCCCCATACAACGACGGCGTCCTCCAACGCAAGGTGAACCGGGCCATCGCCCGTGCCGGGGTGGATGCGACGTTCCACCAGTTGCGGCACCGCTTCGGCACCGTCGCCCTCGCGGGCTGCGGCAACCTGCTCGCCGTCTCACGCGCGATGGGCCATGCGTCCACCACGACGACCGCGATCTATGCGGCAACCAGCGACTCCGACCTTGATGTCATCGCTGAGGCGGTGGCCCGCTAGGCGACGGCAAGCACCGCTGCCGTAAGCGAGTCCTCGTCCGCATGGACGTAGATGGCCGTCGTTCGCGGCGAGGCGTGCCCTAGCAGCTGCTGGACGACGCGGATGTCGCGGCAGGCCCGGTACGCCTGGGTGGCGAAGCGGCGTCGGAGGCTGTGCGCGGTCCACGGATCGCCGAGCGCGGCGACGATGTCTCGGCTGATCGTCAACGGGGTCAAGTGCTGGTCGGGCCGGCCCGGTGCCGGGAACGCCCACCCGTCGACCGTAGCCAGGCGAGCGCGCAGCACTGGGTGGATCGGGATGACGCGCCTGCGCTGCCCCTTGCCGAGCACGGTGAGCCACGCGCCGGACACATCGTCGGAGTGCACGGCGGCGATCTCGGCACGGCGGAGGCCGGCGTAGGCGCCGATCGCTACCGCGAGCCAGGTCCGGTCGTCGGCGTGCGAGAGCGCCCAGGCGACGACGTGCTCTGGGGCTGGCTCCTGGTGCGGCTGCGGGACGTGCGGCGCGGGGACGAGCAGGGCTGGGTTGCGGTCGACGTGGCCGGCGGCTTGCGCCCAGCGGTAGAAGCCCCGGATGGCAGAGAGGTGGCCGGCGCGGCGACCGGGCCCACCGGGCTGGGCGGCTATCCACAGGGCGATGTCGTGCGGGGTGGCGGCGCGGAGGTCGTGAGTCTCTGCGAACGCGCGAAGCGACGCGCGGCGGAGCCGGATGGTTTCGGGGGCGCGGTCGAGGGCGTGCAGCCAGTCGATCCACGCGGCGGCGAGCTCGGTGTTAGTCATTGCGGTGATCCCCGTCCTGTTAGCCCCGTGATCGGGGCGGGTGTCGGGGATGTTGTGGCTCAGGCGACCAGCCGGAGGTGGTTCGCTGTGATTGTTTCTGCCTCGTCACGCTCTTGACCGCCGCGAGGACCGGGGCCGCCGTCGAGGTCGAGCAGCCATATGGCGGGGTACCCGGTGACGTCCTGGACCTTCCGTGCTACGTCGACCGTCTCGCTGCCGGCCAGGTTGCGGTCTGACTCCCACTGCTCGTACCGCTTTGGTGGGTATCCGAGCATCTCGGCGAATCGCTCTTGAGTCACCCGGCCAGGGAGGGAGCGGCGGGCCTTTCGGAGCCGGTCGCCGAAGGTCCACGGCGGGGGATCGCGGTGAATGGCATGAATTGACATGCCTCTAGCCTAGGCATATCTAGCGATATCTCGCAACACCCGTACCAATCTAGCGGCATCCCTTGACATCCGGCCTAGGTATCGCTAGACATCATCCTTGTGAAGCCTAGGGATACCTACACCACACCGGAACTCCGCCTCGCGGAAGCGGCTTCGATCCTCGGCGTAAGACCCGAGACCCTCCGTCGCTGGGCCGACGAGGGCAAGGTCCCGTTCGTCCGAACGCCCGGTGGTGAACGCCGGTTCCGCCGCGAGGACATCGCGCTCGTGTACGGCAACACCGCGACGACAGGCGGTGCCTCGTGACCACCACCGGCAACCAGACCGCGACCCTGCTCCTTATCGCCGGTGATCCGATCCACGCGGAGGACCGTGCCGCGATCGTCGCCGCGATCCGGTCCAGCGTGCGACCCGACGGCACGGTGACGGCGAACGCGTGGCGGCCGAACATCCCCGCGACCGTCTACCCGCGCTGCGTCGGTGCCGTCGTCTGCGCACTGGTCAAGGCCGGCGTCCTCGTACCGACGCATCAACTGTCGGAGTCGGCGGATGCGCGCGGCCGGAACTTGGGGAAGTGGCAGCCGATCTACCGCTGGGTCGAGCGGAAGGCGGCGGCGGCATGAGCGAGCCCTACTACCGGGACGAGTTGGTCGAGCTGTGGCACGGGGACTGCCTAGAGATCGACGCGTGGCTGCAGGCCGACGTGCTCGTCACGGACCCGCCGTACGGGATGGCACTCAAGACCGGCAAGCGCAAGGGCCGCCTCGGTGACTTCGGCGATTGTCAGATCGAGGGCGACGCCGATACGTCGGCGCGAGACGCCGTAGTCGAAGCGTGGGGGTTGGTCAGACCAGCGCTCATGTTCGGGCGCTGGTCTGTCGAGCGACCCGTGGGCGTCAAGACCCTGCTCACATGGGAGAAGGGCAACCACACAGGAATGGGGAACCTCAACATTCCGTGGAGCCCGACGACCGAGGAGATCTATGTCCTCGGCAAGTGGCCTCCGCGCGAGAACAAGGGCAAATACGGGGGAGGGCGTTCCGCGGCCACCCTGCTCGTAAATGCTCCCGCGCCGTCGCGGCTCAACGGTCGCCAGCACCCGACAGAAAAGCCCGTCGGGCTACTGCATCGCCTGATCGACAAATGCCCTCCCGGTGTCATCGCGGACCCGTTCGCGGGAAGTGGGTCGACGCTCGTGGCCGCTAAGGCATTGGGACGCCACGCCATCGGCGTGGAACTCGAGGAGCGCTACTGCGAGACAGCCGCTAAGCGGCTCGCACAGGGGGTGCTCGTATGACCACCCTGTCCACCATCGCCGCTCTCGTCGCCCTGGACCCGCGCCTGGCAACGGTCGATCGGCGGCTCGTGCTGGAGCTGCTGTCACGGGAAGCGCAGACGGACTTCACGTGGATGCCGACCGCGACCGAGCGGCAGATCGAGGCGTTCGTGAGCGGGGGCGGGGTGTGATGGCGCTCGAAAGGACGTCGCACCCGGTCGCGCGCAAGGCACATAGGTGCGACGGGTGTGACCGCACGATCAACCTTGGCGAGCGCTACCACCGTTGGGAGGCCGCCAGCGACTACTCCGACGGCATCGAGACGACGAAGACCTGCGACCACTGCCACAGGCTCGCCCGGGACCTCTGGGCCGCCGACGTCCGCGGGGAGGACGACTACGGCCGCGAGTGCTACGCGTACCTGCCCGAGTTGTACCAGAACGACTACGACCTGCCGACTGAGGAGCCCTGGCCAACGCGGTTCGCCCTGTTCCGCGTGCAGTGGGAAACCACGGACGGGCTGCTTGCCACCTACCCGCCGGACGACACCCCATGACCCCCGCCCTCGCCGCTGTCCTCGCGGTCGCCACCCTCATCCTCGGTGTCGGCGTGTACGTCGCCTTCGTGGTGGCCGGCGCTGTCTCGGGCGTCGTTGGGGTGCTGACGTGAGCGCGGCGTGCGTGGCCGCGCCGCAGCAGCACGTGCCGACCGGTACCGCGCGCCCGAAGTCGCCGCAGGTTCGCCTGGCGATTCGTCGACTGATGCGGGTCACCGGGCCGATGGATGGTGCGCGTGCTCGCCGCGACTGGGTGACGCTCGCCGACCTGCGGACGTCCGGCGACGACGCGCGGATCGCACTACGGGCCGCAATGCGCGACTGGCCCTAACCCCCCTACACCCGGCCGCCGTTTCGCGTCCTCGTCGCGGCGGCCGGGGTCACACCACACGAGGACACGACGAAAGGACGAGGACATGAGCACCAACGAAATCCATCCCGCACTGGACGCCAGCGCCGACGAAGCGCCGCACGACGAGTGGTGCTCGAAACTGATGGCGAAGGTGCCGCCGGAGCAGCGTGGCGGCACATGCCTCTGCCAGGCCTTCGCGAGCGTCCGCGCGGCAGAACTGCTGGAGGTTGGCAAGATCCTCCACTCGGGGCCCGACCTCGCTACGGCCAGGACGGCCGTCACGACCCGCCTGCTCCAGCACATGATGGTCGCGCTCCTCCCGCGAGCGCCGCGATGACCGCCCCCGCCACGGTCGCCGAGGTCATCGTCACGGCCGCGGATCGACTCGCGCGACTGACGGACACCGGGGATCGCTACCTGCTCCACATCAACACCAGCAACCGGTACCACCTCCCCCCGACCATCGACGTGCAGGTCGCGTCGAGCGCGTTCGGCGAGGACGACCGGATCACGGTCGTCGATTCCCTCTCGGGGAGTCTTCGCTTCCAGTCCGCGCCAGTCTTCCAGGGCGATTACGTCTGCGGCTCCTACCGCGTTGAGGAGATCATCGACGGCATCAAGTGGGTGGTCTGGTGCCCGGTCTCTATCAAGCGAGTGGCGGCCGAACGCAACCGGGTCGCCCGCGTGGACGGTGCGGCATGAGCGGGGCGGTCGAGTTCCCGACGCAGGATGTCGTGGGCGCGACGAGCGGGATTCTGCTCGGCGACTTTGACGGCATTGTGAAGGTTCTGGAGTTCGTCCTGAGTGACACGCTCTGGACTCACCAGTTGCCAGCGGCGTCGCGGGCCAGTGAGCCGCTGATCTACGCGCAGCACCCGTGGATCGCCGACGCGAATGCACTGCTCGCCGGCAAGGCGGGTGACGTCCCGACACTGGAGGCGACCATCGCGCAGATCATCTCCGAGCACGGCGAGACGGTGTCGCTCGTTCCCGTTGAGGACTCAGGTTGGCTGCGAGGCCAGCCGCTAACCGATTTGGTGGACATGCTCGGCAATCGGCCCGCCATGGTCATCGACCTGGACGACACCCCATGATCCCCCTCAACGGCTTGTTCTTCCTCGCCGCCGCTGCGATCGCGTTCGTGGTCATCGGCTTGGTCGCTGCGGTCGTTGTCATGGACCGGGACCGGATGCGGGCGTACCGGGTGGCGCACAAGGCAACGCGACGGGCGGACGGACTCGCCGGCCAGTACGCGGCGCTGCGGGCCGAACACGAAGAGCTGCTGACGACACCGGTCGCACTGTGGCCGGCGCAGGTCGAGACCGCTGCCCGTGACCGTCACCCCGTCGGCAAGGGGCTGCGGGTCGTGGCTGGGGGTGGGGAGTCGTGAGGATCTACATCTCTGGCGGGTCGGTGGACGTGGTCGAGATCAACGGTGACGTCAGTCTGGAGGGCTACACCGCTAGCGACGACTCGCTGACTGTCGAGATCAACGGCGTTCCCGCCTTTCGTGTCGCCTACCAAGCTGACGGGACGTGGTCCGTCACTGCGGTTGGTCCGGTGCCTGGTATCGAGACCGTCGTCTACCACCCGGCCGCCGATCCTGAGGACACGGGGGAACCGCGCTATCACCCGGCGGCCCCCGTGTCGTTTCTGGTCGCTGGCTACTCGCAAGTCGCTGAGGTCGTCGGGGACTTCACGTCAGTCAAGTGCGGCGACAACGAATGGCCAACCCCATGACCGCCCCCCTCGCCTTCCTCACCTTCCTGGTCCTGGGCTTCCTCGCCTTCCTGCGCCTACTCGTCGTCTTCCCCCGCATCCGGCGACGTGTCCGGGCATGGCGGCAGGCGCGCATCGCCGAGGAGCAGGCAGCGGACACGCGGACGGCATGGAAGCGGATGGACTCGGGCATGTGGACGAATGGGAGGCGGTCGTGAGTGATCAGCACATGATGGACCGCACCGGCTACGTGCAAGTGCCATGCCATGTGGCGGACGGAATTCGCAGTGGTTCCCTGCTGACGGTCGGGTCCTCACTGACGGATATGTGCGGCGAGTTTGGGGAAGCGCTCGTTTACACCGAGTGGGGCATCGAAGTCGGAGAGCAGCGCGAGTACCGCCCGGTCATGCGTGAGTACCGCTGGCCGCAGTCCGATCGGACGTGCGAGCACTGGGTCGTCGTCACGGAGCCCACCCCATGATCCTCCTGTCCGCGCTCGCCGAGGTCATGGTCGACCTGCAGCCCACACCCGCACCCACCGTCATCGCGGCAGGAGTGGTCGGGGGGGAACGGGAACCGCAGCCGTCACGAGGTCAGGTGTCACGTGTCGTCGCCCGCGCCGGCCTGCTGACCGGTCACTGGGGCGCGTTCCAGCGATGCGTCGCACACAGGGAGTCCAAGGGATCGCCGACCGTGGTCAACAGCTCAGGCCATGCGGGCGTCTACCAGTTCAGTATCCGGTGGCGTCACGGTCTGCCGTTCGTCGTTCAGCGCGGCCTTGTGCACGCGGGCATGTCGAACCGTCAAGCGCGCGCCATCCGACTGTCGCTGCCATCGCGCATCGAACGGTGGCCCGCACGGTTCCAGCACGTCGGGTTCGCCCAGGTCATTCGCGAGGGTGGACGTGACGCGGCGATGCGCCACTGGGGACTCAACGGGTCGCGCTGTCAGGGGCTGGCGCGATGACCCGCACCGACGAGCATGTCCGCGTCCTGCCCCACGAGATCGTCTGCCGGATCTGCGATAGGCACCATCCCGCCGGTACGCCCGTGCTTGAGGACTACCTCGGGTGGAGATGCGTGGGCGACTGCGGCTGGACGGGGGAAGCGTGATGAGACTCCTAGACCTCTACTCGGGCGCCGGCCTCGCTGCTGACGGCTACCACGCTGCCGGCTTCACCGAGATCGTCGGCGTCGACATCAACCCGCAGCCGAGCTACCCGTACGAGTTCGTGCAGGCCGACGCGCTCGACGTGCTGCGGATGTGGGACCTCACCCAGTTCGACGCGATCCACGCCAGCCCGCCATGCCAGGCCCACACTCGCGCTGGCCACCTTCGGAAGGCACAGGGCGGCGAGTCAAAGTACGCGGACTTCCTGACGCCGACGCTCGCGCTACTGACTGACGTGACGGTCCCGTGGGTAGTGGAGAACGTGCCCGGCAGCGAGAAAGCGGCACCGAAGATGAAGCGGGCCGTCGTCGAGTGCGGCAGCGCGTATGGCCTTCAGGTCCAGCGACACCGGCTGTTCCTGTCGAACAGGCCGCTCATCGGATCTGGCTGCAACCACAAGATGTTCCCGCTCGATCCGATCACCGGCAAGCCGCGGCCATGGGGTGTCTACCACGTCCCCGCCGACGAGGTCCCCAGCGGCGGACGGACATGCCGCAACGCCGCACACGCCCGCGAGTGCATGGGCGTCGACCGCGACCTCACCTGGCAGGAGCTCAAAGAGGGCTTTCCGCCTGCCTACTCGCGCCACGTCGGCGGCCAGCTCATCGCCGCCCTCGCCCCAACCCACTGACCACGGAGGAACCCATGAGCCTGACGTTCAGCCCGAAGACGCATCGCTACCGCCTTGACGGGCTCGACGTGCCCAGCGTCACCGGACTCATCAAGGGCGGCATCCCGGCTCCGGCGCTCGTGAGTTGGGCAGCGCGAACTGTCGCCGAGTACGTCGCAGACAACCCGAGCGACGTTGAGCAGCTCCGGGCTATGGGCCGCGAGCCGATGGTCGCCGCGCTCAAGTCCGTGCCGAACGCGAAGCGTGACGCCGCCGCGCTCAAGGGCACCGACATTCACGCGATCGCAGAGCAGATCGCGTCCGGTGAGGACGTGGACGTGCCCGCCGAGTACCTGCCGCATGTGCAGGGCTACGTGGACTTCCTCGACCGCTTCGGCGTCCGGCCCGTGTTGACCGAGTGCTCCGTCGCGCACCGGAAGCACTGGTACGCCGGCCGGTTCGACCTCGTCGCTGACATCGGCGCGGACCGGTGGATGCTCGACGCGAAGACCGGATCTGGCATCTACGCCGAGGCAGCCGTCCAGACGGACGCCTACCGCAACGCGGAGTTCTACGTCACCGACGACGACCCGGACACCGAGCACCCGATGCCCGAAGGCATCACCCGTCTAGGCGCGCTCCACATCACCGAGGCCGGCACGACGCTGATCCCGTTGCGCAGCGACGGCGAGCCGTTCCGCGACTTCCTGCACGCCGCCTACATCGCCAAGCGCGACAAGCAGCGCAAGGGCTACGTCCTGGCGCCGATCACAGAGCCATTCAACGAGGGGACCGCAGCATGAGTAACGACCTGGTTGCCACCACTACCCGCGACACCGACTCCTGGGCGACGATGCTGCCCGCGGTTGGGGATCTCGCGTCCAAGATCGCGGGAACGTCGTTCGTCCCGCGCGGCCTGCGCGGCAAGCCCGCCGAGATCGCCGCGTGCATCCTGATGGGCCGGGAGATCGGCATCGGCCCGATGGAGTCCCTGTCGAAGATCGACATCATCGAAGGCACCCCAGCGATCAACGCAGAACTGATGCGCTCGCTCGTACTGAAGGCCGGACATGAGATGCGATTCACGGCGCTGACCGACACGAAGGTCACCGTCGAGGGGCGCCGCGCGGGGTCGGAGGACTGGACGACGGTCACCTGGTCCACGGCTGACGCGCAGCGCGCGGGCCTGTCGGGCAAGAGTAACTGGACGAAGCACCCGCGGCAGATGCTGTCCGCCCGCGCGACGGCCGAACTCTGCCGGCTGCTGTTCGCCGATGCACTGGGCGGGATCTCATACCTGCCAGACGAGATCGAGTCGGCCGAGGCCCCGGCACCAGTTCGGCGGGCGTCGCAGCGGGTTTCGCGGAAGGCACCCGAGATGGTCGAGCCACCGCTTGAGGACGCTCACGCACCGGAGCCCGAGATCGTGGACGCCGAGGTTGTCGAGGACAACCCCGCCGACGAGTCCGCGCCGGATGTTCCCGCCGCGACGACGGCCCAGGTCCAGAAGCTCGCGATCCTCCTGGGGGAGCGCGGGATCGAGGCCCGTGAGGATCGGCTCACCTTCATCTCCGACCACGTCCATCGTCCGATCGCCTCGTCGAAGGACCTGAACCGTGCCGAGGCGTCGACGGTCATCGCGGTGCTGGAGGCGGAGGCATGACGGCCTGCGAGGGGTGTCTGACGGACGTTGGCGGACTGGGCGCCCCGGAGCCTTCGCATTGCCCGTCCTGCCCGCCGGAGAAGTGCTCGACGTGCGGCGGAGCGAATCACTGGGCGTCGGGTCACTACTGCCAGTGCTGGCTCGACATGACCGGGATCGCCCCGGCTGACCTGAAAGGACTGTTCGCGGCAGAAGGCCCGGACGACAACGGACTGAGTGTGGAGGTACAGCGATGACGACGTTCCGGCAGATATCCACGCGAGCAAACCACTCGGGTCGGTGCCCAGCGTGCGGGGAGCGAGTCACCCGAAGCCGCATCTTCGTGCAGACCGTCAGTCCGTACAACCGGCACGAGGACGGGACACCGAAGAGCGACCGCGAGGTGTGGCTCGCCGTCAGGGACGAAGCGGCGGCCTGGGTCCCGGACTTCACGCACAAGCGATGCGTCCTCGGCGGCACCACGGCAAGCGAGCGACGAGAAATGAGGACCGCATGAGCATCGACGACCTCACCCCCGACCCCGAGACCGCAGCCGCAGACGCCGCCGACGCCGCGCACACGGAGAGGTGGCGGGAAGAGAGGGCGCGGGGGCGGGCGGCAACGCAGCCGATCGTCGTGGAGCCTGACTGGCGCCTGGCCTGTGAATGGCTCGTCGCGCGCAACATCTTCTTCGCCGCGCAGTCGACCCCGGACGAGTACTGGTACGCCGCCGACAGCGACGACCTACTAGACCTCATCGCCCGTGTCCGAGCTGACGAGCGTGAACGGGCGGCGGGACGGGTGAACGTCATTTTCGACCGGATGGCTAGCGAAGGCATGACCGTCCACGGCCATCTCCGCGCCGTCCTTGATACCGCGATCAGGGAGGACGGGGCATGAGCACGATCATCCGCGTCGAAGGTGGGAAGTACGTCGAAGCGTATGAGTGCGAGAAGACGATCGACCAGATGGTCGACCACCTTGCTCTTGGCAACGACGGTCTGCCGAACCGCGCGTTCATTGAAGCAACGAAAGATGGCGTCCGATGCCTCGTCAGCGTGGCTCACATCGTCGACATCAGGGAGGGCGGGGCATGAGCGACGTGACGCGGTGGGCCTACGACGGCACGGTGCTGGCGTACCGGGTTGAGGCCGGTCGCTTGTTCGCGCCGACCGGCAACTACATCGACGAACATGACCACCTCACCGCCCTGGAACGGGTGCGGGTGGAGACGCTGCGGGAGGTCAAGGTCGCCGTCCTGCATCTGCCTGTCGTTGGCCGCCTGGCTGGCACTGACAGCACCCTGGCGGCGGTAGACGTCCTCGCCGCCATCGACCGACTCGTCGCCGCCACAGCCACACCGCTGACCCGCTGCGAGACGTGCGGGCACCCGCGAGAGCACCACATGGACCCACCGCTGGGCTGCTACTGCCGATGCACGGCCAGCGACAAGGCCGCCCCCGTGGACCCGTCGTGACACCGGCCCTGTCCGCCGTCGTGTCCGTCACGGAGGCAGCGGACATGCTCGACGTCAGCCGCGCCTACACGGTCCAACTCGCTGTCACGGGGAAGATCCGGGCGCGCAAGTCGGGCGGCATCTGGCTCATCCTCCGCGAAGACGTCGAACAGTACGACGCCCAGCACACGAGGGCGCAGGCTCGCAGCCCGAGACGTCGCCGCGAATGGATCGAAGACTTCGAGGACACGCGCGACGACCACCACGGCAGCATCGTCAACGCCGCCCGACGGTTGAACGCCAAGCCGGCAACCCTCGCTGCCGCCCTGTACCGGGCACGCGCTGCCGGCTGGTGCGGGAACTTCCACGACGACACGAAGACCATCAGATGACCACCACATTCCACCCGTCGGGGCGTCAAAGCGGTCCCGTTCACGCCGCCAAGGCCGTCCACGACCGGCGCCCTTCGTTCGCTGATGAGGCGGACCTGCGCCCCGACGGGGGGACACCTTGACCCTTCCGTGGATTCGTCTCGACACCGCGATCGGCGACAACCCGAAGATGCTGCACTTGTTTGAGCTCGGCAAGCACCGGGCCGTTCTGGCGTACATCCTTGGACTCGCCTATAGCGGACGGCACGAGACGGCCGGCCTGGTCCCTCGCGGCGCGCTTCCCGTGCTCCGTGCGACCGCTGGCGACGCGCGCGCCCTAGTCGACGCGCGGCTATGGCACACGGTCGACGGGGGATGGGCAATCAACGACTTTGACGTCTACCAGATCACGAACGTCACCCAGGAGAACAGGTCCAACGCCGCCAAGATCGCGGCCTGCCACCGCTGGCACACGCAGCCGTGCTCGAAGTGCTCACCAGCCGACTCGGAGGTCTCATAGCCATGCCAATCGCAATGCGAACGCATATGCCAATCGCAATGCCTCGCGCAATGCACGTACGTACGTACGTACGTACAAAGAACAGTGCTTACTCTCACCTTCACCATCACCGTTTCCATTCGGCCGACGTCCGCGAAACGGCGGGTGAATGGCCGTGGAGGTGAACTCGATCGGCCAGATGTACGTCCGACTCATGGCCTACGTGCCCCGTGACCTGGCTCAAGCGCTCCACCCGAAGCCCGTCAACGACGCACTGACGACGGCGTGGCAGCACGGATGGCGCGACCCCGAATGGCTCGCGAACGTCGCCCTCGCCGGCACCGGACACGAATCCGTGCGCGACGCCGCTGCCGTGTTCCTGACGCGACTGCGGGAAGCCGTCGCCGAGCAGTGCCCGACGATCCAGACCCCGACACCGCCCCGGGAGCTGACCCGCGCACCCGGATGGAACCCGCCAGCGACACCCGAATCCGTCACCCGCTGGGCCGACCTCGCCCGCGCCGGGATGACCGCAGTCAAGGCCGGGGAGACAGCACCGTCATGGGCTGGGGACGCCGACGTGGACCCGTGGGAGGGGCGATGAGTAATCACTACCCGGAGTGCCCAGCGGGTGACTGCGGATGCTCGGTCGACGAGGAATGCGGACCGACCTGCCGCCACCGCTGCATCTGCCCGGCCCTGCGCGCCTGCACGACACGGGTGCTAGGGGAGGCGCGAGCGGCTGTGGCGGCTGAGGACATCTGGCCCGTCCCGAGCGATTACGCCAGGGCGCACTTCCTCGCCGCCATCGACCGACTCGCCGAGGAGGCACCGTGACCGCGGTTCCGATCGCCGAGTTCCGCAAGTTGCACCCGTTCGGCGGGGATCTCGTGCGCGCCAGGCGATACGACTGGCCCGAAGCGATCGAGACGCGAACGTACTACCACCACTACGACGAGGTCGTATGCCTCGTCACGCAGGAACTGACTGATCACGAGGGTAAGCCGTACCACCCCGAGGAATGGATCGAGTTCCAGATCGTCACACCCCGAGACCAGGAGACACCGTGACCGCCACATGCCCGTTCCCGGTCCACGGTGGCGGCCCAGGACAGCCGAACGTCCCGGACCCTTCCACGGATACCCCCCGAGATTCTGAGCCCTCTACGGGCGTTACGGGAGGTTGGACGTGACCGCCCGTCGACTACACGACCAGCGGGACCGGAACCGTCGGCGCAACGACGACGTCCTGAGGATCGTCCGTGAGATCCGGTCCGAGGTCGACGACCTGTGGCTGGCGCAATGGGCACCCGGTCGTGGACTGCCGCAGGCCGACCAACTTCGCACCATCGCCACCGACCTTGCGTCGTACGAGGACACCAGCGCCAAGCGAGCCATGCGGAACCTTGTGAAAGGGCTGAGCGAATGACCGCCTTGTGCGTCCTCGACCACGACACGCCGCGCACGGCCGCGCACCCCCTCGTCGTTTGCACCTGGCACGCCGACCGCATCACCAAGGCCATCGCCGAAACACCCGCCCGGTACGCCGCCCTCGTCCACTACCTCGCACCAACCGGCAACGGCAACAACGGACGCGTCACCGGCACCCCAGACATCGGCATCAACATCAACCCCCGCGTTTCACAGCTCCGAGCCGACATCCGCAACACCGTCTCCACGTGGGCCCGCATCGCCATCGAAACCCGCGGCATGAACCCGCCCGACGACACCGTGCCCGCCATCTGCACCTTCCTCGTCCAGCAAGTCGACTGGTACCTCGCCCAACCCTGGACACAGCAGTTCGCCAACGACATGGACGCCAACTGGCGCGACGCCGGAGCCGTCATCATCGGCAACCAGATCCGCGTCATCGAAATCGCGCCCTGCCCCGAAGACGGCTGCACAGGCCGGCTCTACGCGCGGCTCTGGCTCCGGCCCAAAGACGGCCTCTTGCCCGCCGACATCGCCTGCGACGACTCACCCGAAGACGACGACGGCATGCTCACCCACTACTGGACCGCCGACAAGTGGATCACCCTCGGACGCAAACTCACCAGGAAGGCCAGCGCTTGATTGCGGAAGACGATGACGATGCCTTGCCGGCGCGACGGGCCACCCTACGAGTCATCGCCGCCACCGGACTTGAGACGGAGAAGATGTCGTGGATGGGCCAGGCCAATTGCAACCCTAGGCAAGCCGACCTCTTCACTAGCGGCGAAGGTGGTTCGTCTGGCTACGAGTGGACCAGATGGGGAGCGGCGGTACTCCTCTGCGACGAGTGCCCTGTTTGGGCTGCCTGCCTCGCCTGGGCAGAGCTGTACGACGTCCGTGGCGTCGCGGGTGGCATGACCCCGGATCAACGGCGGATCGCTAGGAGGCTCAGCGCGTGACCTGGCTCCGCACCGACGAAGCCGCCATCGCCGTCGGCGTCAGCGAACGAACCATCTACCGGTGGATCAACACCGGCCTCCCCGCCCAGCAGATCGACAACGCCTGGCACGTAGACGCCGACACCCTCCGGCAATGGCGCACCATCCACGCGACACGCCAAGCCCTCCGACCCTTGCGCGGTACTTGACTTCATGTCACCATCAGCACTGTTGGGTAGTGACGTGTGCCCGACAGACCATCAGCCCCGGCCCCACGGTCGGGGCTTTCTGCTGTCCGGGGGTGACATGGCCCGGACCGTCGACCAGATCGACGCCGACCTTGACCACGCACACGACTGGCCCCACGACGAACGCGGCGACATGTGGGCGGCATGGGTCGACGGGCTGACAGCGGAACGGGTACGAGCCACAGCAGGTAGCTGATGGCCTGGTCAGGACGCCGGGCCCAGGAGGCCGTCGCCTGGTGCAAGGCCAACCTCGGGTACACGTGCTGGCTCTGCGGCCACGACATCCCCGACTGGGACTACACCGTCGACCACGTCATCGAACGCAAACGCCGACCAGACCTCGCCTGGGTCAAGAGCAACTGGCGACCGGCACACGGCCGCAAGCACCCCGAGATCGGATGCCCCGGCAACTACGGACGGTCCGGACGACGACGACCAATCCTCCGAACGTGGACTGCCCCGGGGTGGTGAATGCGCCCCTACGTGATCTGGTCCCCACCGTGGGATCACAAGGTCGGCGGCATCCGAGCGCTGTACCTGCTCCGTGACGAGCTACGAGCACGAGGAGCCGATGCGTGGCTCCACAGCGAGCACGCCGACCCGGATGCGATCACGGTCTACCCCGAGATCGTCCAGGACAACCCCCTGCGCGCGACCCGCATCGTCCGGTGGCTGCTCAACCGAGCACGCGTCCCTGACGACGGATTCACGTACGACTGGCAGCCCTGCGGCGGTGGCAACCCACTCCTGACCGTGGACCTTATTGACCGGGACACGATCACAGCGTTCGACGTGCCCCGCGGCCTCGTGACCTACGTCGTTCGCAAGGGCGTCCTCGACCCGTCCCGGATCCCCGATGGCGCGGTCGAGATCACCCGCACATGGCCCGCAACCCACGCCGAGACACTGCGGCTCCTAGCGGCCTCGCGGTACCTGATCTCGTTCGACGAGTTCACCCTGATCAACCTCGAAGCACTCCTGCTCGGCACACCCGTACTGCTGTACCCGTCAGGGCGCTGGAGCAGGGCTGAGGTCGAAGCTCAGGGCTGGACGCAACACGGGGTCGCCTGGTCACCTGACGGCCTCGACGCAGCACGGAAGGCCACCGCTGGCGCCTGGCCGTGGTACCTCGCCGAAGTCGCCCAGTACGGGGCCCGGATCGACGCGTTCATGGAGGAGACACAGGCGCGATGGCCGACCTGTGGGTGACGATCCCCAGCGCGGGACGAGCAACCCTCGCAGGCGCGATCAACAGCACCGGGATCCCGCGAGACCGCATCGTCATCGTCGACACGAGCGGCACCGTCCAGGCAGACGGATGCCACGTGGTCCGCGATGACGGACCTATCAACATCCAGCGCTGGTGGAACACGGGCATCGACTACGCCCAGGTCCACGGAGCAACACACGTCGCCGTGCTCAACGACGACGTGCTGCTCGGTCAAGGCGCACTCTCGACACTCCTAGCCAAGATCGGTCCCGCCGCCATTAGCTCGGTGGGTGGCGGTGGACTGTTCACTGAGGCGATACCCGAGTGGCGCGCACTCAACGGTGCGTGCTGGCTGCTGGACCTAGCGACGGGCCTACGCGCAGACGAGGGCTACCACTGGTGGTACGGCGACGACGACTTGGACTGGCGGGCGCGGACCCAGCACGGCGGCGTCATGAGTCTGCAAGTCGAATGGGCGCACTTGCATCCGAACGAAGAGACCAAGATGCGCGCCGATCTGATCGCCCTGACCGAACTGGACCGGCTGCGATGGCACCAGCGCGGTGGGCGCCGCAAGGTCACGCCACTCTCGCCCTAGGCGTCAGCGAGAACTTTTTAAGAATCCCGTCGGACAC
>Ga0172380_10002036_pt1 | contig 32931 bp, 34 predicted proteins | sample Leawe162metaG_FD_119747 | JGI IMG/M metagenome (GOLD analysis project Ga0172380, IMG submission 119747) | Leachate microbial communities from a municipal landfill in Southern Ontario, Canada - Leachate well 162 metaG | ecosystem: Engineered > Solid waste > Landfill > Unclassified | place... | reverse complement strand
CTGTTCGATTTCGGTGAATCGAGCCGCGGGGCAGCGGCGAGATAGACTGCCGCAGGCAGGGCGAAGCCCGACTGAGCGGGAGCGAAGGAGTCAACTGAAGGTAGTATTCCCAAAGTTTTCCCGCCCACTCCGGCCAGTCGGCCACGCGGGCGAGTTGGAACGATCAACCGCCGACACAACGGCTTCTACACGGCGCCATTCAGACCCCTCTGTGGACGTGGGTGGGTTATTTGGGAAGGGAAAGAGGAACGAGAGGGAGGTTGACGGCATCGGCCAGCCTGCGCTGCCGGATGTCGAAGCTCGCAAATTTTTCGGCCCCGAGAACGAGGGCGGAAGCGACATGCAGGATGTCAAGCGAACGGCAGGCAAGGGACAGGGTGTGCTTTTTGGAAAGCCCAAGGGCCTTCTCGTAAAGTTTGATCTGGTTGAGGGATGCGCGTTCCAGCAAAGCGTCCGCCTCGTCCGCTTCGATTTCGCGAATGATGGCGTCATGGGATGGCTGGTCAAGGGAGCCGTCCCCAAGGCCGCGCCGGATCGCGTTGAGGATTTCCAATTCATTCAGGAGCGTGTAGGGAACGGCTCGGGCGAACTTGGCCGCTTCCTTGCGGGCCTGTGCGTTGAATACGTCCGTGGTGACGTAGAGCGAAACCAGAAACGAAGAATCGCAGTAAATCACAAGCCGCGATCCTCCATGAGAGTTTGGGCAAGGCGGGTCGTCTTCCCTTGACGGGGCAGGAGCGTCCCGAAGCGTTTGCCAAACGCGGAACGCGGGGATTTCTCGGGAACGGCCTTCGTGAGCATGGCAATGCGCTTGCCGGACTTGGTGATAACCACCGGCTCCCCCTCGGCCAGCCAACCTTCGACAACGGGGAAATGAAGACGCAAATCGCGGACGCTGGCGGTTTTCATGATGCTGTGTAACAGATACCGCTTCACAACATTCGACAACTCTTTTCTGAGGAAAAGGGGGAGGGGCGGGCCAATCGGCGGGTTTGGAGCCAATCTTGCTGCTGGTCAGGCGAGCAGCCGTTTCAGGAAGTCGAGGCTGCGGGCGTGGTCATGGTACCAGGCAAGGGCCGCATGGATTTGCGCGAGTGAAAGTTCGGGGTGATTTTCCTGCAACGCCTCCGCTCTCAATCCATGAGCAAGATGCTCGCCCGCCAAATCATGCCATATCTTCGAATCCTTTGGACTCATTGTTGTAGAGGCGGTTGTGCCAACCGCCTGACTTGGGCTGGGCAGTTGGCACAACCGCCCCTACAACGCACCAGTCAAGGCCTGGCTCCTTTATCGTGCTCTGGCGCAATGACGGTCAGCCCGGAAAAATAGTCCCGGTAATACCCTCTGTCCCTGGCGAGCAGCCGCCCGGTGTGGTGGGAGGCATGTGCGCCGATGAGAAAATCCGGCAACACGCGTTTGACGGCGTGATGGCGGCGGAGGTAGGCCCGATACATTTCTCCCGCCATCGAAGCGGACTCCCGGGTGGAGGGGAGAAAGAGGATCTTCCAATCCGAAAGGAATTGCCCCAGATCGTGTTCGGCCAACGCAGGTGTGATTTCCGCAAGCACGCATTCCCCGATGACCATTTGCCCGAGTGATTGGGCTTTTTTCAGCGCGGATTCCGAAGCGTCAGCCCATTGGGCGTCTTCGGTGAGAACGTCAAGAATGACGCTGGTGTCCAAAGCGGTCTTCATTCTCCGCCACGCACGATATGAAGATACTCGACCACCGTTTTTCCAGCGGGAAGCCGCCCTTTGCCTCTCCAAGCGGAAATCGGGTTTTCCGACACGGTTTTTTTTACGATGAGGCGACCCTCCTCTTCGGTGAAGTCCAAGACAGAACCGGGAACCAACCCCAGATCATCCCGAAGGGATTTCGGGATTGTGACCTGGCCCTTTTCGGAAAGCACGGCATTCATACTTTGAAAGTAAGCTTTCCTACCGACATGTCAAGATTTGCGGGGTATTCCAGCCCGGTTGACGAGAACAACCAGGGCCGCACCCCTGCGGCCCTGGTTTACCCCCAAATCATCGTCCGCCTCAAATTCAGTGCCTCCGGCGGCGCAGGACGAGGACGGTCGTCAGGCTGAAGGCGAGCAGACCCCAGGTCGCGGGCTCGGGGACGACCGAGATGCCGTTGAGAACGATCCGTCCGTTGATCGTGTCGTTTGTCAAAGTCAAGGATCCTGGCGTGAAGCTAAGGCCACTTGTGTCAAACGTCGGCAGCAGGTCCGGCGAGAGCGCCAGCGTCGCGTAGTCGAAAAGAACCACCGAGCCGCCATTCTGGAAGCCGTTGCCCGTGAGCGTGAGCGTCCAGTTGTCGTTCAGATCCAGGGTGCCGTTGACATTCACCAAGTCGCCGCCCTCGAAGATCGCGGTGGAACCGTTGTTGAGGGTCAGGTCCGAGCTGAAGGTCAGCGTGCCGGGGCTGTTGCCAGCGGAGAGAATGCCGTTGACCGTCGTGGCTCCGCCAACGATTCCGCTGCCGCCAAGGGTGGCACCCGCCGCCACCGTCACCGCGCCGTTTGCCGCCGAGTTGTCGCCGTTGATGATCAGCGTGCCGGCGTTGACGAGAGTCGCGCCGTCATAGTCGCTGTTGCCCGTGAGGGTCTGCTTGCCGCTGCCGGTCAGGGCGACAGTCAATGCCATGTTGGCGGTCGTCGTGGCGGTGATGTTGCCGCCGAAACTGTAGGTGCTGCTGCCGCCGAGGGTCAGGACTTTGGCCGCGCCGGTATTCGTCACCGTGCCGCCGCCGTTGGTGCCATTATTTAGACCGGCTACGGTCTGGGCGTTGGCATTCGTGTTGAACGTCGCGCCGGTATCAACCGCGACAGTATTGGCAGAGCTGAGCGCAGCCGCATTCGCCACTCTGACAATGCCCTCCGTCACGCTGACATCACCGGTAAAGCCAGGATTGGCTGCATTGATGGTGAAGTTACCCGTGCCATTGTTAGTGAGCGTCACATCGCCCGCGCCCGTCAGCCCGCCGGTGAAGGTAAAAGTCCCCGTGCCCAAGCCCACAAAGGTAACATCTTTATCCACCGTCACCACATTAGTGAAAGTACTGGCTGCTGAACCGGTGTTCTGAACCGTCGCCGCGCCTGCGTTTCCAGACTGGATCGTAAAGAAGTTGCCGTAGGTAAAATTGCCCAGTTGTAAAGTCGCGTCCGCGACTGCTCCTCCGGCTGCACCGAGCTTGACCGCATTGCCGGAACCCAAATTTGTCGTGCTTCCGGCCGAGCTTGTCGTGGTGGCAACGGTTCCGGAATTGATAAGCAAGTCGCCGGTAAAAGTATTCGCGCCGCCCATGGTCAGAACTCCCGTTCCATTCATGGTGATGCCAACTTGGCCGAGGCCATTGGAGATGACACTCGTCGAAGTTGTTCCAAAGGCGGCATTGCCCCCACCAGAGACTGTGACTGTCTTAAGTCCGGCGGAATTGGCCGACAAGGTGGTGCCAGCCCCTGCGACCAGCGTTGTCAACCCTGTGCCACCCAGGCTCACACTGAAATTGGCATCCAGGAGGATGTTGCTGCTAACGGTGTAATTGACAAGAGCCCCGGCTCCACCGGTCGTAGTATTGTTGATCGAAGGAGAGGATCCGCCGAATTGGAGTGTGCCTCCTGTAATGTTCACGGCCCGGGCGCTGCCATTTGACGCTCCAGCAAGGTTCAGCGTGTTGAGTTGGACCGTGCCGAGATCGTTATTCGAATTGATAGTGGCGGCACTAATCCCGCCGCCGCTGGTGGTCGTTCCCGCCTTGGATGGGTCGAAGTTGATGACCAGCGACGTGCCGGAAGTGGGAATGCCCGTTCCCACCGTCCAATTGGCGGAGTCGCTCCAATTCAGCGTGGTTGAATTTGTGGTGAAGGGCTTCCAGTCCGCCGGGTTGGCAGCTAGCGCGGAGGGAGCAACCGCTGCGAGCAGGAGCGCAAAAACGGCGGCGAGTCCGAGGCGAAAGAATGAAGGGGCTTTCATGTGAGGGTTTTTCATGGGGATGGGCAGGGTGTTTTGCGGTTCCGTATTCAGGGAATGGGCAATGGGTCTCATTTGGGGTGGTGGAGGTTGATAAAACGATACCATTCGGGGCCGTTTCCGCAATAGCAGCAGCGCTCTAATTTTTGATATTTTCGACCAAGTTTCGCATGGAAATTCAGGCATCCTGACCGTTCCCGGAGATCGAGCCTGTTTTTATTCAATTTCCAAGGCTTTCAGACGATCAACAACGATGGCCAGATACCGCTGTTGGGCTTCTTTCGAGAGAAAAGAGCGCTTCACCAACGTCTCCACGTCTGGATAACTACGGCGAAATTCGGCAAGCGTTCCCTCAATGCTCTTGGTCGGAAGGTTGTAGCGCCTTCCCAATTCTTGGAGATCGGCGGCAGAGTAGAAACCGTTCGCGGCGAATTGCGGAGTCTCGAAATTTTGAAAAAGCTCCAGAGCTGTCCGGCTCTCATTCGGGAAATGAACACTCGTGCTGAGCAGATCGTAGGCCGGAGTCAGCACCATGTCCCCATCCCGGCTCTCCAGCAGGGAAAAATTTTTCAGGTGAGCGTCGCCATTCCCGATCAAATAATTAAAAATGATCTGCCGAAAGAGTTTCAGAGCCTCAATCGGTGCCGCCGGGCAAAAGCGGTAGAGCAATTCTCCAACTTCTTCATAGCTGGAATCATATTTATAATTTGGCCCGTTCGTGTCAGAAGACCGGCCCGAAAGCTGGCAAAAATCTTCTTGATGCAGTTTCTTCCCGGTATCGGGACTGCGATCAAACCTTCGGACAAGGTAGGCAGGCGAACCGTCACTAAAGAATATCATTCCGTTGATCGCCGTTGGCAGTCGGAAAACCTGCTCGGCGATTTGCATGGATACGTGCTCATTGGCAGGAACGTCTTCGAGATAATCTATGCCCTCAAGGCTTGGAATCGGCTTCAGAATGTATTCGCCGTTCTCGACTGCCGGAACCAAACGGTTTTTCTCCAAGCGGAGCGAAATCTTGTCTTGGATTCCCGAAATTGAAATCCGGCCAGCATTTTCGCGACGAATCACTCCGAAACGAGCCCGATCAAATTCGAGCGCGGGTGAAACCCTCTTTCCCTGGAACAATTTTCTTTTGGCTCCAGCAGTGAAAAAAACGCCGGGCTTGGTTTCTGCCAGCGTTGAAAGACACCGGTTTGTTGGTAGGAAATCCGTCACGAAGCGTCCTCCTTCACAGTCACATCTCCAATGGTGTCAGTCCCAGCCGTTTTTAGCAGACGGCCAAAGGAATCGGATTCGTCAATCTTGAGGTCCCGGCACTGAAGCTCTTTCAATACGCCTTCCGCCAACAATCCGGCAAAAAACGGAAATAGCCGCTTTGCAGTGTAAGGCTGCTCGCGTAAGGGGAGAGTCAAGCTGACCGGGCAGGCTGATGGGTGAACAAGATAGGCGGGGTCGTATGAAAAAATGAACTCCCCCTGCTCCGTTTCCTCTAGTTCACCGGCAAACAGCCCCTTGCAGAAAACCTTGCCTCTGCGCCTCATGAACGAACCTCATTTCTATTGAAGGTCGGCTCGGCAACCTCGATCACAAGTGTCAAACCCAATGGGGAGAGCAATCTTCTGACAACTTCAATGGTTGGATTTCCCTTGCCGCTTTCGATGTCGGTAATCGTGTGACGAGCGACTCCCGAAATGTCAGCAAGAAGAGACTGCGTGATCTTCAAAGAACGACGGCGTTTGCGAATAATCTCTCCGAATTCTATTTGCTGTCCATTGTTCATTAAAACGAACAATAGATGTCAATGTGAAGGCCGCAAGATTAAAATCTCAAAAAAAGTTCATCATGCTGAACTTTTCTCCCGCTGAGCAGGCATGCTGTGACATCCTGACGTGGATCAAAGCGGCACTTTCAAGTTGGCGTATCGGGCGAGCTTCCGTTGGCGGTCGTCGAAGGTGAGGAAGGTTTTTGCTCCAAGGTGAACGGCGGTCGCCACATGCAGGATATCGAGCGTGCGGTGGCCTCCTTTCGCCGTGCGCTGGAGGGAATACGCGCGGGCCAGCCGAAGGACGGCATCGGTATCCGCCGGCACCAACACATTCAGCCCGGCCGCAATGTCCGCCTCCCAGTCGGCAATCATCTGGTCGGCCTCGCGCTCGGAATATCCCTTGGTCCGATCCGCTTCATGCAAAAATATCTGCAGCCGGATCGCCTGGATCAACTCGAATTCCAGCAGCCGCGTGAACGGGAGCGGCGCGGTCATCGCCCGGCGATAAGCCAATGCTTGAGGAGTATGAATCTGCTTGCGGTAAACCGAGCAGAGGAAGCTCGTATCGGGATAAACGGTCATGGCTCGCCGGTTTCAAACGCACGCATTTCGTCCACTTCCTCCTGGGTGAATACCCGGTCACCCCAAATACGCCGCAGACGGGCCTCATAGTCCGGGTGCCGGGATCCGCGTTTCCCGGCCGACACCGCAGGTGACATGATCCGGGCCACCGGCTTCGCGTGCTTGGTGATCAGAATTTCGTCTCCCCCCGCGATCCACGCCTCGATTTTGGGAAAATCATACCGCAAATCACGGACCGTCGCAGTTTTCATAACATCACAAAAATGTGATGAATATTGCGGCGTGTCAAGCCCGATTTCCCATCCGACGAAACAAGTCGGCGCTGACGGCGCAATGCCATCCATTCCAAATTTCTCATTCCAAATTTCAAATTGCACGCACAGCGTGCCGTGCAACGTTGCGTGATTTGATCTACAGGTTTTCCCCAATGAAGAATGCAAGATGCGCAATGTTGCGAGCGTGCAACCATTGTCCTTATGCTCTACACGCTATGAAAAAACCATCAGGCAAACTATCGGTTCAATCAGCTTTCAGCTTGGTTGAATTACTCGTTGTGATTGCGGTGATCGCGGTGATCGCGGCCATTGCCATTCCCAACATCTCCGGAATCACCCAGGGCGCGACAGATGCCAAAGACCATCGCAATGCGCAGCAGCTGGCATCAATCGCATCCGCATGCGTTGCGGCTGGTGACACAAACGCTGCAGCACGAACCAGCGTCACATTATGGACAACTGCGCTGACCAATGGCATAACGGTAATCAACCCATCCGGCGGCACCAACGGAGTCTTCAAAGTGGATGGGCTCGGCTCCAATGAGGTTACGAGAGCATCAAGATTCCTCACGAACGACGCAAACAACAACTTGGTTTACAGGCCGTAAATAACCCACGCGGAGGGTTAACTCCGCCGAAAGCGTCTTTTTCCTTCTCCCTCAATGTGCGTTCAAGAAGCCAAGTCTTGGATGCTTGGGGGAGGGGGTGAAGACTCTCCCAACCGGAGGGAGATGATCTGCTCCACACACTCGGATCACTCGCTCAGGAGATCCCGCGTTCGCGGGGTTTTTGCTTTCAGTTTGGTCGAGATATTGGTTGTCATTGCGGTTATCGCAATCCTTGCAGCCGTTGCCATCCCGACCATCAGATACACCATGGACAGGGCTGCGGAATCGACAGACCGGAGGAATGCCCAGCATTTTTCAGAAATGTCCTCGGCAGTCCGTTCCGCAGGGTATCCGGGCTGGCCCACAAAATCGGAAGCGATTTCGGCGTTGGTCGCAGGCATCAATGTGACGAACCCGGCAGACCCCAGCTTGGTCATTCGATTCCGCCTCGAAACCATGACGCCTGAGAACCAAGCCAAAGCCGCCGCTTATCTTGCCAGCGATGGGGCGTCGCTCATTTACATTCCATCCGGCGGCCAGCCCACAAATTTGCAGACTCCCTGAGTCTTGATTTGACAAAGCGAGCAAGCCGCTGATAACTTCCGCGAGTTCGCGGGGATTCCCCCCCAGATGTTGTGGAGGAGGACTTCTTGTGGCACAAGATCCATGCAATCAGTTCTCGATACTCCGGTGTTGGTGCTGAACCGTCTCTGGCAAGCAGTCAACACTTGCAGTGCGCGGCGGGCATTTACGCTGCTTTACCAGGGCCATGCCCAGGCGGTCTCCGCAGACTCCGGCGAGGGGTTTCTCACGCACGACTTCGAGAGCTGGCGGGATTTCTCGCGAGAGAACCCGCACCCGGAAATGGTCAGGACCATTACGATGGACGTGCGGGTTCCGCGGATCATCGTCCTTTTGCTTTTCGAGCGCCTTCCCAAAAAGGAAGTGAAGTTCACCCGCCACAACGTCTTCGAGCGCGATAAAAACACCTGCCAGTATTGCGGGGACACTTTTTCGCGGGAAAACCTGAATCTCGACCACATCCTGCCGCGCGACCGCGGCGGGCAGACGAGCTGGGAAAACATCGTGTGCTCGTGCATCCCCTGCAACACCCGCAAGGGAAACCGCCTGCCGCACGAGGCGAGGATGCAACTGATCCGGAAACCGAAGCGCCCGAAGTGGCGCCCGTTCATCCACATCTCGCTTTCGAACTCCCCGCATGACAGCTGGAGGCACTTTTTGGATATCGCTTATTGGAATGTCGAGCTGGGGGACTGATCCGGCCCGGCCCACCGGAGAAACCCGGGCTCGCACAAACCCCGGATCCATGCTATTGCCACACTGAGTGGAGGAGACGAGACAACGCCGCAATCCCGCCGTCTGGCATTACCTGAACCGGTTCCTGACGGTTCTCATCGTGCTTGCGGGGCTCCTGTTCATCGGGTTGACGCTGTATCCCGAGTGGAGGCACCGCAACCAGCTCTCCGCAAAACTGGAGGAAGAACAGGGCAAGCTCCGGGCCGAGCAGCTCCTGCAAAAGAAGCGCGAGCGGGAAGTCCATTTGCTCCAGACCGACCCCGGATACGTCGAGACCATCGCGAGGGACAAGCTCGGAGTCATGAAGGACGGCGAGACGATCTTCCGGCTCGACGGCTCCCGGGTTCCCGTGGTCGAAACGTCTCCGCCTCCCCCAACGAAAACAAAATAAAACCGCTTTGTTGTTTGCGGGGAAGCCGCGGCATGGTATCGGGCTGGCATGAACGACGACCTTCAGTCCCTGGACACCTCCGCGATCTCGGCCCGCCTGGCCGCGCTGCGGAGGTTTCTTTGACTTGCCGGAACTGACCCGCAAACTCGCCGAGATCGAGGCCCGGATGAACGAGCCCGATTTTTGGGACAACCGGGAGAAGGCCCAGCGCGATGTCGCCGAGGTTTCCGCGATGAAGGGAAAAATCCTCCCGCTGCAGGCGCTCGAATCCCGCGCTGCGGATCTCGATGTCCTCCGCGAGCTGGCCGACGGGGAGCCCCCGGAAAACCAAGCCGCCGCCGCCGCCGAGGTGGTTGCGGAATTTGAAGCGCTCCGTGGCGACCTGGACAAATTCGAGATCACGGCCCTGCTGTCCGGCGAATTCGACAACAACCCCGCGTTCCTCACCATCCATGCCGGCGCGGGCGGGACGGAATCTTGCGATTGGGCGGACATGCTGCTGCGCATGTATCAGCGGTGGATGGAGCGGCGCGGGCTGGCCTGCGAGGTCGTGGACATCCAGCTCGGGGACGAGGCCGGGGTCAAATCCGCCACCCTGCGCGTGAGCGGCGAAAATGCGTTCGGATACCTGCAAACCGAGATCGGGGTCCACCGGCTCGTGCGGATTTCGCCGTTCGATTCCAACAAGCGCCGCCACACCTCCTTCGCGAGCGTGGACGCCGTGCCGGAAATCGAGGACGTCCCGCTGGACATCAACCCGGCCGACATCGAGCGCGACACGTTCCGCTCCGGCGGCAAGGGCGGGCAGAATGTCAACAAGGTCGAAACCGCCGTCCGCCTGCGGCACATCCCGACCGGGATCGTCGTCGCCTGCCAGGCCGAGCGCAGCCAGGGCCGGAATTCCGAGCTGGCCATGCAGATGCTCAAGGCCAAGCTCTACCAGCTCGAGGTCGACAAGAAGCGCGCCGAGGTCGACCGCCAATACGGCGAGAAGGGCGACATCGCCTGGGGAAACCAGATCCGCTCCTACGTCTTCCAGCCCTACCAGATGGTGAAGGACCTTCGCACGGGCGTCCAGTCCAGCGACATCCAGGGCGTGATGGACGGCGAAATCGACGCTTTCATCGAAGGGAAACTCCGCGGCCTGACCTACAAAAAGGGCGCGGGGGACGACGGGGAGCCCTGACCCCCCGGCGGACGGGGACCCAAATCCGCGCGCAAGGGAAGAAATGAGAGGGAGGGCGAAGCTCCGTCCTGGGAGGGCGAAGCTCCGTCTGAGCCGTATATAAATGGGCTCACACGGAGGTTCGCCCTCCCATCGTTGGCGTTACGCGCGGATTTGGGGGGGAGTTGCACGCTTGCGTCGCGCATGGAAATGCGGGAACCTCGGCACTTTCATGGCAAACCGTTCGCGAAACAACCGGGCAGCAAATTTTTTCATCGGGCTCGGCCTGGTGTGCCTGGGGGCGTATCTTTTCGTGTCGCTGGTGACGTATTCTCCGGGGGACATCCCGAAGTGGGCGTGGCTGATTTACACCAGGGAATCCGCCTCCTCGGTGACGCACAATATCGGCGGGCTCTTCGGGGCGTTGCTGGCCGGGCACGTCCTGTTCCTGTTCGGTGCCGCAGGATACCTCCTCGCCGTGGGGCTCGTCGGATACGGGCTGGGAAAATGGCTCGTGCCGAACTACTCGCTCAAGGACAAAGCCGGCTGGGGCGGGCTGATGGTGCTGCTCGCGGCGTGTCTTTTTCAGATCCAGCCGTGGGCGCTCAAAAATTGGCCAAAGGAAATCGGCGGCCCGGGAGGGTGGATCGGGCAGCACCTCGGGGAGAAGGCGATCTTGAAACCGTTTGGCCCGGCATCGGTCGCGATGCTGGTCCTCCTGTATGCGATGAGCTTGGTTTTCGCGATTTCGAGCCATCCTGTCCGCGACATCCGGCTCGCGTGGAAATCCTTCATGGCCTGGAGGGAAGCCAGGAAGCTGGAGCGGCTGCAGCGGCTCGATGACGAGCGACGGGTCGAGGAGGAGAGGAAGTTGATCGAGAAGAAGGCGCAGAAACTCGAGAAGAAGCTCAGGAAAAAGGCTCCCGAGGCCATGCCGGAGCCCTTGCCTCCGCCTCCGGAGGCGGAGCCCGAAATCATCGACGCGACGGCCCCGACGCCCCCGTCGAAAAAGCCGAAGCTCGCCGATCTCCGCGCAGGCAAAGACGAGCCGTTCCAGCCCGGCCTCGCGGACGTGCATCTCGAAAATTACACGTTGCCGGGGCTGGACCTGCTGGACCTTCACGACGAGGGCGGGCGGACCCCGCTCGACCGCGAGGAACTGCTGATGATCCAGGGGCTGATCATCGAGACGCTCGCCCAGTTCGGGATCAAGGCCACGCCGGGGACGATCACGAAAGGCCCGACGATCACGCGCTACGAGGTTTACCCCGATGTCGGCGTGCGGGTGGACAAAATCGTGTCCCTGGAGCGGGACATCGCCCGCGCCACCTGCGCCGAACGCATCAACATCCTCGCGCCAATCCCGGGCAAGGACACCGTGGGCATCGAAATCGCCAACTCGAAAAAAGTGAAAGTCACCCTCCGCGAGCTGTTCGAAAAAGACGCCTGGCGGGAAAGCGCAGCGCGCCTTCCCCTGGCGCTCGGGATGGACGTTTACGGCCACACGATCATCGGGGACCTCGCGAAGATGCCGCATTGCCTCGTGGCCGGGACCACCGGAAGCGGAAAGAGCGTCTGCATCAACTCGATCATCGCGAGCCTGCTTTTCCGGTATTCGCCCGAGCAGCTCCGCTTCATCATGATCGACCCGAAAGTGGTCGAAATGCAGATCTACAACAAGCTGCCGCACCTGATCACACCGGTCGTCACCGACCCGAAAAAAGTGCTGCTTGCGCTTCGCTGGCTGGTCGATGAGATGGAGCTGCGCTACCGGATCTTCGCCAAGTGCGGGCTCAAAAACATCACCGCCTTCAACGAGCGCCCGCTCCCGAAATCCCAGGCGGAACTGGACGGGGAAAAAGCGGGTGTCGAGCCGGAGGCCCCCGCTGAGCCGGAGGACGCCGCCGCCGAGCCCCCCGACGAGGAGATGCCGCCGGTGCGGGTTCCCAGGTCCGACGACCTCGTCGTGCCGGACCGCATGCCGTTCATCGTCGTCATCATCGACGAGCTGGCCGACCTGATGCAGACGGCCCCGGCCGATGTCGAGAGCGCGATCGCCCGCATCACCCAGATGGCCCGCGCCGCCGGGATCCACATGCTCGTCGCCACGCAGACGCCACGGGCCGACGTGGTGACCGGAATCATCAAGGCGAATATCCCGAGCCGGATCGCCTTTCAGGTCGCCTCGAAAATCGACAGCCGCGTGATCCTCGACGAGAACGGCGCGGAGAAACTTCTCGGCCAGGGCGACATGCTCTACCTCCCGCCGGGCACCTCGAAATACACCCGCGCACAGGGGGTCCTTGTCACCGAGGACGAGATCCACCGAATCGTGGAATTTGTCGCGAGCCAGGCCGAGCCGAAGTTCGATGCGGGCATCCACGAAAAGCTCACGAGCACGGCGATCCCCGAGGAGGAGGTGAGCGACGACGACGAGGATCTGGTCGGCAAGTGCCTGGAGGTGGTCCGCCAGGAAAACCGGGCATCCACGTCAATGCTCCAGCGGCGCCTCAAACTCGGCTACACGCGCGCCGCACGCGTCATGGATATTTTGGAACAACGTGGCATTGTCGGCCCGAAGGATGGCGCGAAAGACCGCGAAATCCTCGTGGACCTCAACGAAGAACTCTAAATCAAATGGACACACCCGATTTTTTTGTGGGAGCCCGCCTGGGCGAGGCGAGGGTCAGGGCCGGCATCCCACTCGAAAAGGCCGCAAAGGACACGCGCATCCGCGTGCAGCGGCTCCGCGAAATCGAAGCGGACGATTTTTCGGGCTTCACGCACCCGACGTATTCCCGTCTCTTCCTGTTGGACTACGCGGAATATCTCGGGATTTCCGCGGATGAGATCCGCCCGCTGCTGCCGGACCGCGCCGGGTCCGCCGGGGGCGGGTTCCAATACATCAACGCCCTGTCACGGGACCCTCTTTCCCCCGTGGCCTCCATGCGGCAGAAGCGCCCGAGCCTCCTCCGCATCTTCAGCGTGGCCGCCGCTCTTCTCCTTCTGGCGGCGGGCGGGCTTTTTGTCTACTCGACCATCAAAAAAATCGAGCGCGTCGCCGGGTCGTCGCCCCTCTCGGGAAAATCGACCGCGAAGCAACCGGCGGCGGCCCCATCCGCAACCGCAGAAGTGCGGCCGGAACCTCCCGCAGCACCCGCCGCCGTGGAGAGCGCACTCCCCGCAGTCTCGGAGCCATCCCCCGCCGCAGATGGCCGCGAAAATCCCGCTCCGCCCCCGGCACCCTGACCCGTTTGACCATGAGCTACAAAATCGGGATGATCAGCCTCGGCTGCGCAAAAAACCTCGTGGACGCGGAGATCATGCTCGGCGGGGCGCGGGAGGAGGGGTTTGAAATCACGGCAGACCCGGACGAGGCGGATGTTCTGGTCGTGAACACCTGCGGGTTTATCGATCAGGCGAAACAGGAATCCGTCGATGCCATCCTCGAATCCCACCGCCTGCGCGGGTTGCGCGCGCGGCCGGGGCAGAAGCTGGTGGTGAGCGGGTGCATGTCCCAGCGGTTTTCCGCCGAGCTCGCGCGCGACATTCCCGAGGTCGATGCCTTCATCGGCCTCGACCAGGTCGCGGAGGCCGGGAGGATTTTCCGCAAGGTGCTTGGGGGGGACGGAGGCGCGCTGGATCTCGTGACGCCGAAATCCCGTTACATCCCGGACTACTCGACCCCGAGGTTCCGTCTGACCCCGCGCCACACGGCGTATGTCAAAATCGCCGAGGGCTGCAACCACCCGTGCAGCTTCTGCGTGATCCCGCAGATGCGCGGACGCCACCGCAGCCGCACGGTCGATTCGGTCGCCCGCGAGATCCGGCAGCTCGTCTCCGACGGGGTCAAAGAGATCAACCTCATCAGCCAGGACACCACCTACTTCGGCATGGATCTCTGGCAGGAGAAGGCGGGCCCGCGCCAGCCGGTGGATTCCGCACGAGGCGCTTCGCTCGTGCATCTCCTCGACGAGCTTGCCGGGATCGGCGGAGATTTTTGGGTTCGCCTGCTCTACACGCACCCGGCGCACTGGAGCGACGAGCTGATCGCAGCCATCGCGCGAAACCCCAAGGTCGCGCGCTACGTGGACATGCCGCTCCAGCACATCCACCCGGAGATGTTGAAGGCGATGCGTCGCGAGACATCGCGCGAACACATCGAGGATCTTGTCGCCCGCCTGCGCGCGGGAATTCCCGGCCTCGGCCTGCGGACCACGTTCATCGTCGGATTCCCCGGGGAAACCGAGGAGCATTTCGACTCGCTTCTGGAGTTCATCGAAACGACAAAATTCGAGCGGTTGGGAGTCTTCAACTACTCGCAGGAAGACGGATCGCGGGCGGCAAAAATGGAGGGCCAGGTTCCCGCCCGCGTCAAAAACCGCCGCCACCGCGAGGCGATGAAGCTCCAGCAAAAAATCGCGCTCGAATCCGCCTCGGCGGCGGCGGGAAAAGTTTTGAAGGTTCTCGTCGAGCAGCCGAACCTCGGGCGCACCGAGCATGACGCCCCCGACGTCGATTGCCGGGTCATCCTCACCGAGCCCCGCGAACCGGGAACCTTCGTGAACGCGGAAGTCCTCGGCTCCCAGGTCTACGACCTCGTGGCCCAACCGGAGTAAAATCATGGTTCGCCGCCTGATCCAGCGGAAGCGCAAGCCGCCCGAGCACCACGTGGACATGACGCTCGGGGAGGGGTGGCACAAGCGGAATTTTCTGGCGGAAGTCGTGATCCCGTCACTCTTCACCAAACGCCACGGGCAGAAGCTCAAACCGGTTTTCCCGAAACTCAGGACCGGCGAAATTTGCATCACGTGGATCGGGCACGCCTCGTTTCTCATCCAGACCCCGAAGCAGAGCATCCTGATCGACCCGAACTGGGCGAAGTGGCTGAAAGTCATCAAACGCATCCGCCAGCCCGGCCTGGAAATCCACGATCTCCCCGCGATCGATCTCGTGCTCGTCACGCACGCCCACTTCGACCACCTCGACCGCAAGACCCTCCGCGCGGTCGCGAGCGACCAGCCGATCGTGGTGCCCGAGCATGTCGGCAGCCTCGTTCACGGGCTCGGGTTCCGCCATGTCGAGGAACTGCGTTGCTGGGAGACCTTCGAGCTGGGCCCGCTCAAGATCACGCTGACGCCCGCCCGGCACTGGGGCGCGCGGATCCTGCACGACAACCACAGGGGGTTCGGCGGGTTTCTGGTCGAGTATGGCGGGCGTTCGGTTTTCCACTGCGGCGACAGCGCCTACTTCGAGGGCTTCAAGGAAATCGGCGGGCGGCTGCCCGTGGAGATCGCGCTCCTGCCCATCGGGGCCTATGACGCGCCCACGAAGCGGGATGTGCATATGAACCCCGAACAGGCGCTGAAGGCCTTCGTGGAGTTGAATGCAAAAACAATGGTGCCCATGCATTTCGGCACATTTCGCCTCAGCTACGAACCGCTCCACGAACCTCCCCAACGGCTCATGGGACACGCCGCCGCCCTCAAATTGGCGGACCGAATCTGTCTCCTCAACGAGGGCGAACCGCGCGTTTTCTAGACTGAACTTCGAGGGACCAAAAAGACGGAGAGGTTCATAAATACAGGGGTTGCGGGCATTTTGAACTTCCCGCTACTGGCTGCTGACTGGGAGGCTGCCGGGTGATTGTCCTTGATACACACATCTGGGTTTGGTAGGCGTCACGGCGACGCGGCCCTTTCGGCGTCCACCCATGAAAATCGTTGTTCTTGACGGCTACGCCACCAATCCGGGCGACCTGCCCTGGAGTGCTCTCGAGGCCTTGGGAGATTGCACGATCCACGACCGCACGGCACCGGACGAAGTCCTCGCGCGCGCAGCGGGGGCCGAAATTCTCCTCACCAACAAGACACCCCTCTCCGCCGGCACCATCGCGAATTTGCCCGCCCTGAGATACATCGGGGTCCTGGCCACCGGATACAACGTCGTGGATCTTGCCGCCGCGCGCTCCCGGAACGTCGTCGTGACCAATGTGCCGGACTACGGCTCGATGTCCGTCGCCCAACACGCCTTTGCCCTGCTGCTGGAACTCACCAATGGCGTGGGCCTCCATTCCGCCGATGTGCGCGCCGGGGGATGGAGCCGGAGTCCCGACTGGTCCTATCGGAGGCAACCCCTGGTGGAACTCGATGGACTCACCCTGGGGTTGATCGGATGCGGGCGCATCGGGATGGCTTTCGCCCGGCTTTGTGAAGCCGCCGGAATGAAAACGATCTCCGTCACGAGCCGCAGCGGCGCGCCCGCGCTCGCCGATCTGTTGCGGACGAGTGACGTGATTTCCCTGCATTGCCCCCTTGTCCCGGAGACCCGGGAAATCCTCAACAAGACCACGCTGGCCCTCTGCAAGCCCTCGGCCTGCGTGATCAACACGTCCCGGGGTCCGCTGGTTCACGAAGCGGATCTTGCCACCGCCTTGAATGAGGGCCGCCTGGCCGGGGCGGCGATGGACGTTCTTTCCACAGAGCCGCCGGATGCCGCCAACCCGTTGCTGCGCGCAAAAAACTGCATCATCACCCCCCACCTCGCGTGGGCCACCGCTGCGGCGCGGCGGCGGCTGCTCGATACCGCAGTGCGGAATGTCGGGTCGTTCCTGCGCGGGCAGTGCCAAAACGTGGTCGGTTGAATCATGGAGCGGCCCATCATCGCTCCGCGGGAGGCTTGAAGGGAATCCGCTAGTCCAGTCCTGCGCGAAATTCAAAATATTTTCCGAACGGACAGGTTCCTCCGATTGTGGAATGGCGCTGGCAATATCCGGGACGAGGGTGTAGAAAATTTCCCCATGTCATCCCGCAGCGCCATTTCCGTGGTCGTCCTTCTCTCGGCCGGACTATTGGCGGCGACCGAGCCGCTGACAAAAGAGCAAATCAAGGGGGCGATCCTCTCCGAATCGATCACCATTCCCACCCCGGGGGAGTTTTTTGCGGCGCTGGATGAACAGGGGCAGCCGAACTGGACCCAGATGTTCGCCCCCAAGGCCGCAGGCACCACCTCGAGCCGCGAGCAGATGGCCCTCATGCTCGGGGTCCTGGTGGCCGATGGATACATCGCCGTGGAAGCCCAGGACGGACAGGGCGTCAAGAACACGGGGAAGGACATCATCAATCTGGCCAAGAAACTCAACGTCAGCCAAAGCGCGATCAGCCGGGGAAACAGCATCAACGACTTCGCGGAGAACAACGACTGGAGCGCCCTCCGCGAGGAGCTGGAAGCCACCCAGAACGAAGTGAAACTTTCCATGGCGGAACAAAAGGACAAAGACCTCGTAATCCTCGTCACCGTCGGGGCATGGACCCGCGGGACGCAGGTGGCGGCGGACTTCGTCTCGAAAAATTACACGCCGGGGCTCGCCGGGCTTCTCCGCCAGCCGGCAATCGTGGAATATTTGCTGGCCGAGCTGGGCGAAATGCCCGAGCGCATGCGAAAGGAGCCGCTGATCGTGGAGGTGGAACAAAAACTCCGGGCCACGCTCGACCTGGTGCATACCAGGGACCGCACTCCGCCCGGCCCCGAGGCGGTGAAAGGGGTCGCTTCCGTCATGGATTCGCTCGTGAACGAAATCACCAAGGGAAACAAGGAACCATGAAGCCGCTCCTCGTCTTTTTTCTCTCCGCCTCCATTCTTTCCGCCCAGGACACCCCGGACTCCCGCGACCGCAGCACGGCCCGCAGCAAGGTTCTGGAGCTTGCCAGCGCTTTCGCCAACGACGGGTTCAAGATCCGCGACGGATACTTGTCGGGAGTCCTGGAGCGCGGCAAACCGCAAATCCTCGAGGTGAATCTCTTCTCGGGGAACGCGTATTGGTTTTCCGCCGCCGCCCTGGCCCCGGCCCGAAAATTGTCTGTCACGCTCTTCGACGAGAACGGTCGGCCGGTGGAGGGAAAGGATTACCAGGATGGCTCGACTGCGGCCGCCGGGCTGATCCCGGACGCGAGCGGGCGGTATTTTGTCCGTCTCGATCTTGTCGAGGGAGACAAGGCGGATTTCTGTCTGGTGTATTCCTACAAGTGACCATGCCGTTGCCAACAGCCGAGAAACTCAACACCCCGCAGGTCCGCCAGTTCTCTGTCTTTCTCCAAAACAAAGTCGGGGCTCTCCTGGAGGTCGTCAAGCTCCTCAACGAGAGCCATGTTGTCGTCCTGGCTCTCAGCATCCAGGATTCCTCGGAGTCGGCGATCGGGCGGATGATCGTGAGCGACCCGGAGCGCGTCGCGGAAATTTTCCACGAGCACGACATCCCCCACAGCGATTGCGAGCTGCTCGTGGTGGAGATGGAGGAAGGCCCCGGCGATCTCGCCCGCGTCCTCGCCGCCCTCCTGATGGCGGAGGTGAACGTGTATTTCAGTTACCCGCTGCTGGTCAGGCCGCATGACCGCGCGGTCCTGGCGATGCATCTGGACGACAACGACTGCGCGAGTTCGGTTCTCGCCGGAGAGGGCTTCAAGCTCCTCACCCAGGGCGACCTCTCCCGCTGAAAACAAGCTGTATGCCAGACGACGCCGAATCGCGACGGATGGCCGCGCGTGACACGGGCAACGAACCCTGGGGGCTTTGGGGGCCGTATCTCAGCGACCGCCAGTGGGGGACGGTCCGCGAGGACTATTCCGCCGACGGGGATGCGTGGAAATTTTTCCCGCACGAGCACGCCCGATCCCGGGTGTATCGCTGGGGGGAGGACGGGCTTCTCGGGATCAGCGATTCGGACGGGCGGCTTTGCTTCGCGCCGGCTTTCTGGAACGGAAAGGACCGGATGCTCAAGGAACGTCCGTTCGGGCTCTCGAACCCGCAGGGCAACCACGGCGAGGATCTCAAGGACTATTTTTATCACCTCGACAACACGCCCACGCACAGCTTCATGCGGGGGCTCTACAAATACCCGCAGGCCGCATTTCCCTACGACCATCTTGTCGGAGAGAATGCCCGCCGGTCCCGCGCCGAGCCGGAGTATGAGCTCGTCGACACCGGCATCTTCGACGAGAGCCGGTATTTCGATGTTTTTGTCGAATACGCCAAGGAAAACCCGGAGGACGTCGGCATCCGGGTCCGCGCGATCAACCGCGGTCCGGACCCCGCGCCGCTGACCGTCCTCCCCACGCTCTGGTTCCGGAACACCTGGTCGTGGGGGCAGGCGGATGCCACGAAGCCGGAAATGCACCTCGCGCCCCACGGACGGGCGATCATCGCGCACCCGTGGGGGCTGCCGGAATATCACCTCTATTGCGACGCGGCGGAGGAGTTTGTCTTCACCGACAACGAGACAAATGCCGCGCGGCTGTTCGGGGCAAAGAACCCGGCCCCGTATCTCAAGGACGGGTTCCACGATTACCTGGTCGACGGCAGGGCCGATGCGGTGAACCCCGCTCACGCCGGGACGAAGGGGGCGGCGATCCACCGCCGCACGCTCGCGCCGGGCGAGGAATGGACGATCCGCCTCCGCCTGTGCCGCCCGCCGAAACCGGAGCCATTCGGCCGGGCCTTCGACGAGCTTTTTCAGCGAAGAGGGGGGGAGTGCTCGGAGTTTTATGATCTCCGCTCGCCCGGCATGCCAGCCGAGCTCGCACTCGTCCAGCGCAGCGCGCTGGCGGGCCTGCTCTGGTGCAAAAAATTCTACTACTATCCCGTCATCCAATGGCTCCAGGGCGACCCCACGATGCCGGCTCCGCCGTCCGAGCGCTGGACCGGACGCAACAGTTTCTGGAAGGAAATGCACGCGCACGATGTCATTTCGATGCCGGATTCCTGGGAATACCCGTATTTCTGCGCATGGGATCTGATGTTCCAGTCGGTGGCCTTCACCGTGGCCGATCCCGCGACCGCCAAAAAGCAGAGCATGCTCCTGCGGGGCGAGCGCTTCACCTCCCCGAGCGCGCAGCAGCCAGCCTACGAGTGGGCGCTCTCGGACGCCAACCCGCCGATCGGCGGATGGGCGAGCTGGCGGATCTATTCCATCGAGCGGGGGATGACCGGGAAGGGGGATCTCTCCTACCTGAAGAAGGCCTTCAACAAACTCCTGCTCGGCTATTCGTGGTGGGCGAACCGCGTGGACCAGACCGGCGACAACGTCTTCGAGGGCGGGTTCCTCGGGCTCGACAACATCGGCGTCTTCGACCGGAGGTATCCGCTGCCCGATGGCAGCAAAATCGAGCAGAGCGACGGCACGGCCTGGATGGCGATGTTCTGCCTCAACATGCTCAACATCGCGATTGAGCTCGCGAAGGGGGAGCCCGAATACGAGGACATCGCCGACAAATTTCTCAACGATTTCATCTACCTCGCCGCTGCGGTCAACGCCGTCGGCTCCGGCGGCTTCGCGCTCTGGGACGACGAGGACGGGTTTTATTACGACGTGCTCAAGCGTCCGGACGGCTCGACCGCCTACCTCAAAACGCGTTCGATTGCCGGCCTCACGCCGCTGTTCGCGGTCGAGAGCTTCGACTCGAAGACCGCCCGGCAATTTCCTCTTCTCCGCAGGCGCATCGAGTGGTTCGCCAGGCACCGTCCGCACCTCCTCGACCAGCTTCACCACATCGGTCGGCAGGTGGACGGGCGCCTCCTCGTGTCGCTGGTTCCGCCCGAGCGCCTGCGGCGGCTGTGCGAACGGCTTTTCGACGAGGAGGAATTTCTCTCGCCCCACGGCATCCGCGCCCTCTCCCGCGTTTACAAGGACCTCCCCTACACGTTCACCGAAGGCGAAAAAACAGAGACCCTCTGCTACACCCCGGCCGACAGCCCGGTGGGCATGTTCGGCGGCAACTCGAACTGGCGCGGGCCGGTCTGGATGCCGATGAACTACCTCCTCATCGAGGCCCTCCAAAAATTCGCCTTCTATTTCGGCGACACGTTCAAGGTGGAATTCCCGTCCGGCAGCGGCATCGAGATGAACCTGTGGGACATCACCCTCGAACTCGAACGCCGCCTCGTCGGGATTTTCGTGCGGGGCGAGAACGGTCGACGCCCGTTCAACGGAGGGGTCGATCTGTTCCAGAACGACCCGCACTGGCGCGACCTCCTCCTCTTCAACGAATACTTCAACGGCGACAACGGGGCCGGCGTCGGGGCCAGCCACCAGACCGGCTGGACCGCCCTCGTCGCCAAAATGGCCCGCCAGATCCACAGCTTCGAGAAGCAAATTTAGCCCGAGAGCGGCTTTGACGTATTGTCCAGAACCCAACTGAAATTATTTCGCACCTTTCGACTCTTCAGACCGGGGAGCAGGACTGCCGCCGAAATCCCCTCGGGCAAGGACAGGCTCACCTTGATGCCACCGTCCTCCCGTTTCCAAACACTGCGAATGTTCCCAAGAGGCGTCGGAACGGTGACATCCGCCTCCTCGCCGATGAAGTGCGGTTGGAAAACGATCTCCTTCCAGCCCGCCGCGTTCTGCCGGATGCCGCCGACGACCTGCATGAGGTGGTAAAGCGGATGCGCGGACCAGGCATGGGAAAAACTTTCATCGCCAACGCGCGGCGCGAAGACCTCCCAGGTGGTTCCATGCGCGGCCATCGGCGTCCATTTTTCCCGGATGAAATCCACGACCTCCGCCCCGTGGCCCGCCGCCGTCAGCACCTCGAAGACATATGTGATCCAGTAGCAGGAAGGGGAAATCTCCGGGGTTGTTTCGCGGCGGATGAAGGGCAGCAGGATTTTGGCGATGCGCGCCGCGTTGTGCTCCGGCTGAAACCCGGCAAGGATCGCCAATGTTTGGGAATGGATGGAGGTTGTCGCCACGGGTTTTCCATCGAAGGTCAGGCCGTCGCACAAAAGGCCATCCTTCCGGGCGAGCGCCCCAAGCGACTTGCGCAGCCGCGCCGCCCATGCGGCCAATCTCCGGGCCTCCGCCGGTTTGCCGGTCGTGCGGAACAGCGGGACCAGCTTTTCGAGGGCGACCAGCAGCCACAGGTTATAGACGGTGGAATAGCCGTCCTTGAAAATTCCCGTCCAATCCAGAAAGAGCCAGTAGCGCTTGTCACAGCCGACGAGCCCCGTCTGCGGATTTGTCATTTCCTCGAAATACTTCAAGGCTCCGCGAATGGTTTCCTGGTGGGCGAGGAAAGGCTCCGGTGATCCGGTCTGCCAGGAGTAGTCCCAAAGCGTGATCAGCCAGATCAGGGTGAAATCGGGGAGGATGCAACCGTGCGCAACGGTGGGCGCATGCCCGTAGGTGAGGCCGTTGGGAAGTGTTTGGGCGGCGATCTGCGCGATTCCCCGCCGGAACAATCGCGTGTCGCCCGAATAGAAGAACGTGTTCTTCGCCTGCACCCGCGCATCGCCCCACCACTGGGCCTGCTCCCGCCACGGCGTGTCCACATAGGCGTCCAGGCTGCACACCCGCTGCGTCCAAGCGCAGGTTTCCCAAATCTTTTCCAACGCGGCATCCGAGTTGTGGAAGGCACCGTGTTGCTCCAAGGGGTAAACCGTCGTCCGAAGATATGGGCGAACGGTCAATGACCCCGCACTGTCGCGCAGGGTCAGCACCATGTATCGGAACCCGAAGGTGTGATAGAAAACATGCGTTTGCTCTCCGGCCCGGCAGATGAGCCGGTGCCCGAAGGCCATCCGGCAGTGTTTGTCCGGTTCGAAGTGGGGCGTCAGCGTCGCTTCGTCGATTGTCTCGACATGGAGCGCATCCAGGATCTCACCGCCTTTCGCGCCGGAAATTTCCAGGCCCAAGCTGCCGACGACGGTTTTTCCAAAATCGATCAGAAAACTCCGGAACCGTCCGCGTCCGGGCGGCGCGACACGGATCTCCACCGCCTTAAAATCCCAGGGACGATGGCCGAGCCCCTCGTCGAACCGGAGCCGGGCCACATCGCGAACGGAACGAAAATCCTTCGCGCACCGGCCTGAGGCGGTTCCAAGGCACTTTGCGGGCAGAAGGATATTTTCCTCCAGCATCGGGATGCCGCGGGGTTCGAGGGAATACCAAGGCATGCCATTCCACGGATGCCCGGCGGGTTGCGCGGTCCACCGGCTGTCATTCATGTGAAACAAGATGAATTACGGCTCAGTCAGGTCCTCGTGCTTTCGCCGATGGCCTCCCGGATTGCGGATGCGATTTTGTCGGCGTGGGCGTCAATGGCCGCCTGCTCCCGCCCTTCGATGAGAAGGCGGATTTTCGGTTCGGTGCCGCTGTAGCGCAGGAGAACGCGGCCTTTTCCGTTGAGGCGGGATTCGGCCTCGGCGAGGAGTTTTTGGACAGCGGGCAATGTTTCCAGGGGGGGCTTCTCCCGGACGCGGAGGTTGCGCTGGGCCTGCGGGAATTTTTTCAGGACCTGTTTGAGGTGGCTGAGGGGCTTGCCGGAATCGGTCATGACGCGCAGAATCTGGAGGGCGCTGACGATGCCGTCGCCGGTGGTGGCGAAGTCGCGGAAGATCATGTGCCCGCTCTGTTCCCCGCCGACATTGTATCCCTCGCGCAGCATGGCTTCGATGACGTAGCGGTCGCCGACCTTCGTGCGGAGGAGGCGTCCGCCGTGGGCGGCGAGGGTTTCGTCGAGGCCGAAGTTGCTCATGACCGTGGAGACGAGGGTCTTTCCCGCGAGGCATCCGCGCGCGAGGAAATCCACGGCGGCGATGGCGAGGATCTCGTCGCCGTCCACCACTTCCCCGCTCTCGTCGCAGAGGAGGACGCGGTCGGCATCGCCGTCGTGGGTGATGCCGATGTGCGCGTGGCTTTCCTTGACGAAGCGCTGGATCTGCTCGGGGTGGGTGCTGCCGCAGTTGGCGTTGATGTTCGTCCCGTTCGGCTGGTTGTGGCAGACGACCACGTCGGCCCCGAGCTCGCGGAGGATGCAGGGCGTCGACTTGTAGGCGGCCCCGTTCGCGCAATCGACGGCGATGCGCAGCGATTCGAGCGTCCGGCCCCGCGGGAAGCTTTGCTTGGCGAACTCGACGTAGCGCCCGAGGGCGTCGTCGATGCGGTAGGCCTTGCCGATGTTCGTGGCGGTGGGGCGGATGTTTTCGATCTCGCCGCTGAAAACCAGCCCTTCGATCCGGGCCTCGATCTCGTCGTCGAGCTTGTAGCCGTCGTGACGGAAAAATTTGATGCCGTTGTCTTCGTAGGGGTTGTGGGACGCGGAGAGGACAATGCCCGCGTCGGCGCGGAGTGAGCGCGTGATGTAGGCGACGCCCGGGCTGGGCAGGGGGCCGATGACGAGGACATCGACGCCGAGCGAGGTGAGGCCGGCGACCATGGCGTTTTCGAGCATGTAGCCGGAGAGGCGGGTGTCCTTGCCGAGGACGACTTTGCGGCGGCTGCCGGGGTGGTGCATCGGGCCACCCAGCGAGGTGAAGACGTGGGCGGCGGCGCGTCCGAGTTTGAGCGCGGTCTCGGCGGTGACGGGCTCGATGTTGGCAACGCCGCGGACGCCGTCAGTGCCGAAGAGTTTTCGTTGGTGCTGGCTCATTGGTTTTTTCCGGGGGGAGAAGTCTGGAGATTTCGTTGGCGCGGTCGCGGGGGAACTCAAACCTTGTCCGGTCCACGTTCTGCTTGATGAGATACCAGAGGGCGGACGCCAGGATCAGGCAGGTGATTTTCGCTTTCCAGTTGTTCAGGACGATCTCTTTCATATTTGTCATGCAGGAGGAGTTGGCTGAGGCGGCGGCGGAATTTTTCGACGCCCAGATTGCGCTCGATGAGTCCGCTGTGGCAGATCGAGACTTGGCCGGTCTCTTCGGAAACCACGATTGCGACGGCGTCGGACTCCTCGCTGATGCCGAGTCCGGCGCGGTGGCGGAGGCCGAGGTTGCGGTCGAGATCCTCGCGCTGGGTGAGCGGAAAAATGCAGGCGGCGGCGACGATGCGGTCGCCGCGGAGGATGAGGCCGCCGTCGTGCAGGACGGTCTTGGGCTGGAAGAGCGTGAGGACGAGCTCCTTGGAATACTCGCTGTCGAGCCGGACCCCGGTCTCGACCAATGTTTTGAGGCTGAGCTCGCGCTCGATGGCGACGAGGGCCCCGAAGCCTTTGCTGGCGAGCTCGAAGACCGTGTCGGTGATCTCTTCGATCGTCTCGCGCTCCTCGAAGGCCGACGTGAAAAAGTGGTGGCTGCCGAGCTCGGTGAGGGCCCGGCGCAACTCCGGCTGGAAGATCACGACGAGCGCAATGGCCAGAAAAAACGAAAAGCTCTTCAGGAGCCACCCGATGACCATGAGGTTGAAAATCTGCGAGACGAGGGTGAGGGTCAGGAAGATCAGGGCGAGGCCGATGAGGATCCGCGCGCCGTGGGTTCCGCGCAGGTAAAGGTAGGTGTAATAAAAGACGACGGCGAGGATCGCGATCTCCACCCCCGAAGTCCAGTTGTCCCGGAGAAATGAACCGGCGGATTCACCCATCGCCAAGTATCGCCTCGGTCATCCGAAGCGCCTCCCGGTGGGGTCTGGCATCATGGACGCGGAAGATCCGCGCCCCGCGTTCGCGGCAAAAGCTGGTGAGCGCGACCCCCGGCCAGAAGCGGTCTTCGATGCGGGGGCTTCCGGCGATCCAGCCGAGAAAGGACTTCCTGGAAAGGCCGACGAGGATCGGGCGGCCCGGAGCCGAGAACACGGGGAGGCTGCGGAGCAGCAGACGGTTGTGCTCCGGGGTCTTTCCAAATCCGATTCCTGGGTCGATGGCGATGCTCATCCGGTCTACTCCGGAAGTTACCGCCCGCGCGATCTCCTGTCGAAAAAAATCCCCCACCTCCGCGACCACGTCCCCGTAGTGCGGAGCGGCCTGCATCGTCATCGGGGTCCCCTGCATGTGCATGATCACGACGCCCGCCCCGGTGCGGGCGACGACTCCGGACATGTCGGCATCGCTGCGGAGCCCGGTGACGTCGTTGATGATGTCCGCCCCTGCGGCCATCGCCGCCTCCGCCACGATGGCTTTCGAGGTGTCGACCGAGATCAGGAAATCCCCCCCGGTGGCCCGCAGACCCTCGATGGCCGGGAGCACGCGCGCCATTTCCTCGTCTGCGGGGACCGGGGTGGCTCCGGGCCGCGTGGATTCGCCGCCGACGTCCAGCACTTCCGCTCCCCCGGAGACCATGCCGAGCCCGTGACGGACCGCCGCGTCCGGCGAGGCGAACGCGCCGCCATCCGAAAACGAATCGGGCGTCACATTGAGCACCCCCATGATCCATCCGCGCCGCGAAAGATCGTGGTCGCGACCGCGGATTCTCCAGATCATTTTTCCAGCCGGAGCCGCGCGGAACGTCCGTGGGCGTCGAGCCCCTCGATCTCACTGAACGTCTCGAGATAGGGCAGCGACGCCCGCAGCGAGGGCCCGTCGAACATGACCACGCTCGTCCGGCGCTGGAACTGGTCCACCGTAAGGCCGGCGAAGGATTTTCCCGCGCCGCCGGTGGGCAGCTCGTGGCTGGGGCCGGCGAGGAAGTCGCCTCCGACGACCGGGGAAATCCCCCCGAGAAAAATGGCACCCGAGGTGGTGAGATGCAGCGCGATTTCCCCCGGGCTGCCCGTGGCGATCGAGACGTGCTCGGGGGCGCAGGCGTTGGCGAGGCGGATCGCAGCATCCATGTCCCTCACCAGGACCAGCGCCGCGTTCCCGAGCGCGGCGGCGAGTTCTTTCGGGCGGCTGGAAAGCTTGATCTGCTTCGCGAGGGATTTTTCGACCGCCGAAAGAATTTTGGCGGAATCGGTCACGAGGATGGCGATGCTGCCGCGCCCATGTTCGGATTGCGCGAGGAGGTCGGCGGCGATCCAGGCCGGGTTCGCGGTGTGGTCCGCGATCACCAGGACCTCGCTGGGCCCGGGGAGCAGGTCCACGGCGACGCGGCCGAACACCTGGCGTTTGGCCTCGACAACCCAGGCATTGCCGGGGCCGAAAATTTTCTGGACCGGGCGGATGGTTTTGGTGCCGAGGGCGAGGGCGGCCACCGCCTGCGCCCCGCCGACCCGGTAGATTTCGGTGGCTCCGCATCCGGCCAGCGCGGCGAGGAGGGCAGGGTGGACCCGGCCATCTTTTCCGGACGGTGTCACGGCCACGATCTCGCGCACGCCCGCCGCCGAGGCAAGGGTGCAGGTCATCACTGCGGAGGAGACCAGGGGCGCGTTGCCGCCGGGAATATAAATCCCGACGCGCTGGAACGGGTCGAAGCGCTCGCCCACGACCGCCCCCTGCCGGTTCTTCATGAACCAGCTCTTGCGCAGGCTGCGGCGGGCGAAATTGCGGACGTTCGCGCGGGCGGCGGATATCGCGCGCCGCACCGGGGCGGGAAGTTCCGCGATCGCACGGGCGGTTTCGGCGGGGGCGACCGGGATCTGCGAGGCCGAGAGGGACGGGCCCCCGAACTTTTTCACGTAGCGGAGGAGGGCGTCGTCGCCGTCCTTTTCGATGGCGGCGAGGATGTCGGCGACGAGGGAGCGGACTTTCGGATCCGGCGTGGCGCGGCGGTCGAGTGACGCGAGGGCCTTTTCGTAGCCGCGGTCGGTGGGGCGCAGAACTTTCATGGGCGGGTCAGCGGATGTAGGCGAGGACGAATGCCGCGACGAAGATGTTCGCCAGCGCGAGCTCGAAGAAAAAATACCAGCCGAGCTTCATCAGCTGGTCGTAGCGGAACCGCGGGAGCGTCCAGCGGACCCAGATGAACACGAGGAGAACCGCGCAGACCTTCGCGAAGAAGACGCCGATGCTGACGAGGCCGAAGAGGACGCCGGGCAGGCCGGGCAGCGAGCCGCCGGGAACGAGCGGGAGGCTCCAGCCGCCGAGGAACAGGGTGACGATGACGCCCGAACCGGAAATCATCGCGGCGTATTCCCCGAGGAAAAACAGGGCGAACCCCATGCCCGAATATTCGGTGTGGTATCCGCCGACGAGCTCCTGCTCGGCTTCCGGAAGATCGAACGGGAGCCGGTTCGTTTCGGCGAACATCGCGACGAGGAAAACGGAGAACGAGACCAGCATCGGGATCCAGAGGGCGACGCGCTGCCAGGAGAAACCGGCCGCGCACGCGGCCCAGATGGCCCCGCCGTTTCCGCTGAGAAGCATCTGCCAGTCGAGGCCCTTCGGCCACCAGGGCGCGATGAGCCAGCCGTTCCGCACCTGCCACTCGACGATGGCGGGAAGGTTCAGGGTCCCGCAGAGCATGAAGACCGGGATCACCGAGAGGCCGAGCGCGAGCTCGTAGGAGATCATCTGCGAGGAGGAACGGATGCCGCCGAGGAACGGATACTTGGAGTTCGAGGCCCACCCGGCGAGCACGATCCCGTAAACCCCGAGCGAGGACACCGCGAAGACATAGAGCACGCCGATGTTGATGTCGGCGATGACCATCGGGACGCCGAAAAGCTCCGAGCCGAACGGCAGCACCGCCAGCACGAGGATCGGCGGCACCATCGAAAGCTTCGGGGCGATGTAGTAGTAGAATTTGTTGACGCTCGCCGGGATGAAATTTTCCTTGAGCAAAAGCTTCATGGCGTCGGCGACCGGCTGCCCGAGCCCGAAAAATGGCATGTCCTTTTTGAGCCCGAGCAGGGTAAGCGGGATGCCCACGCGGTTCGGGCCCACGCGGTCCTGGATGAGCGCGCAGACCTTGCGCTCGGCGTAGACGGTGTAGGACACGAGCCCGAGGATCACCGCCAGCAGCCCGAGCGTTTTTGCCAGCGACGTCCACACGAGAAAAACCTCCGGGATGAAGAAGACGCTCAAAATTTCCATGAAAATTGCTTACCCGCTTCCTGCATCGCCTGTCGAGAATCAAAGCTCCTGGCCGCCACCTTGTTTGCCGGAAATTCCCGGTCCGCCGGAATCCCGGATGCTCCGCCGCGCCCCGGAGCGGGCGGCGACGACATCCCAGATCAGGAGCGTCAACGGGTAGACGACCAGGGAGAGGATCGCGGCCGAGGGCAGCACCCCCACCAGGAACGGGATGGGGGCCTGCTTGAGCATCTCGACGATGTCATGGGTGGGAACGTCCGCTTGCCCGTGGCCGAGGATCAGGCACCCGAGGCGGTATTGGGCGTAAATGAACAACGGCATGGTCAGCGGGTTGCTGATCCATGTGGCGGCGACGGCGGCGGGAACGTTCACGCGCGTGAAATACGCGATCAGCACGGCTCCCAGCGTCTGGCCCGGGGCCGGGATCATGGAAAAAAACGCGCCGACCGCCATCCCGCCTGCAAACCGCCGCCGGGTCGGGTGCCAGAGGGCCGGGCGGAAGAGCCTGTCGCCGAGCCGCCGGTGCAGCCACGTGCCGCGGATATGCTTCACCCGGGGCATGTGCCGCAGGTATTTTCCGAGCCGTGACCGGCGCCAGTGGATGGGGTTCATTTATCTTTTCAACGATCAGGCTTGCCAAGGTGCGATTCAAGGGCTCTAAATGCGCGTCGTATGAAGAAGATCGAGGCCATCATCAAACCTTTCAAAATGGAAGACGTAAAGGAAGCACTTGCCGAAATCGGCATTGAAGGGATGACGGTCACCGAGGTCAAAGGCTTCGGCCGCCAAAAAGGCCACACCGAAATCTACCGCGGGAGCGAATACACGGTCGACTTCCTTCCCAAGGTGAAATTCGAGGTCGTCGTCGGCGACGCCATGGTCGAGAAGGCGGTCGCCGCCATCGCCGCATCCGCCAAAACCGGAAAAATCGGCGACGGGAAAATTTTCGTGCTGCCGATCGAGAACGCGGTCCGCATCCGCACCGAAGAGGTCGGCGACAGCGCGATCTAGTGTCGTCCGCCAAGCAGATGACATATTTTCCCGATCGTGCGACATCGCCTGTTGTAGAGGCCCTTGTGTCAAGGGCCTGTGGAAAGCCGGTGGGCGGTTGGCGCAACCGCCCCTGCAACACAACCCGCAATCCGTTGGGCGGACGACAACACTAGCATCTTCCCGTGCTGCCCGCCTGGCTTGCCGTTCTTGTCCTTGGGATCGTCGAGGGAATCACGGAGTTCATCCCGGTTTCATCCACCGGCCATCTCCTGATCGCGGAGCACTGGCTGGGATGCCACCAGACCGATCTTTTCAATGTCGTGATCCAGTGCGGCGCGGTCGTGGCCGTGCTCCCGCTGTTCAAGGACCGCATCGCCATGCTTCTCCGCTGGCGTGAGCCGGCGAGCCTCGCGCTGAACGGAAAAATCCTGACGGCGTTTCTGATCACGGTGGCCGGCGGGCTCGTGATCGACAAACTGGGGATTGAGCTCCCGGAAACCGTCCAACCCGTTGCCGCAGCCTTGATCGTGGGCGGCATCCTGTTCATTCTGGTCGAGGTCTTGATGGCTGGGAAATCGGACGAAGCGGAGATTTCCTGGGCCGTGGTGATCGCGGTAGCCGTCGCGCAACTCGCGGCTGCGGTGTTCCCCGGAGCCTCGCGGTCGGGGGCGACGATCATTTTTGCGATGATGCTCGGCACCGGCCGCGTCGCGGCGACGGAATTTTCCTTCCTGGTCGGGATCCCCACCCTTCTGGCGGCGGGCGGATACAAAATCTTGAAGGGCCTGAAATCGGGCGCGCACGAGGAATGGGCACTGCTCGCGATGGGGACGGCGGTGGCGGCTGTTGTCTCCTTCATCGCGGTCAAATGGCTCCTGCGCTATGTTCAGACCCACACGTTTGTGGGCTTCGGAATCTACCGGATCGTCCTCGGCCTGGTCCTCCTCTGGGTGCTGATGCCCCACTGAAAAACCCCGTTTTGTTTGCACGCGCCGAATTCCTCCCGGTTTTAGCCATCTCCATGACCATGCTTCACGCCCGCGAAACCCCCTTCTACGTCGGCACCTATTCCGCCCCGGGAAAGCAGGTCGGCATCCTCCGCTGCTCGCTCGACCTGGAAACGGGAAAGCTGGCCGGGCCGGTCGTCGTGGCCGATGTCAACAGCCCCTCGTTTCTTGCCGCCGCGCCGGACGGACGGTCCCTCTACGCCGCCATCGAGCAGGGTGACGGTGAGGTGGCTGCATTCCGAATCCTCCAGGACCTCTCGCTCGCCCCGCTCAACAGCAAGCCCTCCGGCGGAAAGGGAACCTGCCATGTCTGGGCGGACAAGGCGCATGTGCTTGCCTCCAATTACACGGGCGGAAACGCGGTTTGTTTTCCGGTTCTGCCTGACGGGTCGCTGGGCGACGCGACGGCGAACATCGCCTTCACGGGTTCGGGTCCCGATCCGGCCCGTCAGAAACAATCTTACGCCCATGCCGCAACGCTCTCGCCGGACGGACGATTTGCCTACGTCTGCGATCTCGGCTCCGACCAGGTCTGGATATTCCGCTTCGAGGGCGGGCCCGGAAAAATGGCTGCTGCCGATCCGCCCTCCGGGAAGGTGCCGCCCGGCAGCGGTCCCCGGCACATCGTCCCCGGCACCCGGGGCCGCTTCCTCTACGTGAACAACGAGATGGGGCTGTCGGTTTCGGTGTTTGAGAGAAACGGGGAAACCGGCGCGCTGCGGTTGTTGCAGACCATTCCGACGCTTCCCGAGGGGGATTTTGTTGAAGGTGCGACCACCTCGGGCATCGCCCTGCACCCGTCGGGCCGATGGCTCTATGTCTCGAACCGCCGCCACGACAGCGTCACGGTTTTTGAAGTTCAGCCCGGCGGCCATTTGCGGTTTGTCCGGAACACTCCCTCGACGGTCGAAATCCCGCGCGAGTTCAACATCGACCCCACGGGGGCATGGCTGGTCATCGGCGGACAAAAGGACGGCGCGATCGTCTCGATGAAAATCGACGGCTCCGACGGGACGCTCACGCCGACGGACCGGCTGGTGACCGGCTCCGTCCCGGTCTCGTTTTCGTTTCTTCCGGGCGCGACCGGCGGGGGCGGTTGAACGACGGGGACGAGGGATGCCCGCTCAATCCGCCGCGAGGGTGGCGGGGGGTTCCAAAATCGCGGCTGTGGCGGCCGCAGCCGCTTTGCCCGCATACCACTTGTCGTATTCCTCCTGCGGGACGATGCGGATTTTCGCCTTCATGTTGTAGTGCCCGGTCCCGCAGAGCTGGCTGCAGGCCAGTTCGAATTCCCCGGCCCGCGTCGTCCGGAACCACACCCACTTGATCGTCCGCCCGGGCACCGCATCCTGGTAGAGCCGGAACTGCGGGACATAGAACGAATGGATCACATCCCGCGAACGCAGCAGGACATGCACGGCTTTCCCCACCGGGATCACCATCTCGGTTGAGACGAAGTCGTCCTTGGCGGCCGGATCTGCGGGGTCCAGGCCGAACTTGTTGTCCGCGCTCAACCGCTTCACGTCGGCGGTCCCAAGCTGCCCGTCGGCACCCGCATACCGGATGTCCCAGCCAAACTGGTAGCCGACGACATCCACGGTCACCGCATCCGGCGGCGGCGTCGATTTCGTCAGGTCGAACCAGACCCGGTTGCTCCAGACGGCCAGGAAAAGGAATATCGCCGTGGGAATGATCGTCCACCAGAACTCCATCGTGTTGTTGCCGTGGCTGTAGTGCGCCTTGCGGCCGGGTCGGCGGCGGTAGCGGACGAGGTAAAATATGTAGACCGCCTGCACCAGGAAGAACACCCCGATGGTCAGCCAAAATATAAACCCGAGCAGGACGTCGATCTTCTCGCCTCCGACCGTCACCGTCGGCGGTGCCCAGTAAAGGTTCCCCGAACGCTCCTCCGCAAGGGCGGGGAGCGCCGCTCCCGTGATCCAGATCAAAAACAGAATGGCGCGCAACAGGAACTTCATGAAGGAGAAAGCTTGAAAACTATGGTTCGTTTTCCGGAAAAAGAAAATGGAAACGCTCAGGCGGCCGGGACTGCCGGAGCCGACGACGGGACTTCCGGGCTGGCGGTTGGCGGGGAGGATGGTGCCGGGGGGGGCTGGGCGGGGGCTTTTTCCGCAGGGATCGCCTGCAGATCTTTCATGGTCCACGGTTCGGTGCGG
>Ga0172380_10002034_pt1 | contig 32945 bp, 30 predicted proteins | sample Leawe162metaG_FD_119747 | JGI IMG/M metagenome (GOLD analysis project Ga0172380, IMG submission 119747) | Leachate microbial communities from a municipal landfill in Southern Ontario, Canada - Leachate well 162 metaG | ecosystem: Engineered > Solid waste > Landfill > Unclassified | place... | reverse complement strand
ATAATCGCCTGATATTTTAAAATCTATGAAGTCGGGGTCGTTGTACCTGATTTTTTCAAGGTCGAGATAATTATTAATATGTCCGATTTCATTTACGAGTGGGACGGCTTCCTGTGATGATTCGTAAAGCATATATTGCATTATGCTCATTAATTTATCAACGCTGTTTATTGCTTTCGAAGGAAGACTCTTAGTAAGGGATTTTATGTTTTTCAAAGTATTGAATAAAAAGTGCGGGTTTATCTGTGCACGGAGCATTGCAAGTTCATTAGAGATATTCTGCTTTTCTGTTTCCTTTTGTTTAATCTGATTCATGTACCATATTAAAGATACCTTCGACAATGTACCGATTACTGAGACCATTGAAATGTAAGCAATTGAGCCAAATATTCTGTCCTTTATTCCGTTTACAAGTGTGTATTCGAACGGATTGTCAGGGGATTTAATGTATGCAAGGGGATAATATGTAAGGAAAGCAAATATAAATCCGAAAACAATAAGGTATGCAATTTCGAAAGAGACAAGATATACCAAGCCTTTCTTTGTGAAGACCTTTGGAGATACGAATAAATAGAAAGCATAGAATGTGATGATGTTTAATAATACTCTTATAGATAAAGTTACATACCGATGAGCAGAATATGCGTCGATGTTATAAATAAACATATCGAATAATGAAATGGATGATAAAACTATCCAGAATATTATATGAAGTTTTATTAAAGTCTTCTTTTCCATTTAATTTGCTTATACGAAATTACTAAATATCATTATTTAAAAATAATCAATTAAAGCGAACTGCCCATAATTCTAAGTGAAATTCGTAATTTAGGTGTTTATTCTGAAAGAAAAGAATTTATACTTAAACTTTTAGTTATCCGATACAAGTAAAGACATATAAAGATGTTCATAAATATTAAACTTAAACCGACTTAATATATGCTTATTCTTATGACATTACCCGTTATGAGTTGCACGTTTTCAAAAACATTATTATTTCTTAAAGAATCCTTCGGGCGGTTTTGTGCGTTTACCTTTGCGAAATCCTACAGAATTTGTAGGGCATACATTTAAACAGGATGAACACGGAAAACAATCGGGTATAACTTTATCCTGTTTTAATATTGCCTCCATCACTGTGGAAGGACAGGCTTTAACGCAGGACTGACAAGCCGAGCAGGTGTCATAATCAACCATTATCTTGTATAAACTGACCTTTTCAAAAAGCCAGCCTAAAAGTCCAAACGGACAGAACATATGACACCACGGACGGTAAACAAAAAGACTAAGCACAAGAATAATTCCGATAAATATCCAGCCAAAGTATAAAGGTACTGCCGGATTATAAATCTTAAACGGGTCAATGAGTTCAACTATATCCAGAGACCATATAAAAGCAATCGCCGTGAACACTGCAAAGAATACTATACGTATTGTGTTCGTCACTACAAACTTAGGTTTATACTGCTTAAAAATTTTATTGCTCTTTTTATTGTTGCGGTTAATTCTGAAAATCAAATCCTGCAGAACACCGAACTGACATCCCCACGAGCAGATATATTTGTTCGCCAGCACAACAAGAGCCAGGAATACAAGCAGTGAAATCAATCTCGGGAAGAAAATTACTTTACTGAAGCCGTATAAAACAACAGCATCTTTTATGGTACCCATCGGACTCGGGTCAGAGCCCAGAACAACACCAAAGATAACGATGCTGATAGCGTACAGCAGAGTTCTGATTTTTGCAGTTATTAAAGATTTCCGCATAAGTACAAAAACTGTAAACATATATGCAAACCATAATGCAAACTTAAGAAAAATCTTAATCCAGTTTTTTGAACCCTCCTCGTTATAAATAGCAAGAGTTTTTTCAACGTTCGTCTGTATCTGTTCCTCATCAAAACCACTTTCGCTCAAACGTTTATCTAGGCTTTGTTCTTTTTCCAGAAGGAAAACTTTTCTAAGCACCTGTTCCGGAATATTGTTCTTCTCGCCGAACTCCTTAACTGTCATATCAGTGTTAAGTATTAACTCTGTTTTCTTTTCAATCTGTTCGGATTTACCACCCCACACACCTGTTGAAATAATTGAGAAAGTTATAGTTGCGGCAACGATAACAATAAAGTATATAACGACCTTTAGCTTATCAGGAATATTCATAATATAATCATTTAAGTTAATGCATTCATATCAGTTTAACAAATTCCTGCCCTTTAAAATTATGAATGCAGCAGGAAAAACCGAGGCGGAACACGAAGAAGAGATAAAAGAATTTTTGTTCGACGTTAAGGTTTTTAACCGTCTCAATAAGTCGAGAGAAAGAGAGCAAAGAGAGAATGAAATAGAAAAACGATGGTTTACTGATACAATTAGCCAATTCACTGATTTATTAACCCTCTTTACTGAATACCGCTGTCCGACATTAATGTATAAGCGTATACAAAAGCAAAAGCTTTATTAATTTAATTTTTAAACATCATGAAAACATTTACAACCATCATTCTCTTAGTGGTTTTACTGAACTCTTGTTTTGCACAACCAATCCCAATTGATAGTTTATACCTTGGTCAGATGCCTCCGGGAAACACTCCAAAGGTATTTCAACTGCCGGTAAGCGCTGGATCTTTTACTGCTGAAAGAATCGCAATTTCCAATGACGGTAAGGAAATATATTATTCAGTAGTGCATAGTTATTACCCAACAACGGGTGATACCATTAAATATTACAAGTATGCCGGGAATAATTGGACAGGTCCATTCAATTTATTCAATAGTTATATAGCTCCGGGATTGTCGATTACGGGAGATACAATGTATTTTCAGAACAACAGCATACCTTATCAAACGCTTATATCGGTTAGAAATGGTACGAGCTGGAGTAACCCGCAAAGAATCCTGTATAACTTTAATTCAGCTCATTACTTTCAGGAAACAAATAGTGGAAAATATTATATCTCATCAGTTCCCGGTTCAGGTATAGGTGGTTCGGACTGGTGCAAATTATTTATAAATGGTACCGATACAACTGCTGTGAGTTTAGGATTGCCGTTAAACTCTGGAACTGAAGATTTGGACCTTTTCGTTTCAAAGGATGAATCTTTTATGATTGTAGTTAAATACACAGGATATGTAACGAAATTATACATAAGCTATCATAAAAGTAATGGGGACTGGACGAACCCTAAAAATTTAGGTTCGGAGATAAACTTTGGACTTGGAGCGTGGGGTCCTTATGTTTCTTCTGATAATAAATATTTGTTTTACACGGCAGGGACTAATCCGAATTATTCCGATACTTATATTTATTGGGTACGTGTAGACGCTTTGTTTGACAGTTTAAGTCATACAAATTATATCCCTTATCTGAAGAATCAAATACCACAGCAATCTGACACTGCCGGCGTACAGTACAATTTTGTGATACCCGATACAACATTCATAGATGACGACGGTAATAACACACTCACATATTCAGCCACTTTAAACGACGGCAGTCCATTGCCTTCGTGGCTGAACTTTAACCTGCAAACAAGAACTTTATGGGGTACCCCAACGACAGCGGGCACAACGACTATAAAAGTAATGGTAACGGATTCAGACTCCGCAAAAGTGTGGTGCTTGTTTAATTTAGTCACAGTTCCGCACACAGCTATAAATTCAATAAATGAGAATATCATAAATGATTACAAATTATTCCAGAATTTTCCAAACCCATTTAATCCAAGCACGGTAATAGGTTACGCATTACCGAATAACAGTTATGTAAGTTTAAAAGTGTATGATATACTTGGAAAAGAAATTGCCACACTGGTAAACTCAGTCCAGAAACGAGGATATCAGGAAATCACACTAAACACTGACAATTTAAACTTGTCGTCGGGTATATATCTGTATTCATTAATCGCGAATGAACTAAACACAAACAGAGTTTTCAAAGAAACTAAAGTATTGAATTACGTCAAATAAATTAAAAAAGATATCATTATGAAAACATTATTAATTACAATATTTTATACATTTTTGTTAAGTGTATGTTATGCACAACCAATTCCTACGGATAGTTTATACCTTGGTCAGGTTCCGCCTGGATATACAGCAAAAATATTTGTATTACCTATGAACGGTACAATGCGTCCTGTAGAAAGAATAACTATTACATCAGACGGCAAAGAAATATATTTTTGTGAAATAGATACATATCCCGCAAATGTTCAAAGAATAAAATGTTTTAAATATCTGAATGATAAATGGCAGGGACCTTTCGTTGTATTTGAAGGATATATGGATCCTGCGCTTTCGATGAATGACAGTATTATGTACATGGAAACGAATGTTAATACATTCGCGACGGCATATTATTCAGTCCGCAATAGTACGGGCTGGAGCGCGCCTGTAAGGCGATTATCAACAAATCAGTTTACACATTATTTCCAGGAAACAAATCTCAAGAATTATTATATGTCTGCTTCATTTCCCGGAATAACGTCAAAAGATTTGGGATGTCTATTGATCAACGGAATAGATACAACTATAATGAATCTCGGAAAACCCATAAATACAAGTATGAATGAAAATGATTTCTTTGTTGCAAGAGATGAATCATACATAATACATGCAAGGAGTTCATCATCAGTTACCGGCGACCTGTATATAAGTTATAAAAAGTCTGACGGCGGATGGACAAATTCTAAATCACTCGGTCCACAGGTTAATCTGCCAAGTCCAACATGGGAATTCGGTTGTTATGTTACTATAGATAATAATTATCTTTTCTTCACACGAGGAGGAAATGCGTGGTCGTCTTATTATATTTACTGGGTCAGAATAGATAATCTTATAGACAGTTTAAAGCACACCAATTTTATCCCATATTTAAAAAATCAAATACCAAACAGAACAGACAGTGTGGGTGTCCAATTCTCATATACAATCCCGGATTCTACTTTTATTGATGACGATGGTAATAATACATTAACTTATTCAGCTGCTTTAAGCGACGGCAGCACATTGCCTTCCTGGCTGAATTTTAATCCGGTTACAAGGACTTTGACTGGTAATCCAACTACAACAGGTTCATCAAACATAAAAGTCACTGTTACTGATAATGATTCAGCCAAAGCCTGGTGTACGTTCACCATAGATGTTGTGCAGCATACTGCGATAGACCCTACAGGTGAGCAAATAATAAAAGAATACAAATTGTATCAGAACTACCCGAATCCGTTTAATCCGAGTACGGTAATTAGCTATTCTATTATACGAAATAGTTTTGTAAGTTTAAAAATCTATAATATACTCGGGAAAGAAGTAGTAACGATGGTAAATTCATTTCAAAAAATGGGAGTGTATGATTTTACGTTAAACACGGACAATTTAAACCTGTCGTCGGGTATATATCTGTATTCATTAATCGCGAATGAACTTAACACAAACAAAGTTTTTAAGGAAACAAAAGTTATGAACTACATTAAATAATTTGCTAACAATAATTGTAGAAACAATCATTCTATTTATTCCGTATGTAAAGATGTAATCTACCAGACATAGAACCGTATTATTAAATTTACAAATAAAACAATGTACACTTACAAAAGGTCAACAAGAAATTCTGGAAAAGCGAAGATAAGTACAAAGATGAAGGTTTCAGTTTTATTAATCTTAACACAATTCAGTATCTGTTTTGCCCAGCAAAAAAAGAGTGATTTTGTAATTGGAGACAAAATAAGTTTTGAATCAAATGTTCTAAACGAACGAAAAACCATAGTTGTAATTCCTCCTTACAATTACAAAGACAGACCCGATGAAAAATTTCCTGTAGTTTACGTTTTAGACCCGGGAAATAATCTTTTTGCAGCATTCGGAATTGTGAATTATTATTCAGATATGTTGAAAATTATGCCCCGATCGATAATTGTGGGGATTGTCTCAAACGACAGAGAAAAAGATTATTTGCCAACACCTTCGAAAGAACAACCTACAGGCGGCGGAGCTGATAAATCCCTTCGTTTTATTAATTCGGAATTAGTAACATTAATCGACTCAACTTACCCTGCAAATTCAGAACGTTGTATTATTGGACATTCTGCAGGAGGATTGTTTGCAATTTATGCTTTGGAAAATCAACCTGATTTATTCAATTCATTTATATGCATTGACCCGAGTTTATGGTACGATAATCAATCCAGTGTTAAGGAGATGCCTGAATTTCTTAAAAAGAATAAGAATATTCAAAAGTCAATCTTTATTTCATTGTCAAATGAAAAGGAAATGGGAGTATTCCCTTTTATTGAAGTGCTTGAGAAATATGCACCGGAAGGATTAAAATGGGATTATATACATTATAAAAACGAAACCCATAACTCATTAGGATTTAAAAGCATATGTGCGGGTTTTGAAATGATTTATAAAGATTGGAAGACAAAAGAAGATGAAAAATAAACAACGAAATACCAACAGGAATACAACATTTAATAAAACATATATTATGAAAAATAGAAAAAGCATTGTGACGACTTTTGTAATATTAATATTAGTTTTTACATCAATATCATATTCACAAACTGACTGCGGCTGTGAGCAGGCATTAAAGCAATTAATTCAAAAAGTAGAATCTGAATACCCGGGGTTTAAAGACAAGACAAAAGACATAATACTATACAATAGTTTCAAAGAAAACCTGCTTTTAAAAGTGCAGAACATAGAAGAAACAAACTGCATAGAATTACTGAGAAGTTACAAAGACTTCTTCAGAGACGGTCATATAAGTATATACCCATCGGGAGAGTCACAGCACGCACTGCAGGTACAGAAATCAGAAAACAAAGTTACCATAAGTGCCGAAGAATTTCAGCGGCTGATAAAAAGCACATCAGACCCATTGGAAGGAATTTGGAAATCGGGCGCATACAAAGTAGGGATAATAAAAGCGAAAGATGAATATCAGGGATTTATTCTTGAGGCAGATACAGCTTTCTGGAAAGCTGATGAAATCAAATTCAGGTTACTCGAAACCGGAAAGGCAAAATTCTATCTGAGGGATCACTCATTGTCTGAAGAAACGTGGGAATTAGTTGACGGTTGGATTATATATTTTAAAAACTCCAAATTTATAAAAGAGTTTCCAAAACCGAGCTTTTCAGAAAGTGAAATCAAATCGAAAATGGACGAGATTGACGGCTGTTATTTTAAACAGGTTTCTGAAAAAACGGTTTTGCTTTGCTTTTCAAGCTTTGAGCATAATTATGTTGAGCGTATTAAAAAAGTATTAGCAGATAATAAGGAAGCAATAGAAAGCAGCGAGAATTTAATTATTGACGTACGGAATAATTTAGGAGGCGTTTATGATGCATATGTTGATTTACTTCCATATATTCACACTAATAATATCAGAGGATTAGGAATGGAATTCCTTGCAACACAAACATTAATAGACGGAATAGAAGACTGGTACGATGATGCAGAAGGAAAGAAAAAGGCAAGAGAATGGATTGCAATGTTCAAAGAAAAAATGGGTCAATTCGTAAACACCGACACAACAGAATATTACACAGACAGTATAAAACTTGCCGAGCGAAGCCCAAAGCAGGTTGTCATTTTAGTGAACCGAAGAACAGCCAGTTCGGGTGAAGCATTCGTTCTTGATGCAAAGCAAAGTAAAAAAGTGAAAATAATGGGGACACCAACTTACGGAGCACTGGACTACGGGTCTGCCAGTTTTTTTGAAATCGGATGTAACAATTACAAACTAATGATGCCAACCTGGAGGTCAATGAGGTTGCCGGAATATCCCATAGACAACATCGGAATACAGCCCGATATTTATTTAGATAAATCTGTAAAAGACTGGGTACAATTTGCAATGAATTATTTAGAGAATAAATAATAGCAATAATAAAATTATAAAATGAAAATAGGAATTATAGGAGCGGGCGGGGTAGGCGGATATTTTGGCGGTAAGCTTGCGTATGCAGGTTATGATGTTAACTTCATTTCCCGCGGAGAACATTTAAAAGCATTACAGGAAAACGGTCTAACCGTAAAAAGCATAAAGGGAGACTTCAAAATTGACAGGATTAATGCAACTGATAATATTTCCGATTTGAGTACGGTAGATTTGATTATAATCTGCGTAAAAGCATGGCAGGTAAAAGATATTGCTAAAAAACTAAAAGAAGTTGTTAACGATAATACGATTGTAATTCCACTGCAAAATGGTGTCTCAGCAATCGATGAATTAAAAGATCATCTCGATGAATCTAATATTGCCGGAGGTTTGTGTTTTATTATAAGCAAGTTAGAATCACCCGGAATCATAAATCATTTTGGCGTAGAGCCTTCAATTGTTTTCGGTGAAATAAACAACTTTAAAACAGAACGGCTTACTAATATAAAGAGCATGTTCGATATGGCAGGTATAAATTCACAAATATCAGATGATATAAATGCAGATATATGGAAAAAGTTTATTACTATCTGTGTGAGCGGACTGCTGGCAGTAACAAAAACGACATACGGCGAGCTTAGAGAACTTAAGCAAACACGAAAAATGATGGTTGATTTGTTGAAAGAGATTTATAAACTATCCCAAAAGGCTGGAGTAAAAATCAAATCCGGCTTTGTTGAAGAAACCGTTTCCCTTATTGATACTTACCCGTATGGTTCCACATCCTCGCTTACAAGAGATGTATGGGAGGGAAAACCTTCAGAGATTGATTATCAAAACGGAACTGTGGTCAGACTTGGACATAAATATGGAGTTGAAACTCCGGTAAATAAATTTGTATATAATTGCATTTTGCCTATGGAGTTAAAAGCAAGGAAAAATTTACATGGAAAAAGAACCAATAACTGATTTAGATATGTACATATACTGTTATGAAAATAAGTATTACGACATAATACAATCAAGTTAATCAGACAAAATAAGGGAAGAAACTTCTGAAGTAATAATTATTAAATGAAGCAAGGAAAATTTGTTATTAAACAATCACATTATGAATATAGAAAACATTAAAAAGAAAAGCTTTGCAATTTCAATAATTGTTTATCCTTTGATGCTCTTCATTGGTTTTGCAACTCATCCAAATTTATTTGCAATGGAACCGTTGCAGACAGTTGAACAACTGGTTAGCAGGTTTCATCATAATCCAATGTACCACATCGGACATCTTATAGTTACGTTCTCCGTCCCCGTAATTATAGTTTACTTTATTGGTGTGATGAATTTATTGCAGAGTAAAGGAAAAGCAATGGGATTCTGGGGTTGTGTAATAGGTGTATTCGGTGCCTTTATTTTAGCAGTTGATAAAGGTGCTTTATGCTTAACTATGTCTGCATTTGATAAGCTTCCCGAAGACCAGTTTACTGCTTTTATTCCTTTCTTAAGTGTAATCGTTTCTAAAGAAGGATTGCTCTTTATTGTGTGGCTGCTATTTGCACTGGTTATTGGAGGGATTGTGCAGGTTATAGGTCTGATGAAGGAAAATGTAATTCAAAGATGGCAGGGGATTTTGATTATTGCGGGACTATTACTTTTACTGAATCCTGACATTGAATTAATAAGTTCTGTTGGTTCTGCTCTGATGTGCATTGCATACATTCCTTGGGGAATAAAAGAATTAAGGAGAATTTAATTCTAATTTGTGTTACTATGTTCTAAAACTGTGTAATAAAAACAAACTTTTACTAATAGAAAAGAGTTTAATAAATTCTTATGCTCTCTTTGTCCGCCGCGGCGGATTCGATGTGGCGAACGCCCTTTGCCTTCGAGTCGCAGATCCGCCATCTTGTTGGGCGGACGTACTTTGCGTTAAATATTTTTTATCAACAATAATTTAATATGTTTTCTTTGAGTTCTCTGCGCGTCGAAGATCCGCCGCGGAGTTCTTCTCAAAACACCCCCCGCTGTCATCCCCGCACGTTTTTGGCGGGGATCTAATCCAGTTTTCAATGTTCTTTATTTGCTTTTATTACAAAATCTAAGTTTTGAGACAAACCCCGCAGCGGACGGTAAAATTCTATGTTATTGTTTATCTTTGTTTTGTTTGTAGCTCTTGCTACGCTGTTTACTTGGTAATTGACGTAATGCGTAATACAGAATAATTATGCTTATTCAAATCACCTGTTCGCATGATTTATAAGGAGGTTTACTGAATATGATTATTCCGAATCATTTTATCTTCGTATTTTGATTAAGAATTAAAACAAGCTATTTATAAATTCAAAAGAATTAAAATCATGAAAACAATTTACATTACAATCATTATTCTGTTTTTGGTGAGTAGCGGTTTCTCACAAACGATTCCTCAGGACAGTTTATATCTTGCACAATCACAACCTGGTAATAATCCTGTAGTATTTCAATTACAATCAAGCAGCGGATTACGACCCATTGAAAGAATAAGCATAAGTTCCGACGGCAAAGAAATATATTATTGTGAAATAAACGGCTGGCCAATTACTACATCAAGAATAAAATGTTATAAGTATATCAGCAATATGTGGCAGGGACCATTTGTCGTTTTTGAAGGATTTGCTTGTCCCGGACTTTCAGTTAATGACAGTACAATGTATATGCAGAAGGATGTCAATGGTTTTGGATGCACTTTTTATTCAACAAGAACAAGTACAGGCTGGAGCACTCCTTTAAGGCTGCTCTCATCAAACCTTCAGTCACATTATTTTCAGGAAACACAATTGAAGAATTATTATGTCGCTTCGAATCCTGGTGGTAACACTGATATTTGCAAATTAATGATTAATAATCAGGATACAACCATTCAGAGTTTAGGAAAACCAATAAATACTGCCAACGACGATAACGACTTCTTCATAGCAAGAGATGAATCATACATAATATTCTTTCGTTTAGCATCGCCGAATGATTTACGCATCAGTTATCATAAAACTAATGGTAAATGGACAAACCCAAAATCTTTTGGACCAAATATAAACACGAATATTTACGATTGCTGCCCGTATGTAACACATGACAATAAATATCTTTTCTTCACACGCGGCAACTGGCCTATGAGTACTTACTCTACTTATTGGGTTAAGGTGGATAATATTATTGACAGTCTAAAACATACAAATTATATTCCGTATCTGCTTAATCAAATTCCGAATCAAACTGATTCTGTAGGCGTTCAATTTTCTTATACAATACCCGATACAACTTTTGTGGATGATGATGGAAACAATACATTGACCTATACTGCAGCATTAAGCAGCGGCGGTGCTTTGCCATCCTGGTTGAATTTTAATCCGGCGACAAGAACTTTCTTAGGAACACCAACTACAGCCGATTCAATAAGAATAAAAGTAACAGCTATCGACACTGCAAATGCAAATGTCGCATGCGAATTCACTTTAAAAGTAGATCAGCATACTGCGATAGACCCAAAAGGTGAACAAATAGTGAATGAATATAAATTGTATCAGAATTATCCGAATCCGTTTAATCCAAGTACAGTTATTCGTTATTCTGTTTTGAGAAATAGCTTCGTCACGGTTAAAATTTATAATATTCTCGGAAAAGAAATTGCAACATTCGTAAATTCTGTACAGACAAGCGGATTGTACAATGTTACATTAAATTCGAACAATCTGAGTTTAGCATCAGGTATTTATATCTATACATTAACCGCAACTGAAACAAACTCGAATAAAGTTTTCAGGGAAACTAAAGTTATGAACTACATAAAATAATTTCATAAACATAAAAATTGAGACATATACTGAAGCGAATAGTAATTTGGAACGAGAGGGAAATAAATTACAAAGTTGAATTACAATCAACTAATTCAGATGTATATGTCTCATTTTGTAAAACCTATAAACGTGTTATTCGAAAAGTTAAATGGATACGATAATAAAACTTATTGCAGCAATACTATTTTTTGTTCTATTCTTTTTAAATAGTTATGGACAAATACTGAGCTTGAAAGAACAAGCTTTGGAAGAATTTAAAGAAGAGCATTACAATGAAGCCATTGCTTTATTAGAACAAGCAGCAAAAGAAACCCCAAACGATGCCGAAATTTTCTATTATTTAGGCTGGTTCAATCATTACAGAGCATACGATAGCAGACCTTTGAGCGGATACGACTTTTTTTATTCAGAACAAATTTTCCGGTATTTAGACAAAGCCCTCCAACTCAATCCGAACTATGGCGATGCTAAGTATTTCTACGGTGCGGAATGCAGTGGAAATGCTTTCATCGCAATGCAAAATTATGATGCCGGGAAGTTGAAGTATTATTACAAATTAGCCAATGACAAAGGTGCATATCCCGATTGGTTAAAAGAGTTCGGACGAAATTTCTTAAACAGTTGTGATGAAAATGCTATTTTGTTTACAGGAGGAAATGCGGATTTTGACGTGTCTTCCTATTTACAACTACACGAAAACATCAGAACCGATATAACCCTAATACCAATCGGAAATATTGACCGGCCATGGTATGTAAAGTTTCTGAAAAACGGTTTAGAAGGCGGCGTGAGAAACATTGATATTAAACTTACCGATAATCAAATATCGGATATACACCCTTTCAAATGGGACACAACTACTGTTTCAATTCATGTTTCACAAACAGATAAAAAACAGTTTAAACTTCCCTATGACTACCAGCTGCAATGGGAAGTATTGCCAGATTTATTTTCTGAGCGAATGCACTCAAAAATTGAAAGCGAAAACGCAAAAAAACGCGCATACCTTAGTCCGCAAAGAGCCATCCTGCTTCAAATAATTGAAGATAATTTTTCACATCGCCCCATTTACTTTTCAAATTTCTGTTCCCCCGCGTTTTATGGCGGTTTAAATCAGTATTTTCAAAATTGTGGGTTAGTTTCACGATTAACACCGGTATCAACAAATGAAACTGAGTTTGCTTTTAATTATGACATAATGGAGAATTTGCTTCGCACTGAAAATCTTAAAGATTTTAAAACGCTTGTGAATAATGACTTACCTCGTATTTCTGGTATCATAGTATCAGGCTATTATGTCACATTATTAAATTCGTTAGATAGCAAAGACAAGGAAGAGCGTGTTCTACTAAAAGAACTGTTTGAAAGGCATTTAAAAATCGGACATGACAAAGAATTTGAGAACGAAATTCAAAAAGAAATTGAATAACTTGCCAGTTCTCTTTGAGAATAAAATTTATGATAATACTTAATTTTTCACTTGACATTAAAAACTAAAATTATTATAATATACTTGATTTACAAGCAAAAATATGACAATTGCTTGTGAAATCATCAAATATAAATACCTGTCTAATCAGATATTAATCCTCCTGAATACATTCTCAATACAATCTCAATCCATTCTGAATACAATGTTCTAAGGCTTTCCGCCCGCTTCTTCAACACTTCCTATCCGCTCCCTGCACTAACGACGTAAACAATTATACAAATCTTAATTATCTGTTCTAATTTGAGTTATTTTGTAAAATATTAGTAATATTCACTGTTTCTTTGCCAGTTTTTGCTTATTTTCTATTAAAATTGGAATAAATTGTATGGCACTTTTAAGAAGACCTAAATTAGGTAGAGTTTACGGAAAAACTGGAGATACAGTTACTCAACGCAGGTTTGGTAAAGACGTTGTTTCAATTCGTCCTGAACATTATTTCACGGTTTCTGAAAATTTAATAAATACAAGAAAAGAATTTAAACTTAAAGTCCAGTTCGCAAGGTCAATTCGGAAAAGTGTTTTGCTTACACAATGCTGGGAAAATTGTAATATAAAATCAATTAGCGGGTACCATAAAGCTTTGAGCTATAACTCTACACGAATTAAGAATGATATAACAACGCCTAATAATATAATTACCCCCCCTTATGATATCTCAAATAAATACGAAATGGTATATATCGACTCCTTCACTCATAAATTTGAAAAGGATTCCATCCTTTTCGAATATTCTTTCTCCGATAACAAAGAATTAATGTCGCTTCCTTATTCCTGTATTGCTGTTTTCTTTGTTTTCTTTTCTGACGGTAAAGCGAATCGCTTCGAGTGGTTCACGGTGCCGGTAGTCGTTAATAATGAAAATTCCGATGGAATTAAGACAGTAAAATTTGAATTCACAGATGAACAGAAAGAAATGATTAAATTGTTCAGATTAATGCGCGGATACTTTGCCGCCGTAAAAGAGACCCCGGAAAACAAGAAAAATATGGTATACTCTAATTCAGAATATTTCGAAATCAACCTTGTCGAATATTTTAAACAAGAGCATTAATATTGTGCATTTAAGTTTTATTTTTCAATAGTTATAGGTAAATTTTATAATGTTTAAAAAACTCGGAATATTAGTTCTTATTATTGTCGGATTTGGACTGTTTATCAATAGTTTGCTCATGCCATGGTACGTTAAGCATGCTGAACTTACAAAGGTTCCAAGCGTAACTGGTCTGAATTTCCTCGAAGCAAAAAAAGTCCTCGAAGAATCGGGGCTTGACGTTAAACAGGGCGATATCCGTTATGATGAAAATAAACCTATCGGTCTCGTTCTCGATCAGGCTCCTGCTGTCGATGAGACCGTCAAAAGGGGAAGACGCGTTTATCTTACCGTTTGCGGTGGCGAACAGCTTGTTGATGTTCCGCGGCTTATTGGCAAATCAGAACGCGACGCTCGTTTTACTCTCGTTCAAAGAAATCTAACCCCCGGCGATATTGTAAGGAAGTTTACTGCAGAACAACCGGAGGACTATGTTATTTCTCAGATTATTCAGCCTGGCAGTAAAGTTAAAAAAGGCACTAAGGTTGACCTTATAATCAGCAACGGTCCTGTTATTGGTGATATTATCATCCCTGACCTTATTGGAAAAAAACATGCAGATGCACAGAAGATTTTACTTGATAAGAAATTGAAGGTTGGTAAAGTAACTTACCAGTCTAGCGACCTGCCAGCAGGTCAAATCTTGGACCAATATCCTAAAAAGGATAAGTCCGCAAAGGAAAATACTTCTGTTGACCTTTTTGTTGCTAAGAAAAAAACCGAGGTTATTAAAGAACCCGATGAAGAAGGTGATAATGGGAATATGGAACCACCGGATAATAAAATAAAAAAGGAAGAGCCTAAAAAAAATAAAACTGAGCCCGCAGAAGAAAAAGTAAAAGAAAAGAAGGAAACAGGCACGGATAAATCAAAAGAGAAATCTCCGACTGAAAAGACTAACGGTAAAACAAACAATACGGATAAATCCAAGGAAAAGAAGGAGACTAACTAATGAAAATGATTTGTCCTTCAATACTGTCCGCAGATTTTGCAAAGCTCGCTGATGAAATAAAAGAAGTCGAGCAGGGCGGTGCTGATGTTATTCATTGCGATATCATGGATGGGCATTTCGTACCTAATATTACCTTTGGTCCGGACGTTGTTGCAAAAGTGAATTCAATCACAGGTCTCCCTCTCGATGTTCATCTTATGATTGAAAATGCAGATGAATATGTTACGTCTTTTGCAGAAGCTGGCGCAGATTTTATTTCTGTTCATTTCGAAAATAATTATCATCTAAACAGGCTTTTAAACAAAATAAAGTCACTCGGTGCAAAAGCAGGCGTGGTCCTCAATCCCGCAACTCCTGTAGCAATGCTTAAGAATATTATTGAGTATTCCGACTTCATTCTTTTGATGAGCGTTAATCCCGGTTTCGGAGGACAAAAGTTTATACCGAATACTATCGATAAGATTATTGAACTGAAACAGTTGATTAATAAGTACAATCCTGAATGCTTGATTGAAATCGACGGAGGCATCGGACTTGATAATATCAAACTCGTTTCAGACGCAGGCGTCGATATGTTCGTATGCGGAGCCTCTGTTTTCAAAGCAATCGACAGGTTCGGAGTTATTAAAGAAATGAAAAGACTTGTCTCTTAAATGAAAAGTGTATTTTACAATACAGATGTTCTTGATGCCGAGAAGAAACTTATGGAGAAGTTTAAAATTCCATCTGTTCTTCTCATGGAAAATGCTGGTGCCAATTCTGCAAAGATAATCTGGGATTTCTTTATTAGTGAAAAATGCTCGCGTATTGTTATACTCGCAGGTAAAGGCAACAATGCAGGTGACGGATTCGTTGCAGCACGCTGCCTTCTGAACTACAGTTTGAATCAGGATGACTTCGCTCCAATCTGCTTATTCATGTGTTATCCAACCGATACTCTAAAGGGCGATGCTTTAACAAACTACAACATTGCAAAAGAACTTTTTAAAAGTGATTATTACGAAATAACCTCAGACTCAGAAAGACTTAATAACATTCTTGACTCAGAGAACGAAAAGATACTTTTTGTCGATGCAGTTTTTGGTATAGGTTTTAGTGGTGAACTTGATAACTACATAAAGAACATATTCGCTGACATAACTCAATACTCCAACAAAAAATTTGTTATTGCTCTCGATACTCCGTCCGGATTAAATAGCTGGTCGAGTTCCGAAGGATGCCTTAAAGCAGATGTTACAATCTCAATGGGAGTCTGGAAACTGAACACAATGTTCTACGAAGGAAGAAATGTCTCAGGCGAAATCAAATTAGTCGATATCGGACTTCCTTGCGAAAAATTCGATGAGTTCAATTTGAAAAGCATTTATCAGTTTGAACAAGAAGACACTTGTTTCGAAGAAGCTGTCAGAGACAAGAATTCTCATAAATATAATAACGGTAAACTTTTTATTCTCGCTGGTTCAGAAGGTTTCAGCGGTGCTGCATATCTCTCAGCTCAGTCTGCTCTCAGAACGGGCAGCGGTGCTGTTATTCTCGGTATTCCCGAATCACTTAATCCCTCGATGGAAGCAAAAACTACTGAGGTGATAACCCTGCCTTTAAAATCCGAAAAATATCTTACTAACGATTCATTCGATATTGTCACAAAGAAGATAGAATGGTGCGATGCTGTTTTGCTCGGTCCCGGTATAGGTAGGGAAAGTGTTACTATGTCTTTTATAAGAAGCGTTATAAAGAAATTTAACAATAACTTTGTTATAGACGCAGACGGTATTTTCGCTTTTAAAGACAATCTTGATTTGCTGAAAAAGGAGAAGTGTTCAATCATACTTACTCCTCATACCGGAGAATTTGCAAATCTGCTCGGTATTACTACTGATGAACTTAAACAAGATTTTATTAACATCGCAAAAAAGTTTGCTTCTGATTATAATGTTGTACTTGTTCTGAAAAATTCTCCAACAATTATTACGGACGGCAATATCGTGTTTATCAATTCCACAGGACGCGAAAACCTTGCAACCATCGGAAGTGGAGATGTTTTATCTGGAATTATATCCTCACTCGTTTCTCAAATGAATGATGTTCCTTTAATAAACATTGCTTCTTCCGGAGTATTTCTTCACGGTTACTGCGGAGATAAACTATACGCAATGAACGGATGCAGCGGTACTATAGCTGGTGACCTGATTCAACTAATTCCTTCTTCTAAAAACGAAATATTAAAAAGCTATAATATATAAATTATACTGATGATTAATCTTAACGACCTGAAAGAAATTATACCAATTCTTATAGTAGCAGCCTCTGCACTTATATCTTTAATGATTGCTGTGTTCTCAGGGAAATCTAAATATCCGGTTTACGTGTTCTCATTGATTGCTGTTCTTGTAGCCATGATTTTTGCAGGCTTAAACATCGGCAAGGATGCCTTCATTATCTCCGAAATGATGAGAATTAATTCTGTTGCAAACGCTTTTCACTTCATTGCACTTCTCTCTGTATTGCTCACAATTACAGCGTCAAAAGAATATCTCGAGAAGTTCAACGTTAATTACGGCGAATATTATACATTGCTTCTTATTGCGCTTTTCGGAATGCAGATAATGATTTATGCAAATGATATTATTCTTATATTCATCGGACTCGAAACTATGTCTGTTTGTTTCTACATCCTCTCAGGTATGATGAGGAATAGACCTAAATCGAATGAAAGCGCTATGAAGTACCTGCTTCTCGGTGCGTTTATGACAGGCTTCCTTCTTTACGGTATGTCCTTAATATACGGCTCAACAGGATTCACAAATATTTCTAAAATTGTCACGACTTATACGGCTTTTAAATCACCTTTGTTCCTTATTGGTGTTGCATTATTTATGATTGGTTTTATGTTTAAGATAGGCATATTTCCTTTCCAGATGTGGATACCCGATGTTTATGAAGGTGCGCCCACAATCGTTTCAGGAATGATGGCAACGGCAGGGAAGATTGCTGCTGTCGGCACGCTTGCACCGGTTATTCTTGCTCTTGACCTTGGTCATTATAAAATATTGTTCTCCATACTCGCAACACTCACTATGCTTTATGGAAACATCATAGCTCTTACTCAGAATAACTTAAAAAGACTTCTTGCTTATTCTTCAATAGCAAGTGCGGGTTACATTCTCGTCGGCATTACTGCTATGGATGACCTTGCGAACAAAGGAATAGCTTTCTACATGCTTGCTTATGTGTTTATGCAGCTCGGAGCATTCTTAGTTGTTTCAGTATACGAAAATTCAACATCCGGTGGTAAGGATTTTGGTAATGTAACGTTTGATGATTATAAGGGGCTCGCAAAAAGAAGTCCGTTTCTTGCTTTAGTGCTTACAGCATTTCTCTTTTCATTAGCAGGTATTCCTCCGTTCGCTGGATTCTGGGGTAAGTACTATATATTTTATGCGGCAATAAAAGCTAATCTCGTCTGGCTTTCGGTCATTGCAATTTTGTTAAGCGTTATATCAGTTTACTACTATTTAAAAGTAATAATCTATATGTGGTTCAAAGAACCCGAAGGTGTGCTCGCAGAGGATAGGAATAAAGGTAACACTATGTCTAAGCTTGCTCTGGGTATCTCAATTGCAGGTACTCTTGTCTTTGGTATTTATCCTGAATTATTCTTTAATTTCTTTAAGTTGATTGTTAAATAATGTTTCTTTTATTAATCTTAAATATTCTTTTGTACAACGGCGACAGTGTTCTTGTTAAGACGAACGAGTTAAGCGGATTTCTGAATGCCGTTTCTATTACGTCTGACGGGAAGGGAAAAATTTACGTTCTCGACGCAATGAGCAATGAGATAGTAAAGTTTGATGAATCTTTAAAAGAAATAAAACGCTCTGGAAAAAAAGGATGGGAAAACGGTGAATACGACTCTCCTACATGTATTGAAGGTTCTTCCGGTCTCGAAATTCATGTGTCCGACCCGATGAATTTCAGGATACAGAAGCTTGACCTTAATTTGAGTTACATCAGCTCTATTTACACTAACTACGAGTCTTTTCCCGATAACCTGAAATATCAGACTCCCGTTTCAACTGTTTTCATAAATCCATACATTTATTCAATCGACGGAGAGAATAATCGTATCGTTACTTATCAGTATCAGAACCAAAGCATGTACCAGCCTTCATTCTCATTCGGAGGATTTCAGTCAGCACAAAAACCTATGTCTCAACCCGTCAAGATAGTAAAAGATGGTCTGAACAATGTTTATATCTTCGATTCAAAACTTAATACAGTATTCAAATATGATAATTTTGGAAGCTATCTGAATTCATTGGAGTCTAAATACATTAAATCAATATCAACTTTTAATAATCAACTCTACATTCTTACGGATTCTGAAATACTTATTTACGATGCCAGAAAAAATGCGTACACAGGCAGATACTTATTTGCCGAACCTATAGTTAATGAAAAACTCAGGGACTTCATTGTTTTTTCCTCTACAAAATTTTATTTACTCGAGAAAACAAAAGTTATAGAATACATCCTTAAATAATTAAACTTATTTATTATGTCAAAGTCATTAAACAAAGTAATGCTTATCGGACGTCTTGGAAGAGACCCGGAAGTAAAATATACTGCAGATGGAACGGCGTACGCTAAGTTTAGTGTCGCTACTTCAGATTCTTACAAAGGCAAAGATGGAAGTGATGTTGAAAAAACAGAATGGCATTATATAACAGTTTGGAGAAAACTCGCCGAAATTTGCGGCCAGTATCTTAAAAAAGGCAGTAAGATTTATCTTGAGGGAAGTATTAGAAGCTACGTTGACCCAAAAGACGAAACAAAGAAATATACCGGTATCGATATGTCTGAGATGATAATGCTAGATAATAAAAAGCCGTCAGGCGATGCCGAACAATCGAAAAGTTCTCAGCCCGAAGAAAATAAAGAAGACTTACCGTTTTAGTCAGCATCAACCGGATGAGAAATGTACCAAATATTCTATCAGTTATAAGGATACTTCTTTCACCCGTGTTTCTGATTATGTTTCTAAGCGGCGACGTATTTTTGCAGCGTGTATCACTCGGCGTTTTCTTTGCAGCCGTCCTTACGGACTGGTATGACGGCTGGCATGCAAGAAAATATGACTCTATAACTAACTTCGGTATTTTTATGGACCCGCTTGCGGATAAAGTTCTTACTTCTTTCGCCTTCTATCTTTTTTACCTGCTCGGTTTCATGCCGCTATGGATGCTTATCATTATTGCATTAAGAGATATCATTGTTACATTAATACGTTCTTATGATGAATACAAAGGTATTACATTAAAAACATCATTCATCGCTAAAGCAAAAACCTTCATGCAGATGTCGTATATCTTCTTAATCTTGTTTCTGCTGATTCTCATAACATCGGATATCGATACAAAACTGAAAGAGGATATTCGTTTCTTCATCTATGAATCAAATCTGAATTATTTCCTAATGCTGTTCGTGACCCTTCTTACGCTTTATACTGGTCTGGATTATATTATACGAGCACAATATTACAAACGCAATGAGACTGATTAAAAAGAAGAAAATAGTTGATGAAGATGTCAGAATAGATTTCTTCACGATGCTTATTGCTTCAGCTTTTTTCACAGGCTATTTCCCGGTTGCAAGCGGTACAGTGGGAAGTATATTTGCTGTATTGTTTATTTTTCTTCCCGGTTTTTATAATCCGGTAGTATTGATGACTTTATCTTTAATATTTTTCTTCGTTGGTATTGTAGTTTCCGACAGAATGATGCAAAGGTACGGTGAAGACCCGTCTGTTATTGTGATTGATGAAGTAGTCGGAATATGGTTGAGTTTGTTCATTGTTTCTGTTTTCGGATTTGATAACTTATTGCTTGTCGCCGTAACCTCGTTCCTGACATTTCGAGTTTTTGATATACTAAAGGTTTTTCCGGGAAGTTATTTCGATAAGATGAACAGCGGTAAAGGTGTGATGATGGATGATGTAATTGCAGGCATCTACAGTGGGTTTGCAAGTGTCTTAATAATTAAAGGATTCTATTATTTATGGTAAAAACAAAAGTTATTTCAATAGGAGACGAAATATTAATCGGTCAGATTGTTAACACTAATTCTGCATTCATTAATGAAAAGCTTAATTGCTTGGGAATAAAGGTAAAAAAAGTTGTAACGATAGGGGATAACAGACAGGATCTTCTCGACGAACTAAATGATTCTATTATAAACGATTATCAGATAAATTTAATAACTGGCGGTCTCGGACCTACTCACGACGATATTACAAAACCAATTCTTCTTGAGTTTTTTAAAGACGAACTGATTCTGGATGATAAAGTACTCGAGAAAGTGAAAAGTATATTTGCAAAACGCAATGTTGTAATGCCCGAAACAAATATCGGACAGGCAATGATACCCTCAAAGTCAAAAGTTATCTGGAATGAATATGGTACTGCCCCTGGAATATTGATGGAACAAGATAATAAGATATTTATCGCAATGCCAGGTGTACCTTTTGAAATGAAAGCGATGATTGAAAATTCAGTGTTACCTTTAATAAAAGAAAAGTATCTCGGAAATCCGGAGTTTTATCACAAAAGCAAGACGCTTTTAACAGCTGGCATTGGTGAGTCTTTTCTTTTTGAAAAAATAGGTAGCATAGATAACCTTTTACAAGGACAAAAAATGGCTTTCCTGCCTTCTCCTCTTGGTGTAAGATTAAGAATAGAAGTTCAAGGTAGAACAGAGTTGGAGGCAGAGTCTGAACTCCAGCGTATAGAAAAGATGCTCTATGAAAAAATAGGCGATTACATCTACGGTCAGAATGACGACCTGCTTGAAGAACTTGTTGGTAAGCTTCTCGTAGAAAAGAAACTAACTATCGCTGCCGCCGAATCATGTACAGGCGGAATAATATCCGGCAGAATTACTGATGTTCCCGGAAGCTCACGGTATTTCAAGGGCAGTATTATTTCTTATGCAAATGAGATTAAAGAAAACATTCTTCAGATTAACCCGGATTTACTAATGGATAAAGGTGCTGTCAGCAGTGAAGTTGCAGTTGATATGGCGGTTCGAGTACGAAAATTTCTTAAGACTGACATTGGTATTTCTGCGACAGGAATTGCAGGACCCACAGGAGGTACTGAAACTAAACCTGTCGGACTTGTTTACATAGCAATTTCACTCGGTGATAAAACTTACTCTAAAGAGTTATTCCTTGGTGATAATCGCCACAGGAACAGGATTAGAGCCGCTCAGGCAACCCTTGAAATGCTGCGGAAGGAACTATTGATTCTAAAATAATCTTTTAAACTCGTTTAATACAATTCCTGCAGATACCGAAACATTAAGTGATTCGCATCCCGTAAAAGATTTTATCTTTATTTGTTTGTATTCTTTATTATTAATCAATTCTTTTGAAATACCTTTTGCTTCATTTCCGAAAACAATAACTGATTTCCCTATGGAAAATGTCTTGTCAGAAATTACGTTACCCGATAAAGTCGTCAAAAAAACATTGTAACCGTTGTCTTTGAAACTGTTTAATTCAAGATTCAAATCTGCCTCAGCCTTGAAATTAACGAAGAATAGTGCACCCTGCGAAGCACGAATCGTCTTAGTATTATAAACATCCGCTGAATTCATTCCGATAATTATCGAATCTATTCCAAACCAGTAGCATGTCCTCAATATAGTTCCCAGATTTCCGGGATCATTTATACTATCAAGAGCTACTATTAATTTTGCGTGCATCGGTTTCTTCTCTTCTGAAATCTTTACAACAGCTAATATTCCCTGCGGCGACTTTGTGTCAGATAGCTTGTCAAACTGTATTCTATTGACTTTATAAGTGATGTTTTCAGACTGATTATCAATTATACTTTCATTCTCATAATCATGCCTCATGATTACAAACTTCAGACCCTTTCTTCCCGATTTGATGAATTCCGATATTAAATGCTCACCTTCAATTAAATATAATCTATGCAAATCTCTGAACTTCTTCATCTTTAAGCTTGCTATAAGCTTAAGTTCATTACTCGTCAGCTCTTTATTCATTTCCTTTGTAGATTACTGAATTCTTCTCGGTTTCAAAAAGCTTTACTGCATAAAGTTCATACAATTCGCCTTTTAAAACGTCTTTTAATTCATTCCAGAAAACGACAGCCATATTCTCAGTAGTTGGATTAATATCTTTAAATAATTCTATTTCATTAAGATATTTATGATCTACTTTATTAACAATCTTTTCGTGCAGTATTTCCTTGAGGTTTTTCAGGTCCATGACATATCCGCTTTTGGGGTCAGCTTCTCCTTTTATTGTTATTTCAAGATAATAGTTGTGGCCGTGAAATGAATTGCATTTGCCGAATAACTGTTCATTCTCACTCTCTGATAGAGAATCGTTTTTTAAGGTATGAGATGCCGAAAAATGTTCTCTTCGTGTTATGTATAGCATATTAAGTTTAAATCAATTAATTTTTACAATTTAGTATAAATCATTCATAAAAATAAGGATAATAAAGTGCAAATTATCAAGCATTTTGAAACTTTTTTTAATCTTATCCGTTTTATAAGTATAAATTATTAGACAATGAGAAAAATATTAGCACTTACTCTGTTTTCACTTTTCATTTTAAATCTCGCAAGTGCTCAGGAAGTCTTCGACTTAAGGAAATCAGTTAACACTGCTTTTGCCAACAGTCTTGTGATTTCGCAGCTTCAAAATAATATCAGCCTTCAGGAATTCAATGTTAAGTCCTCCTGGGGTGATCTGATTCCTACTCTGAACTTAAACGGTCAGTTTAGCAGAAATAATACATTTTCATCTGGAGGTACAGTTTACCAGAATGGAATCCCTATTAATCTGGGTGACACAAAGCAGGCAAATAATAACTGGCAGCTTGGCATGAATTCTTCGGTTACTGTTTTTAACGGACTTGCAAACTATGAAAACATTGACCTTCAGAAGAAAAACTTATCTAATCTCTATATAAATCTTGAAAACGAAAAGTACGGACTTGTTCTGCAGGTTTATCAGAAGTTCTTTGATGTTATTAAAAAAGATAGGATTGTTGAAGTAAATAAGGAAAACCTGCAGGTATCGATTAATCAGCTAAATATGATAAAGGAATATGTTGCCGTAGGAAAGAAAACCATGTCGGATGTGTACAAGCAGGATGTTCAGGTAGCTCAGAATGAATTAAGCGTTCTTTCATCTGAAAATGATTACGAAAAGGCGAAAGTAGAATTTCTTAACACACTTAATGATGATGTTACAAAATCTATAACTCTTGATTACAAAGGGATTTACATCCCTACAACTCTTGCTGAACTTCGATCAGAGATGGACAAATATTCTAATTTTGATGCTTTGGTAAACAGTGCAGTTAGAAGTAGATATGACTACAAGTATGCTGAAGAAGATATTAGGTTAAATGAAATAAGGTTGAGTATTGCCAAAAAGAATCTTTATTTCCCAACGCTATCAGCATTTGCTAACGCAAACATCAGTGGTAATGAAGTTTATAACATTGATAACAATAAGGTTTTTACTTACGGTTTATCTTTAAGCTATCCGATTTTCCAGGGATTCAAAACAGACATTAACAGGCAGATATCGGAAGTAAACATTAAACAGAAACAGGAAGATCTTACAAAGCTTGAAAAGAATATCAGGACTGAAATTAAGAAATCTATGTTTGACCTTGAAACTGCTTATAAACAAATAGAAATACTTGAAAAGAGCATCATTGCTTCCGAGCAGGATAAACTTCTTTCTGAAGAAAATTTCAGGATAGGGTATGGTACTCTTCTTGACGTTCAGGTAGCAACTTCTAACTTGAATAAATTATTGATAGACAGAATTAATTTCATTTATAATTTTGTTCTTACACAAAAATATATAGAGTATTTATCAGGTATTTTAAAATATTAAAGAATATTATTCATATTAAAATGGAAGAAAATAAAATTACTGCAACGAATAATTCGAAAAAGAAAAGCAAGAAAAGAAAGAAAAGAATTATATGGATTGGAATTATCCTGCTTTTAGTGCTTATCGTGGTAGCCGTTATCTTGTCTGGCAAGAAAGAAAAACTTATTGAAGTACAGACAGAAAAGGTCTCTAAGCATAATATCACTCAGATTGTAACCGCTACAGGCAAGATTCAGGCTGAAACAAAGGTTAATATCAGTGCTGAAGTCAGCGGTGAAATTGTATCATTACCTTTCAAGGAAGGGGATGTAGTTAATAAAGGTGATTTGGTTGTCAAAATAAGACCTGATGCTTACTTCCCTAAAGTCAAACAGGAAAATGCAGGTATAAGAGTTGCTGAAAGTAATCTTGAAACTCAGGAAGTGAACCTCAGGAAGTTTAAGCTTGAACTCGATAGGATTAAAACACTATTCGACAAAGGTCTTGCTTCGCAGCAGGATTATGATAATGCACTAACAAATTACGATGCAACACTTGCACAAATGAATACTGTTAGAGCACAGATTCAGCAGCAACGTGCTTCATTGTCATCTGTTGAGTATGATATTTCTAAAACAACGATTAACGCACCAATGTCAGGTACAGTTACACAGCTGAATAATGAAGAAGGTGAAAAAGTTCTCGGTACTTCATTTAATATCGGTTCTCAGATATTGACTATATCTGACCTAAACTCAATGGAAGCTCAGGTTGAAGTTGGTGAGACTGACGTTACTCTCGTAAAGCTCGGTGATACAGCAAGAATCGAAATAGATGCTTTCCCCGGAAAAACGTTTACAGGCTATGTTTATGAAATATCGAATACAGCCAAGGCAAAAAACACAGGAACTCAGGAAGAAGTTGTAAACTTTGTCGTTAAGATAAGGGTTAATAAGGAAGATTATGAGTTAAGGCCGGGTATGAGCTGTACTGTTGATATAGAAGTTAACAGCAAGGAAAATGTAATAGCAGTACCTATCCAGTCAGTGACAACACGTGATGACGAGTTACAGGGACAAATGACATTAGGCAGTGATAAAGACCAGTCTGTACCGGAAAATTTATCCAGCCAGCGTGATGAAAAACTTATGAAAAAAGCAAAGCCAAAAGAAGTTGTTTTTGTGGTGGAGAACGGAGCATCTATAAAAAAGGAAGTTAAGACCGGTATTAGCGATGATGCTTATATTGAAATAATAGAAGGTATTCCAGACGGCGTCGAAGTAATTAAAGGAAGTTTTAAGGCTATAAATAAGGAATTAGACAATAACGTCAAAGTAAAAGTAAATAATGATAAGAAACTCCCCAAGAAAGACGGTGAATAATAATGAGTATTATAATCGATATAACTAATATTACGAAGGTTTATGAAATGGGAGAAGAAAAACTCTTTGCTCTCAATGGTGTTGATGTAGTTATTGAAAGAAATGAATATGTTGCTATAATGGGACCATCAGGATCTGGAAAATCAACTCTGATGAACATCATCGGATGTCTTGATACACCTACTTCCGGTAAATATATATTAAATGGTAAGGATGTGCATGAAATGGACGATGACGAACTTGCGGAAATCCGTAACAGGGAAATAGGATTTGTTTTTCAGACATTTAATCTTTTACCGAGGAACAATGCACTTCACAATGTAGAATTACCCTTGATATATTCAGGATTGTCAAAATCTGATAGAATGAAGCAGGCAAAAGATGCACTTGCTAACGTCGGTTTGGCTGACAGAATGATGCATAAACCTAACGAATTATCGGGAGGCCAGAGACAGCGCGTTGCAGTTGCTCGGGCATTGGTTAACAATCCTTCTATAATTCTTGCGGATGAACCGACCGGAAACCTTGATACAAAGACCGGTGAAGAAATTATGGCTTTGTTTATGGACCTTAATAAAAAAGGGAATACGATAATTCTTGTTACTCACGAAGAAGAAATTGCAAGACATGCTAATCGAATAATCAAAATACGCGACGGACTTATAGAATCTGATAAAATTAAAGAAATGGGTGCATAATTAATCAACTATGAACATCTTTATTGAAATCAAAGAGAGTCTTATCATTGCGTTAAATGCAATCAGGGGCAATAAAATGCGTTCGTTTCTTGCTGCGTTGGGAATTGTAATCGGAATAACCGCTGTTACTCTGATGCAGACTGCAATCGAGGGTATTAACAGGGCTTTCGAGACCAGTATTGCTTCGGTTGGTGCCGACGTTCTTTATGTCCAGAAATTCGAATGGTTTGGTAAAGAGGATTTCGAAGTTTACCGAAACAGAAAAGATCTTACTCTTCAGCATTATGAATACCTTAAAAAGTTTTCTCAAACTTCCTCTTCAATCAGTCCTTCCGCAGGTACAGGCAGAACAGTGCAGTACGGTAGTCTTAATCTTGAAGGTGTTTTCATTATAGGTACAACTGAAGAGTACCAGAAAACAGTCGGTCTGAATATAGATGATGGCAGATTTATGACTTCTAAAGAAGTCGAAAATTCTTATCCGGTTTGCATGATAGGTATGGACGTTAAAAATGGATTGTTTGCAAATGTTAATCCTATAGGAAAAATTATTAAAGTAGGTAGCAATTCTTTTAGAGTAATAGGGATAATTGAAAAGCAGGGTAGTATGCTGGGACTTTTTAGTTTGGATAATAGAGTCATAATTCCAATCTCTTCCTTTTACAAATATTTTGGTTCACGAAGAAGTCTTTCAATTAACATAAAAGCAGCCGATTTAAATAATCTTGAAGAGACTAAAGAAGAAGTGAGATCAATAATGCGAAAAGCAAGGAAGATTCCTCCCGGAGCAAGAGATGATTTTGGTATTAATGAGCAAGCTGCTTTTACAGATACATATAATCAACTTACAGGATTAATAAAAGTAATTGGTATGCTTATCACAGGATTGTCGCTCATTGTGGGTTCTGTTGGTATTGCAAATATAATGTTTGTTTCGGTTAAGGAAAGAACGAAGGAAATAGGAATAAGAAAGGCTATAGGGGCAAGGAAGAGAACAATCTTAATTCAATTTTTGATTGAATCGAGCGTAATCTGCCTTGGTGGAGGAATGGTAGGTCTTATGATATCGTTTCCAATTAGTCTCGTAATTGATGCGTTTGTGCTGCCTACAGCTATGCCTTTATGGGTTGTGGTTTTAGGTCTCTTTATTTCTTTGTTTTTTGGTGTCCTTTCCGGTTTCTTCCCCGCATACAATGCGGCTAAACTTGATCCTGTTGATTCATTAAGGTATGAATAATTATGATAGTAGGTGAAATAGTAAGATTATCTGTTGATACAATAAGAAGTAATAAGCTAAGGACTTCTTTAACTTTAGCGGGAATTGCTATCGGTGTATTTTCAATTATAGCAATCATGACACTTCTTGATGCATTGCAGTCAGGAATTGATTCCGGCTTAAGCCAATTGGGAACAAATACGTTTCAGATACAGAAATTCCCCGCGGTTATGGGCGGGCCTCCAAGCAGAAAAATAAGAAACAGACCCGATATTGTGTACGAACAGGGTGAAAAATTGATTGATAAAGCAACTTTATATAAATACATCTCGCTTGAATATTGGAAGGGTGCTAAAACTTTTAAGTACGGACAGAATTCTACTAATCCGAATATGCAGCTCGGGGGAGTAAATATGGATTTCCTTCCGTGCAACGACTATTCGGTTAAAGAGGGAAGATTTTTTACTCAGCCGGAGCTTAATAGTGCAAGCTCTGTTGCTGTAATCGGAATGGAAGTTGTTGATAAATTATTCCCAAAGGAAACACCTATCGGAAAAAAGATCATTCTTGATAAGAATGAATTTATGGTAATCGGTATTCTGGAACCTAAAGGCGAAAGTTTCGGCCAGAGCCGTGATAACATTGCACTTATACCTATAACCAGAGCATTGCAAATATACAGGGGTGACGAAAATCAGTCTATAAATATTGCTGTGCAGGCACCGAGTAGAGAACAATATGATGAAACAGTTGAGCATATATCAGGAATAATGAGAATTATTAGAAAAGTAAAACCCGGTGAGGATAATAACTTTGAAATATATTCAAATGAGTCTCTTATCGCACAGGTAAGTTCATTTACCAAGTACTTCAAATATGGAGCTGGATTTATTTCTTTCATTGCTTTGCTTGCTGCAGGTATTGGTATTATGAATATTATGCTGGTTTCCGTTACAGAGAGAACTAAAGAAATAGGAATCAGGAAATCCATTGGTGCAAAACAAAAGAACATACTGTATCAGTTTCTTTTTGAAGCAGTGATACTTTCATTATTGGGAGGTATTGCGGGAATAATCCTTGGAATTCTATCGGGAAATCTTCTTGCAATTTATCTCAGCTCTCCTGTTGTAATACCTGTTGACTGGATTATTATTGGATTGGTAATATGTACACTTGTAGGTTTGATATTTGGTGTGTATCCCGCTTATAAAGCAGCTAAATTGAATCCGATTGATGCTCTGAGGTACGAGTAGAATACAATTCGGTAATTTGTTTTCTTAAGTTATCCAGATTATTATTAAGGTTTAAAGTTTGTAAGTTATTAATAGCAACAGGTATTTTACTTAATACATTTAAATTCTTCTTCTCAAAATATGAATATGAGTAGCTTCCAAGAACCTGTATAATCCTTAACAGTGCAAAGTAATCAAGCGAATTAAAGAATACTTCTTTATCCAGTTTATTATACTTGGTGAACTCTTCATAAAAATAACTCTTTAATACGTTTCTCTCATCATCAGTGATGTCGATGCTTCCGGAATACAAAAAAGATATCAAATCGTACTGTGGAGAACCCAACCGTCCTGACTGATAATCAACAAAGTAAGGTTCATTATTACGTATAATTATGTTTCTCGGCTGAAAATCTCTGTACATAAAATAATTACCTGATACATTAATTGTCAAATCCATAATATCGTTAAGTACTTTATCATCGAGTATGTTAGCCTCTTTCTGCAAATATCTTATTAAAAAATATTTATTGAATTTTTCGGCATCGTGTTTAATCTGTTCATGGTCAAATGTAATTGTCTCAGAACAAAGTTTGAAATTTATAGTATCAGCTCCAAGAACCTGAAACTTAACAAGATATTCTATTACTCTTTTGTAAATTTGAATTAGCTCACTTCTTACAGAATAACGACTTAGTATGTCGTACAGCGTTTCCTTACCAAGATCTTTTGCAAAATATATTTTCCTATCCGAGGATACGTGCAGAATTTCTGACGTGTTAAGTTTTAATCTATTAAAAACATTAGTGAAACCAATATAAGCTTCGTTTTCTTTTATGTTCTCATTGTAAACTCCGATGATACTGCTATTGGTTGTGCTAATCCTAATTATTAGCTTATCGGATACTCCTCTTTTAAGTTTATGGAAACTTACTACCTCTTCCGGGAATGCCGATTTAAATTGATTTAATATTTTCTCTGAATGATTCAATTTTTATCAAATAAGGTTATCCAGTGCGGATTTAATATCTTTATACTTAAAATCGAAACCATTGTCGAGTAACTTTTGAGGCACTGCTCTCTGACTTCCTGTCAAAAACTTGGCGAATTCACCGACAATAATCTTTAACATAAATTTCGGTACCATAAATAGATTAGGACGCTTCATTGCTTTTGCGACTGCAGAGCTGAATTCAATATTTGTAATGGGCATTGGTGCTGTACCGTTTATTATACCTGTGATTTTTCTGTTATTAATTGCTTCTTCAAAAATTCTGGTAATATCGTCAACGTGAATCCAAGGAAGATATTGTTTTCCTTTTCCAAGTCTACCTCCAACAAAATACTTAAATGGTTGAATCATTCTCTCGAATCCGCCTTCTTTTTTATCAAGCACCACACCTACTCTTATACAAACTGTTCTAACGTTATCTTTTTCTGCTTTTAAAGCTGATTTTTCCCAGTCAACACACATGTTCGCTAAATAATCAATACCTGTAGATGAAAGTTCAGTTAATGTCTCATTTCCTCTGCTGCCGTATATCCCGGTTGCAGAAGTGCTCACTAATGTATGTGGTTTATCAGAACAGATTGATATTGCATCGGTTATCATACTTGTCGTTTTTATTCTGCTGTCGTACATTATCTTTTTGTAATCCTCATTCCATCTCCGTCCTGCTATTGAAGCTCCTGAAAAGTTGACCACAATATCGGAACCATCGATAATATTTTTGAATGACACAGTATCATATTTAAAAGCTGAATATTCGACTCCATCTTCCTTAATTATTGAATCAGGGTCTCTTGAGGCTACAACAATATTGTAGCGATTCTTAAGGTTTTTTATCAATCTTTTTCCAAGAAAGCCGGTGCCCCCGAATATGACTACTCTCTCTACCATAAATTAGTTTTTCTTAGTTCAGTTTTATACATAGACAATTTAATATTTATTTATGATATTAAAACATCTATTATAAAACATAATTTTAATCATTATTAGTTTTACAGAAGCAGCATATTATTATTGTGAGAATTTAACTAAGAGCAACTACGAGAATTTCCCGGTTGCCTCAATCTTTATTCCCAAAAGTAAACGAAATTCAATTTATAGTATTTACGCATTTGCAAGAACAGCTGATAATATTGCTGATTCCAAGCATTTGCCGCCGAATGATAAAATGGAAAAACTAAATTTAATGCAGGATCTGCTTTATGGTGAGCCTCAATATGACAAATTGGATGTCCATTTCAGAAGTATATTTACAGCATTGCATGATACACTCGAGAATACTAAAATTGAAAAAGAAGACCTTAAATCATTACTCTATGCATTCAAACAGGATGTAAACAAGAATCGATACTCAAGTTTTGAGGACCTTCTTGAGTATTCCAAGTATTCAGCAGATCCGGTAGGTAGTCTTATCCTTCAATTATTCGGATATGACAAAAAAACGGATATGGAGCTTTTTAATTATTCTGATAAGATATGTTCTGCTCTGCAATTTGCTAATTTCTGGCAAGATGTCTCTCTTGATCTCATTATTAACAGAATTTATGTCCCGTTGCAGAATATGCAAAAACATCAGTATTCCGAAGATGACTTGTACGCAAAAGTTGAGAATGATAAGTTTAAAAGAATTATGAAAGAACTTGTTGATGAGACCGAAAATATGTTTTATGAGGGTAAAGAACTGCCAAAACATCTTAATGGAACTCTTAAGTTCGAAATATCTGCAACAATTAAAGGTGGAATGAAAATACTTGACCTTATTAGGAGAAGCAATTATAAAGTATTATCGCATAGAGTTAAACTAAGCAAAGTAAATAAATTAAGCATATTACTTAAATCAATATTCTGAAATTGTATTTTTCATTGGAGAAAGAAAAAACAACAAATACCGATGTTCAGAATGTAATGAAGAAGAGCAAGACTAACTTCTTTTATTCTTCGCTATTCCTGAGTAAGATAAAGAGAGAAGGTTTGAGAGTTGTATATGCATTCTGTCGGATGACGGATGATATTGTTGATAATGATAGTTTGACACTGGTAGAAAAATCAGCAAATATCAAAAAATGGAAAGAACGTCTGAATAATTCACTTTATAACAACTCCAATGATGAATTTTTTAATCTTCTCAGAAAACAGATTGATGCATTTAAGATTCCTCATAAACCCTTCTTTGATCTAATTAAAGGAATGGAAATGGATATTGAAAAGAGCAGATATGAATCGTTTGATGAATT
>Ga0172380_10002033_pt1 | contig 32948 bp, 36 predicted proteins | sample Leawe162metaG_FD_119747 | JGI IMG/M metagenome (GOLD analysis project Ga0172380, IMG submission 119747) | Leachate microbial communities from a municipal landfill in Southern Ontario, Canada - Leachate well 162 metaG | ecosystem: Engineered > Solid waste > Landfill > Unclassified | place... | reverse complement strand
GAATCCTGAACGAGAAGGAGAATGTTTTCTATACATTACGATATAGTTACGTATTACCTATCAGTATATCACAACGCCATATAAGCAAAAGGTGCATAAACCAAAACCCCACTTGAAAGCGGGGTTTTGTAAATTCATTTTTTCAGTTCTAGATCAATTTGATTTCAATATCAACACCTGAGGGAAGATTGAGATTACTGAGTGATTCTACAATCTTTTGTCCAGGATTTAAGATTTCTACTAATCGCTTATGCAAACGCATTTCAAATTGTTCACGGGCGTTTTTATGTACGAAGGTAGAACGATTCACCGTATATTTACGCATTTCAGTCGGCAAGGGAATAGGTCCCAGCACTTCCGCGCCATTGCGAGTTGCTGTTTCTATAATTTGCTTCGTGGATGCATCAATTAAACGATGATCATACGATTTAATTTTGAGACGTATTCTATTTTTTTCAAGGTCCTGTTTTGTCATAGTGTTGTGCGTCTATACGCTTATTTTATGATCTTAGAAACGGTTCCCGCTCCGACAGTCTTACCTCCTTCACGAATAGCAAATTTCAACTTTTCTTCCATAGCAACAGGAGCAATCAATTTTACGGTGATACCAATCGTATCTCCTGGCATAACCATTTCAGTTCCCTCAGGGAGAATAACTTCTCCGGTGACATCAGTGGTACGAATATAGAATTGAGGTTTATATCCTTTCAAGAATGGGGTGTGTCGTCCTCCCTCTTCTTTATTCAAAATATATACCTGTGCTTCAAATTCAGTATGAGGAGTGATCGTACCTGGTTTTGCCAAAACTTGTCCACGTTCTACATCTTCTTTCTTAAGACCACGGAGTAAGATTCCCACATTATCTCCTGCTTGTCCTTCATCCAAAAGTTTTTTGAACATTTCGACTCCAGTCACAACCGTTTTTTGAGTATCTTTCAATCCAACGATTTCAATTTCTTCGTTAACCTTTACAATACCCCGTTCAATTTTTCCAGTAACGACTGTTCCTCGTCCTTCAATTGAAAAGATATCTTCAATAGGCATCAAGAATGGCTTATCGGTTTGACGAGCAGGTTCAGGAATATATTCATCTAATGCATTGATTAATTGCATAATAGGTTCCAACGCAGGATCATCAGCTGAAGTTGCTTCTGATGCTTTCAATGCTGATCCACGAATAACAGGAACTTCATCTCCAGGGAAATTATATTTCTTGAGGAGCTCACGCACTTCATCTTCAACTAAATCAATAAGTTCTGGATCACTCACTTGATCAACCTTGTTCAAAAATACAATCATCTTTGGCACACCTACTTGATAGGCTAACAAAATGTGTTCACGAGTTTGAGGCATGGGACCATCAGTTGCAGCAACAACAAGCACCGCTCCATCCATTTGAGCAGCTCCCGTAATCATGTTCTTGATGTAATCAGCGTGTCCGGGGGCATCAATGTGTGCATAATGACGTTTTGCAGTTTCATATTCTGAATGATGTAATGCAATCGTAATTCCACGTGCCTTTTCTTCAGGCGCGTTATCAATATCATTCACATTTTCTCTCTTACTAATGAATCCCTTGAGAAACAAGGTGTTCGTGATCGCTGCGGTCAAGGTAGTCTTCCCGTGGTCAACGTGACCAATAGTTCCGACATTCACATGAGGCTTCGTGCGGTCAAATTTTGCTTTCTCTGCCATATGTTTTTGTATTTTTAATGATTAATTTTATTTTTTAATATAAATTATGTGCATGGAAGCACAGTGCATACATATTAGACGGGAATATCATTGATGTCAATATCTGTCTCGTATACAATAGATGGCTCTATAGAAGTTCCTTCAGTTTTTTCTGGTTCACCAATTGATTCGGTAAGTTTTTTATATCGTTCCCATGGAAGAACAGCGTACAAATGTTTTCCTTGTTGTGAAAGAATACAAACTTCATCATGAGAAAGTGCGCGTTGAATTTTTTCAAATAAAGTCATCAGTATGTTTTATTTTTCGTCAATAAATTCGAGAATAGCCATGGTACTATTGTCTCCCTTACGAGATCCAGAAATTTTAGTAATACGCATATATCCTCCCGCACGTTGCGTATATTTTGGTGCAATATCATAATACATCTTTGTTGCGGCTTCTTTTGAAACTCGCGAAATAAGTAAACGCAATGAAGCAAGTGTTTGTTTTCGAGCAAGTGTAACCAATTTTTCAACAACTGGCTTAATTGCTTTTGCACGCGTTTCGGTTGTTTTAATTTTACCTTTTAAAATAACGTTCTTCGCGAGATTTTTAATAAATGCATTTCGTTGTCCTTTTTCCCGTCTAAATTTTGTGCCACTTTTTTGATGTCTCATAAAGGTTTATTTTTTAGTCGTTTTCTTCGTTTTTACTGATTTTTTCTCAGAAGTATCTTTCGAAGCAACTGTTTTTACTTTCTCAGATTTTTCAATGGGAGCAAATTCCTCAACAACATCAACTTCAGAAACAATCTGTAGGTGATCTTTCAAAATATTTGCTGCTTTATGAAGTGCACGAGAAGGACTAATAGTCTTGTCAGTTTCTATGGTGAGCGTTAATTTATTGTAGTCAGTACGATCACCTACACGCATATTTGTCGCCTCAAAATTAACATTCACTACAGGAGTAAAGATAGCATCGAGCGCAATAGCTCCAATAGGTAATTTTTCAGACTTACGAAATTCAGCGGGAACATATCCCAATCCTTTTTCTATAGTAAATTCCATTTCTATTTCAGAATCTCGCGCGGTTAGAGTTGCAATATGCACTGAAGGATTTTTAACCACCACCTGTGAAGAAGTGTGGATATCACCAGCTGTAATTGCCCCCTCCCCTTTCTTTTTTAAAGTAACAATTTGAGGTTCATCTGCAAAAAATGAAAAGCGAATCTTTTTAATATTCAACATAATATCTACCACATCTTCTAAGACACCCGATATAGTAGAAAATTCATGCTTTACTCCTTTTATTTTTATTTGAGTAACCGCTGCTCCTGGTAATGAAGAAAGAAGAACGCGGCGTAATGCATTTCCCAAAGTGACGCCATATCCCGTATATAAATTACTTATTTCAAACACACCGATTGAATCGGTCTCTGACACTTTTTTTATCGCAACGTTCTTACTTAAAAATGTGTGATCCATATAGTGGAATAATGGTTATATTTTTATAATGACGCGAATAAAATTAACGCGCGTAGTAGTCGATGACTAAGTTTAAATTAAAAGGCAGATCAACTTGTTCAGGAGAACCGGTAACAGTACCCGTAATATCTTGTTCATTTACCTTCATCCATGACTCTTTTCGTCCTTTGAGGGTATTCTTTAAATCTTTAAATAAAGGCATATTTTTACGAGCCTCTCGGATACCAATAATATCCCCTGCACGTACATGATATGACGGAATATTTACCTTTCTTCCATTCACCGTAAAATGACCATGACTTACCATCTGACGACCCATAATACGAGAGGGAGCGAATCCTAAACGATATACCACGTTATCAAGACGAAGCTCCAACTGATTTAAAATAGATTGTAAAATTGGTTCCTTCTTATTACCCAAAGCTGTCTTAAAGACACGCTTCAACTGAGTTTCATTCAATCCATAGGTTAATTTCACTTTCTGCTTTTCCATTAATTGAGTTTTAAACTCAGATCCGGCGCGCGTTCGTTTTGCACCATGAACACCAGGTCTGTAGGGACGACGAGTCATAGCTGATTTTGGAGAAAGAGAGCGATATGGCTTTAACCCAAGCTTCGTTCCCAATGCACGCTCTTTTTTTTCTTTTGCTGGTAATAATTTCATAAATAATTCTAATTGCTTATTATATAAATCTTATACACGTCGTACTTTTGCAGGTCGAGGTCCATTATGAGGAATCGGTGTTGCATCTTTTACTGAAGTAATGGTAAATCCTTGTGTAGCGAAAGTGCGAATTGCTGAATCTCTTCCACTGCCAACTCCTTTTACAACAATACCCACAGAAAATGGCCCAGATTTTTTAATCTTTTCAATTACTGTTGCCGCAACTTTCGATGCTGCAAATGGAGTTGCTTTCTTTGGTCCACTAAATCCTAAGGTACCTGCAGAGGACCACGCAACTACATTTCCAGAAGCGTCGGTTACCGTAATAACGGTATTGTTATAGGTCGCATTCACATATACAAAACCAGTATCAATTTTTTTTGAACTACCTTTTGAGACAACGGCAGATTCAGTCTTTTGATCTGACCCCCCCTTCATATCTCCCGATTTTTGAGCTACTTTCTTTTTTCCCATAAATGTGTAAATTCCAAATTACAAATAACAAATTTCAAAAAATACTATTATTTCAAATCTACTTTTCTCTTTCCACTTCCTGCGGTCTTACGAGTGTTTCCTCGTACGGTACGAGAATTCGTTTTTGTTCTCTGACCACGAACAGGAAGTTTACGAGCATGACGAGATCCACGGTATGACTGAATATCTTTCAAACGGCTAATGTTCGCACGAACAACTTGACGCAATTCACCTTCAATCTTAAGTGTTTTCTCTATATAGTCCTTAATCTTATTTGTTTCTTCTGGATCAAGATCTTTCGTCCGTTTTGCGGGATCAATATGAATAGCTTTTAATATCGCTTCTGAAGTTGTTTTTCCAATACCATAAAAATACGTCAGCGAGACGTCAATTCTTTTCTGATCTGGAATAGTAATACCAAATAAACGCATAAAAATAGTAATTAGTAACTAGTAACAAGTAATTAATTATCCTTGTCGTTGCTTATGTTTTACATTTTTGCAAATAACATATACGCGACCCTTTCTTCGTACTGTTTGACAACTCTTACAAACTTTTTTAACCGATGAACGAACTTTCATAAAATGAATAGTGAAAAATAAATATTATTTTCGTGGCAGACCACGGCGCATGATAATACCCCTCTTTTTATCGGGGCTCAATCGAAGCGAAACCATATCACCCGGCATTACTTTTATGTAATGAATCCTCATCTTTCCCGACAAATGACCCAATATAATATCATCGCCAACCTTCACGCGAAACATTGCGGAAGGCAACGCCTCGATAACAGTTCCATTGACTAAATTTTCAGGTGTAGCTTGTGATGACATTTAATGAGTTATTATCTTATATGATACTTAAAAATAAGTCAAGTGGATACAGTATATATTTACTCAACCGTGATAGTCGTACGAGATTCTGAATTGGGTACTCGAGACACCCAAAACGGCCAAAATGAAACAGTAAGTTTATCAATCCCCTGTAATGATAAAACAGTCGTTTTTAGATCAGTTTCTTTTTTGCCCAAAATTTGATCCTTTAGTTTTGGAATATCTATGGGTTTCCAAAACGTCGCTTGATAGGTAACAGGAAGAATCATGGTCCCCGCTTTCCAATCAGCATTCGTTTTTCCATAAAGAAGAGATGCTTCTTTTTCTACATACGTTTCAGGAATTTCATCTTTTTCACGAACTTGTATCTGTATACTGTTCTTAATATCTTGTTCCTGAAAGATAAATACGGATGCTTGTGCCTCTATTGCTACATGAAAGTTACCATCTGCATCCACACGAGCATCAACTTTCTGAGTCAATACCTGAAACTGCTCAGACTCAGGAGCTGATTTAAAATCATTTGGCATTTTAAGTTTCATAGTTTCAGCAATACTTTCTTTCATCTTCACGAGAGCTTCTTCTTCAGATACACGAATGTCTTCTGGTGTAGCAACTCGTGTCTCACCATCACTACCCCCACTCATAGCTTCTATTGAAGCGGCGTAAAACTTTTCATATTTATCACTCCCTCGAAATCCAGGAATAGTAAAATGATCTACGGGATCAATATTATACGAAGCACCCGGTTCATCAGCAATAACATCAACCTGAATACTTCCGGGTTCCAATATCCCCCCAATCTTTTTGGCCCCAGGCACCACCACTCGCTTTGTTATATGAAATATTTTTCCCTGGGGAGATTCAAGCCTCGTCTGAGCAACAAGAATTTGTGGACTGGTACTATACGTATTAAAGATAGCCACCGAACCCTGTGCTTTTTGTTTTGTTGTTTCTTTTCCCGTAGCACGAAACTTAAAAATATTTGTTTTCCGTTCAGTAATAATTTCTCCAGGAATTTGTAAAGAAGCGCCGCTAGGAGCAGTTGAAGAACTTACCACGGTAAGAGAGGTTGTTAATTGAGTTTGCATTTTTTTTGTGACAACCGCAACAGTAACACGAGGTAATACACCAAGGACAACATACAATATCACAACACACAACACGACAAAAGAACCAATACGCACATATGACTTTGGCTTTTTACGAGTAGAAGAAATTTTAGGACCACGCCATGATCCTGGCAAAGAATTTTGTAATCCACTTTGCTCTTGCTCTCCTTCTTCTAGGACACGAGGAGACGACTTTCCAAAATCACGCAAAGCTTCAAATTTAATATCACTCATGAAAGAAGATTGTTCGGGAATAATCTGCATCGCAAAATCTTCGTCCTCTTTCTTTTTTTGTGCATCTATCTTAATTCCTGGTGCAATAATATCAGTAACGGGAATTAATTTTTTCTTTTTTTGTTGTGCCATACAAGAAGTATAACAAAGTAATCTTTAATTTCCAATATCAACATAAAAATCAAGAAACTCAAAAAGAACTTTTTAAAAAATGTTCTTATAAAAGTTTTACAGAAGCGTTACATCCTCTCAATGGCATGAGGAATAAGCCAACGAATATGTCTTGTTGCAACTTCATTAATGAAATGCTTACGAGGAAGCCGTATCGTGCATGCAATAAGAGCCGTCATGCGCAACGAATCATGGAGCGTATGTATCGTGATATCATCAAAAAACAAAACAGCATCTTGAGAAATAAGAACTCGTTTCATAGGCGTGTGTGTTCCGATATATCTACCCACACGTCCCGGATCAATAGCCATGCCAACTGAGTTGGTCTCTTTCTTTGCAGATTGTAATCCATGATACATATGACGTATTTCTTGTGAAAGGATTGTATTTACTTGTTTGATAACATAAGCAGAAGCAGTATACGTACTGACGCTATTTAATAATTGCAAAAACGATTCAAAATCAATACCTAACTGAGCATTCAACGTTTCATACATACTGTGATACCCAATAGGAATAGAATCATGATAAGAAATTGATTTTCCCGAACAAGCAAAAATATCGGTTCCCGTATCACGGATAAGAGCCGTCGCAAATGATTTTATAACATTTTTTTTCGTCTGTCCTTTCAAAGCATATTGAATCATACTTAACGGTATAGTAAATCCATCTTGAAAAAATGAATGTAATTTTGCACGTTTTGGTAATAATCGTTGTAACGCAGAAAAGACCGGTCTATGGAAAAATGTTTGCACCACACCAAATGAAATTTCTTTTCCGGTGGCCCCTAGAGGTGTTTGTGGATGCTCTCGAAGAGATATTTGTTGTGCATCTATGAAAACAGAAATAACTCGGTTACTAACCAACAGTGCGTCCAAATCATCACACCCGGTACGACGCATAATATCTTTTTTGTGTACATCAATACTTTTTCCCAGTTGTTGAGAGAAAAATAAATCCAATTCTTCTTGAGAAATAGGCTTTTCACTCTCAGCTCTCTGCAATGTTAACGTATGATAATAGGATCCCCCCAGATGATGCGGAATAAGAACGCATATTTTATAAGGAAAAGGAAAATAAAGCGCAAGTAAAAAAGCGCGCAGTGTCTTATGATTACGAATATTCTTTTCCGTAACTCCTTTAATAAAAAAACCCCGTTCTTCTTGAGCGACTCGCACATCAGCATCATAATACATTCGTTTACAACGAACTCCCTCATCTTCAAATGAAAGAAATACAAATCGCTTACGATTTTTTATACGCTTTATAACATGATATGTTTGTTGCGCATTCGCTTTTACAGTCTTGAGGGTAGATGGCATATAGAATGATTATAGTATAGTCGCACGAATACGACGAATTCCCGCACTCACCGCCTCCTCTTTTACAATATGAAAAGTGCCAATCTGACTGGTACGTTCTACATGAGGACCCCCACATAATTCAATGCTAAAATCTCCTATCTTATATACTTTCACCACATCTCCGTATTTAGATTGATCAAAGGAAACTTTTACAAATGATAAAGCTTCTTGTTTGGGCATAGTCAATATTTCAACAGGAATATCTTCTATAATTTTTCTATTTACCAAATCTTCAATTTGTTTGATTTGTTCCGCAGTTAATTTTCGCGGATAATTAAAATCAAATCGCATACGCTCCGCAGTAATATTACTCCCCTTTTGATAGATTTCTGAATCAAGTAATTGCCGAAGTGCTGCTAATAGTAAATGTGTAACAGTATGATATTTGGTAGTAATTTCAGAATGATCCGCAAGCCCTCCCTTAAATACCCCCGCAGAAGCGGTGCGAGAAAGTTCTTGATGTTTCTCAAATTCTTCTTGAAATGTATTTACATCAAGAACAAAGCCCCTCTCCCTCGAAAGCTCTTCTATAAGTTCTATAGGAAACCCATATGACTGATATAAATCAAAGGCAACCTTCCCATCAATAGAAACAATTTTAGAAAATTCCTTCAACCCTCTATCGAGAGTTTTTTGAAATTTCTCTTCTTCTAAATGTATCTCTTCAATAATTTTATTCTCATTTGTCTTAAGTTCGAAATACACCCCCCCAGATGCATGGATAACCTCTTTAGCAATTTCAACAATAAAATTCTTTGTAATCCCAATTAATTTCCCATACCGAACTGCCCGTCGAATCAAGCGACGCAATACATATCCCTGTCCCGTATTTGAAGGCACTATACCATCAGCAATCATAAATACACTCGCTTTAATATGATCAGCAATGATTCTAAACTCTTTTATATGTTCACGATAATTTTTATCAGAAAGTTCTTCTATTTTTTCTATAACAGGTTGAAATGTATCAATTTGATACACATCGCATTTATTTAAAATAGAAACAACACGCTCAAGTCCCATTCCCGTATCTACATTCTTTTGTTGCAACGGCTCAAATAAACCTTCTTTGGTTTTATTATACTGCATAAATACATCATTCCAGATTTCAACCCACAACGGATGATCATCATGAAAAGATTCGGGGACCTCATTTGGATCACCTGTCCAATAGAACATTTCAGTATCAGGACCACAGGGTCCTGTTTCTCCTGCCGGACCCCACCAATTATTTTTTTTAGGTAGTCGCGCGATTCTCTTCTCAGAAATTCCCAACAATTTCCATTTCTCAAATGCTTCACTATCAAACGGAGCATCGGCATCGCCCGCGAATACCGAAACCGCTAACAAATTTACATTTAATCCAAGCCATTCCTTTGAAGTAAGAAATTCAAAACTCATCTCAATTGCTTCGTCCTTAAAGTAGTCCCCAAAAGACCAATTTCCTAACATTTCAAAAAAAGTAAGGTGTGTTGCATCACCCACCTCATCTATATCTACCGTACGAATACATTTTTGACACGAAGTTACCTTGTTTCCTCCGGGGTGTTTTTCTCCCAATAAAAACGGTACTAATGGGTGCATACCCGCAGTTGTAAAAAGCACCGTCGGATCATTCTCGGGTACAAGTGAAGCCGAAGGGATAATAGTGTGTCCTTTTGTTTTAAAGAATTCTAAAAATTTTTCTCGTAATTCTCGCGAAGTCATGCAATAAAAAAAATTAAAAAGACTCAATTGGATATACATCAAAAGCAACTTCTTCATACGGATGTACATACTTCATTGCTTTGATTACCTTATCTAAATACTCCCTCTCACATATCATTTCTATACGCTCTTCCTCAACAATCTCCAATTTTCCGACCTCTCCTATAGTTGGATGAGCTCCATCTTCTGGTTTAAATCTTCCAAATCCTCTTGAAGAAAAACTGCAGCGGGTATAGTTTCCAATCTTACCCGCACCAGCCTCCCCCATAGCATTGCGAACAATATCAGCATGGGACACAGGAACAAACGTAACAATTTTTATGATATCTGATTGCATTGCAATTCGAAAATTAATTTATTTGGAATTAATTAGAAATTAGATATTGGAAATTAGAAATTACAAAATCAATTTATATTGATTTTGTTTAGTATTCCTCTAACGCTCCAGATTTTTCGTGGTCACGCATACGCTCTAATGCTTTCGCTTCAATCTGACGGATACGTTCACGCGTGACGCCAAATTTCTTCCCCACTTCTTCAAGGGTATGAGTCACACCATCCATAAGTCCAAATCGCAACGAAATAATTTCTCGTTCACGAGGCGTAAGGTCATCCATAATTTCCAAAATTTTCTCACGCAATAATGAATGAGATGTCATTTGATCTGGAGTTAATCCTTTTTCATCTTTAATGAATTCAGAGAGGGTAGAATTATCATCATCTTCTCCAACAGGCAATTCCAAAGAGAGTACTTCTTGTGAAATTTCTTGAATATGGCGAACTTTATCAACAGAAATTCCCATTTCAATTGAGATTTCCTCTGCGAGAGGATCACGTCCTAATTCTTGCGCAAGGCGTCTTTTTACTTGTGTGTATTTTGAAATCGTTTCTACCATATGCACAGGAATACGAATAGTACGTGATTGATCAGCAAGTGCACGCGCAATTGCCTGACGAATCCACCAGGTCGCATAGGTTGAAAATTTGAATCCTTTCCGATAATCAAACTTATCTACCGCACGAGAAAGACCAATATTCCCCTCTTGAATCAAATCTAAAATACCCATATTGCTACTACGATTAACATAATGTTTCGCAATAGAAACGACAAGACGCAAGTTTGCCTGAATAAGGCGTTGACGAGCTTCTTCATCTCCCCGTTCAGATCGCTTTGCTAAGTCCTTCTCTTCTTGTCCAGTTAATAATGAAGTCCGTCCAATCGTCTTCAGATACAACTGTACCGCATCAGGAAGATCAGATGTTTCCATGTCACCAAACTCACGCCCCCCTTTTCCCTTGGTTACCACTGGCGCAGGAGCTACATCTAAGAGCTGGTTTACCTCAATAACTTTGATATTACGTTGATCTAATTGTGTATATAATTCTTCCAAAAATTCAATATCAGTTTCAATTTTAGGGAATAAAGAAAGGATTTCAGAATCAGTAACAAAACCACGTGTTTTTCCACGTTCTGCGAGTTCATTAATTAATTCTTCATTTACCGACAATGGTTTCCCCTTCTTCTGTTCTTTATCTTTCTTTCTCATTAACGCAAGGTCATTGTGAACCGCGTATGCTTCTGGTTTTTTTACCTTTGTTTTTTTGGTAACAGATTTTTTAGAAACGGGTTTCTTTTTTATTATCTTTTGAGAAATACTTTTTTTAGAAACACTCTTTTTGACAGATACTTTTTTTATAGAAATTTTCTTCGAAAGAGGTTTTTTCACTTTTTGAGTAAGAACCTTCTTGTGAGAAGTTGCTCGCAATGACTTCTGTGAAGATTTCTTCTTAGGCTTGTGAGAAGGAGCTGTATTTTTTTTCTGATGTTTTTTTATAGCCATAATGTATACATATATAAAATCGTGCTAATTATCTATCAATTTAGTGATTTCGTCAAATTCCTTTAACAACGCGGCAAGTTGTTCTTTCTGATCGTCCTGTCGTTCAATAACTCTCATTTTTTTCATAATCTCTTCTCGTCGTTCTTTTAAATATTCCTTTTTGAGTTCACGAAGTAAATATTGAATTTCTAATATTACTTTTTCTGGTTCAGTTGTCGTAATATGCATTGCCGATTGCAATTCAATGAATGCAGCAACGGCATCAAGTTCTGGAGATGCTTTTTTGTGTTGCAATGCATCTATAATAGATATATATGAAGAAGGAATAAAAGGACGATAGGCATCAATATCAGACCATGCGGATGGAATATATTGCACCAGGCGAAGAATGTGCGCAATAATCTTTTCAGATCGTGTATGTTCAGGAAGGGGTGATACCGAGGCAGGAGAAATCTCTGAATGGGCAGGTGTTGTTTTTTTTGTCTTTTGTAAAAGTGCACGTTCCTGCACTAATGTTTGTTCGGGCATATGTACATATTCTGCCAGCGCACGAATCCATCGCGTTTGTTCTATGGGACTTGGGATATATTGCAACTTTTCAAGGACACTCCGCAAACCTCGCTTTACATCTGTTCCTTGAGGATTCGGTACATATCGTTCTATATAATACACGAGAGCATTCTGCGCGTGTACCCGAATATCCTGCGCAATAACATGGGGATGTTTTTGAATAAATTCAGAAGCATCCTTTTCCTGCGTAGTGTGATATACCCGTACGGTGAAATCAAGCGTATGACTCAAATCAATAGCTCGCTCTGTTGCCATCAATCCCGCCTCATCATTATCAAAGAAAAAAACAATTTGATCGGTAAGTTTAGAAAGTGTTTGTAAATGTAAATTCGTTAATGCAGTACCCGAAGTGGCGATGGTATTTTTTACTCCATCTTGATGCATTGCAATTAAATCCATTTGTCCCTCAACAACAATACATTCCTTCATTTCTCGAATATATGGTTTTGCCATATCAAACCCATATAATACTTTTGATTTATTAAAAATAGGTGTTTCAGGACTATTTACATATTTTCCTGTTTTTTCATTCTCAAACGCCGGCATAATACGACCAGAAAATCCCACGGTTTTCCCAAACGTATTTTTGAGAGGAAACATAATACGTCCACGAAATCGATCAACGTAATTTCCTCTTTCTGTTTTAATAACTAACCCCGCACGCTCAATATCTTTCATTTCATATCCTGCATTTACTAGATTCACCGCGAGGGCATCTGATTCGTGAGGAGCATACCCTATACCAAATAATTCTTGTGTATCCGCAGTAATATCCCTGCTTTGTAAATACGTTTGCGCATCTGAATTTTGTTTTAACTGATGCATAAAAAAAGTTTCCGCGGTTGCTTGTATATCATACAACACCCCAAATTCCTGTTGCATGGCAGGATTGGTATGTTTCAGTTCTATCCCCGCTTTTTCGGCAAGTAATTTAAGAGCTTCGTAAAATTCAATATTTTCATATTTCATGACAAAACTAAAAACGTCCCCTCCTTCCCCACAACTCCCAAAACAATGCCATGTTTGTCTATCGGGTGAAACAATAAAAGAAGGCGTTTTTTCACGATGAAATGGACACACACCTTTAAAATTCTTTCCTGCGGGTGTGAGCTGTATCCGTTCTTTAATAACGTCCACAATATCCAATTTTTCTTTTATCTGTTGCACAGAATCAGTCATATGGAGAAGTATAGCGCAAAAAACCAATAAAAAAAGGTCGTACAAAACGTACGACCTACCAGCTCTCCTTGTCTGGTTATTAAAAAATTAATTAAATAGCTTTTTTCTTTTGGCTCTGAAAAATCTTTTTTCTTCCTTTTTTTGGAATCATTATTTCAAGATGGAACAATTCTCCCTCAAGTTCATCCATAATAAATGCTTTAATAATTTCCCTCCATTCATTTGGATACGTCTCAAGGTTAAGAACCTTGAGAGCAATTGACTCCTGAAATCTCATTAAGAGAACATCATCTTTTTCAGCAACCTCCCAAAGAGGATGTCTAATATTGAAAGACAAAACTCCTATTTTTGGATCAAAAATCCATAGATCAGAGCTCCCACCCATTTCTTCAAAAGAAAACTGCAATCCAGTAGAGTGTCCTTTAACTTTAACTCTCTTTTTCCCGATAGGACCAAGAACGGTAAACGGTGTGTGACCAGGATGATCTGATTCAGGAGGAATATTTGTAGGAAATATTTTGCTTGGTTTTTTATTTCCCCTCTTCTTCTTACTACCTTCATTATTTGTAATATCTATTGAAGTAGTAATAGAGAGAGCTGGTTCATTTTGTTCTCCAACTTTTGTATCAGCTTCTTGAAAATGATTTGTACCGATAGTGCCAAATTTTCCAGATTTAACAATATCAAACAATTTCTGAAATTTTGGTTCGTTTAAAAGGTTTTCTATGACGCGCATAGACTTAACCCCAAGAAATTGATACCTCTCATCTTTCTTGCTTTCGCTGATCTCTGCTGCATATGAAAGTCCAACCTTATCAGCCCATAATTCAATATGCTCACAGAATTCCACCAATGCATCATTTTCTTCAAAACTTCTTCTTCCAGGATGAAGGACACACTTTTGAGAAGTAATATTTCCCTCAAAAATCCCGCAAGATAGCATTTGTACAGTTTCCGAATTTAAAAGTCCAGAATTTTTTGCGAAGGTTAAAAACCCAATACGAAAATCATCCCCTTCTATTCCAACAGAAACCTTACCATTTCTACCTTTTGCGCCTTTATTTGCAACATATAGGTTGAAAATTGTTTTTCCTGTTGTAACTCCTTGTTCAGTATGAATGGGAAGTTTTTTTCCTTTAAATTCAGTTGCTTTAATATCAACGGTCTTTCTCTCTCCTTTTTCATCAACAATTGTCAGGAGAATTGAAATTCCCTTTTTCCTCATAACCTCAGAATATTTTTCTAAAACAGACGAAACAAATTCGTCCTCCGAGATACGAGATAGCTGACTGTCTCGAGAAATAGATTCTAAAAAAACTTGAGTTCTCCATGGAACAGTTCTCTTTCCAGGGACATCTTTGAACTCATTCTTGCAGAAAAAGAGATCTGTTTCATCAACATAAGGGATCTCTCCGCTTTTAATGGAATCAGGATCAAAGGTCCATTTCTTATACAACGAAGTGTCAGATTTAGGAGTGGAAGTAAAAATCATTCTTTTACACTTACCAATCCAACTAATTAATCCAATCCCATATTGTCCGAGTTTTCCTTTTTCTTTAACAGATTGGCAAACCGATTTTAATGCTTTTTCAAATTGAGTGACCGAAGTTCCATCTCCGTCATCTTTAATAGAGACGTTTAGATTTTTAAAATCAACCTTCACCCAAATCCTAAGGGCATTTATATCTATTGCATTCTGTATATATTCCAGAATAACTAAGTATAGTTTGGGATATATCCCAGCTAGATATGTAAGAGCATTACTTTGAACCAGATTAAGTGGGCTACTTTTTTTCATTATACCTCCTTACGACTTTGTTTTTAATTTCAATTGATTAAATTTTGTTTTAAGGGCATTTTCACTGCATAAAGCATTTAAGAGCTCCACTGTTTCATACGTTTTATTAGACAGATTGAACAGGAAGCCATCTTTAAGTCCTTTGCGAAAAAGCACTCTTGTTTCTTCATCTTTATCCTGAAGCAAATCTCTAACCTGAGGAATCACTATTTTCTCTATATAATAAAGAGCCTCTAGAGCATCCACAAGCACGGGTTTAAATAATTCTTCAAAGATACCGCTACCTTTTATTTGTTCATCTAGAGATTTAATCTCGGGAGAAACCAAAGAAGAGGTAATCTTATTATCTGGAAGCACAACATTATTTGAAAGATCAACGTTTTGAAGAAATGCTTCAATAATCTTTGTTTTGTTTTCGGTAATTCTTTTACCGAGCAAGACACGAGTTAATTCTGCAATATCAGAAAAACCCATTTTATCAGAAGCTTCCCTTGCATCAATTTTTCTTCTTGCAATCAACTCATTTAAACGTTGAATTGATTCCGGGATGTCCTTAATCTCAACTATGGTATATCCCGCCTGTTGTAGATAATATCGTGTTCTCAATAAATTGAGTCCCATCGGAAAATTTTTCCGTTCAACCCATTTGTTTAAAGATTCACCAGATAAATCAAGAAATCTAGCAAATTCAGAAGCTTCTTTAAGTCGCTCATCTTCAGATAGTTTTTCCAAACTATCAAAGAAATGAAACAGACACACTTCCGTAGTACCTTCTATTCCAATCATTAAAACCTCCACGCTATTTATTTTAATTTTTATTTGTAAATAATACTAATTTGATTAAATCATCATATTACGAATATGTCAATAACAAAAGCATCTCCATTTTTGAGATGCTTTTGTTATTAATAAGAAGAAAATTGATTCTACAATCCCCTAGTTTTACAAACTCTTAATCTGAGTATCAATATCTTGAAATTCTTTGTTTATATCTCCCTCATCCAAACTATTTAAATCAGTTGTAATCTGTTCTGGACTATCAGCAACTTGTTGCTCAATTATCTCTGATACAGAGGGAGATGGATCTGTGGTTTTATCACTCATACCACCGAGAAGAATAATAAGAATAACAATAGCAATAACGATAACACCGAAAATAATATATTTTTTATTCATACGTAAGATAAATGTAATGCTTAATACTAATTACTAATTCTTTATTGTGTCGTTGTAGCTATGGGGGTCTTTACTAATTGAGCAAGAATGATTGCCGCTTGTTGCATAGTATCACGAGCTTTCTGAACCACCACGCGTGTTGCCGATAAATCACTCATAAGAGATTGACGAGCTTTAATAACATCTTGTTGTATTGCTATCCCTGTTCCCGAAATGGCAATATCATATGTTTTACCTGCCTGTATTTTAATAGCATCTCGTGTAGCTTGTAAAGCATTTGTTGCTGTTTGAATAGCAGTTTCCACGGTAGTTACGTCAATACCTTGTACCTTTGTTTTTTCAGTACGTGATGAAATATTTTTTAAGATAACTCCAAGTTTATCAGTAACTTCCAATAATTGATTGGTAATTTTAGTATTCAAAGAATTTAAGGAATCCTGGACAAAAAGAACCGTTTCTTGTTTCTGGGTATCTTTTATTTTTTTCACTTGTGTTTGTAGAGTCTCTCTCTGAGTTTGCATTTTCTGCACCAGATTCTGACGAGCCTTCTCTATTTCTAATCGTAACACACTCTTTTCTTGAGTTGTCGAAACATTTTTCATTTCTACTTGTAATGCACCCCGTTTCTCCTGAAATGCCTCTCTTTCTTGTGTTGTTGAGGCTCTCACCTCATTTCTAATTTCCTGAATTTCTTGCCTTGACTCGACTCTTTTCTCGCGAAGTAATGGAGTGTTTTGATTTCTCAAAGAATCTTCCTGAGCATACACTCCCACACTTGAAAGAAATACTATACCGCACGAAATCACAATAATAGTTTTTTTCATATATAAAATTAATGATTACAAGGCATAAGTGACGAACCACGCCTTTCTATATTATATTAAGTATATAACCTTTCATAAATTTCTTAAAGAGATAGATATTCTCCTATCAGGACGAAGAAGTAAAAATAGCCTCATAAATCTCACGCGCATAATCCCAATTCACCACATGTTTCCATGCTTCTATATACTCAACACGACGATTTTGATACTTCAAATAATATGCGTGTTCCCATACATCAATTCCTAATAATACCGTGTTCCCTTGGGAAATAGGACTGTCTTGATTCCCTGTCTTGAGAATTGTTAATTTTTTTTCAGGAGTGATAACAAGCCACACCCAACCACTTCCAAATTGACTCAGGGCTAAAGCAGTAAATTGTTGCCAAAAAGAATCTACAGAATCAAACGTATGGATAATTTCTTGTTCGAGGATACCAGTTAAAACAGATTGTTGAGGAACACACAAACTACGCCAAAAGAGCTGATGATTGTAATGCCCCCCTCCATTGTTTATGACAGCAATTCGTATATCTTCAGGAATTTTTGAAATGTCTTTTAATAATTCATCAATCGGTTGTTCATATAGTTCAGGATGTGTTTCAAGCGTCTCATTTAATTTATTGATGTAATTTTGATGATGTTTTGTATGATGTATTTCCATAGTGCGCGCATCAATATAAGGCTCTAAAGCATCATAGGTATACGGTAATGGTTGAAGTTCATGTTTCATATAGCCCTTTCTTTTAATAATAATCTTCTTTTATTTTGTATTCCCCTATTATATCCCCCTAATCTTCCATCAGATCGAATAACCCGATGACACGGAATGGAAGGATCATAATTTTTATGGAGAATATTTCCCACAGCACGAACGGCGCGTGAGTTTCCAGCACATAAGGCTACGTACGCATAAGTACGTGTTTCCCCACGTGGTATTGTTCGCACCACCTCATATACTCTTTGTGAGAACGTTTGTTGCATAGTATACAGCATATCATACTATCGCGCATGACACACAGGACATTTCCAAGACTCCTCTTGAGGATGTTCTGGGTGTTCTCTTTTTTCTAATGGACAAGACGTCTCAGAACAAAACATATGATATATACAACACCATTCACAAAAAGCATCGTGAGCCGAAGAGGTATACCGTACTTTAAAATAAGTATACGTACCTATTCCTTCGCGTAATCGTTGAGAAACATTCATGCTCGACATACCTAATACACGAGGAATAAAAGTCCCCCGTTCATCAAGCGATCCAAAAGCAAAAGCTCCTGGTTTTTTTAATTGAGCCACCCGCGCTATCTCTTGTACGGTAAGAATATAGGGCCCCGACAATCCATGGATATGTTCCATAGAAATATATACTAACGATTACTTACGTGACCTTTTATAATACCGAGAAATAATACATTCTTTATTTATTCTTTCTGGGAATAAACATGGGGGTTTTCTTCTGATAAGAAATATACTCCTCACCAAATTTTTTAATAAGAGCTGCTTCTTCTATATAAGACCAAATAATCATAACAATAGTAAGCCACACCACACTGAAAAGAACAGAAACAAGAGGGTATACTACAACAATCCCCCACGCAAGTATGAGATCAGCAGAGTACATAGGATGACGAATAGACTCATATACTCCTGTAGTAATGAGATGACTAATATGCGAAGGACGATGGGGTCCTTCTGGATTGATAGTAATTGCCTTGATAAAGAAATACATCCAATAGACGAACGTAACAAAAAAGAAAATAAATGACCAAAGAGATGCTTCGAAAAGAAATGTATAAGGAAGCATAAAAACATTAAACCCGATTCCTATAATAATAATGAGCCACATAATATAGGGAGCAGATAAAATACCAGTTTTCATAAAAATAAATATTAAGAGTATGGAAGGAAACACCACAAAACTATTTTCTATTAAATAATGTATGGTTCTTCCTATCCTTTGTAGATAAGTATATCACGTTCAAAAAAAACAAGTAGTAGGGAGATTGACATAATACCTTTTTAGTATATTACAAGTATAACCTCTATTTACATCACCAGACACACACGAAAAAGAGCTTACTCATAATGAAGAGCCTCCATGGGACTCTTTCGTGAAGCGCGATACGCGGGGAAAATACCAAACACAATACCAGTACCACAAGAAACACTCAGTCCCAAAATAATTCCCATGCTTGAAAATATAAAGGGGAAAACAAGACCCGTTACGAGAGAAGCGATATAGATTAAAATATACGTGAAAAGACTCCCTCCTATAATACCAATAATACCCCCGGCTCCGGTAAGAATAATAGATTCAAGTAAAAATTGAATAAGAATATCTTTATTTGTTGCCCCCAAGGCTTTCCGCAATCCAATTTCTTTGGTTCGCTCGGTAACAGAAACAAACATGATATTCATAACCCCAATACCTCCAACCATCAAAGATATTGCTGCAACAAATGAAAGAAAAACAGTAATAGCTCCGAGAATACCATCCACACTTTCAATCATATCTTCTTGAGTACTCACAATAAAATCATCTTTCGAAGGATCGGTAATATTATGACTATCTCGTAATACACGCTTCACATCACTCACCACAGAAGGAACATCTTCTATAGTCTTCGCTTGTATTGCTATTTCTTGAAAATGGTGTGTACCTAATAAAAATTGTTGTACCGTACTATAAGGAGCAATAGCAAGATCATCAATACCCAACATAGCAGATCCCGAGGAAGAAAATAAACCAATAACTTTAAATTTTTGATCCTTGATTTTTATCTTTTTCCCCAAGGGATCATCTAATCCAAAAAGGTTCTTTGCGATATTTTTTCCTAAGATAATAACTGAGGCTTTTTGATCCACATCCTCTTTTGTAAAAATACTTCCCCGATAGGTAGATACGTTATAAATAGTAACCGCATCAACATCCACACCCAAAATACTAATAGTTCTTTCTTCTGATTCATAAGAGGCGACCGCGGAAGTTTGAACATTCGAAGATATAAGCTCTACCCCAGGAACTTCAGCTGCGCGATTTAATCGCTCTACATCCTTTTTAGTAAGCGAAGTAAGAAGCATCGCCGCGCTTTGTCCACTACCAGAAAATAATCCGTCCGAAGGGTTTCCTGGGTTAATATATATATTTTTTGAACCAAAACTTTGAATCTCCCGAACTACCATATTTTGTGCACTATCTCCAATAGACATCACTATAATAATTGATCCGATGCCAATAACGACACCCAAAACAGTCAAAACAGATCGTCCTTTGTGAACAATAAGAGATTGAAATGCTGATTTTATAACATCACGGAATGACATATGAAAGATATAATTAATCAGAATACAAAGATTCAACGGGGTTTTTTCTCGCTGCCGACCGCGCAGGAAAAATTCCAAAAATAAGTCCAATACCAACGGAGACACCAATACCAATACCCAAACCTTTCAGAGAGAAAACATACGGGAGATTAATATCTGCAAAAGATTGTGCCGCCCATGAAATAAGTGCAATGAGTCCAGTTCCACACAAAACACCGAGCGCTCCCCCACTTCCTGTTAAAATAAGCGCTTCGTAAAGAAACTGTTGTAAAATATCTGTGTGTGTCGCTCCTAATGCTTTCCGCAATCCAATCTCTTTCGTTCGCTCAGTAACAGAAACAAGCATGATATTCATAATACCGACGCCTCCCACAAGTAATGAAATAGCGGCAACACAAAGCAATAATACTGTTAAAATAGTCAGAATAGTAGAAACTTGATTTACTAAATCTCCTTGAGTACGAGTAAAAAAATCATCCTTTAAAGGGTCAGTAATATTATGATTAACCCGCAACGTCGTCGTGATATCAGCGATAACGCCAGGGACATCCTCGAGAGATTGAGCTTCAACAACAAGTCTCTGAAAATACTTGATACCCAGTATATTTTGTTGCACCACGGAATACGGAGCTATGACTGATTTATTAGAATCAAAAAAAGAACTCTGACTTTTTTTATGAAGGACTCCCACAATAGTATACTTATTATTTCCTATTTTTATTTTTTGTCCCAGGGGATCAGATACACTGAAAAGTTTCTCTCGTACCGTGTCTCCGATGACCACAACCTTTGCCTTCTCTGTAATATCAGAAGGAATTAAAAATCTTCCCGCAGAAAGAGAAAGATCGAAATTCTTTTGAATAAGTTCACTACTCCCCAAAATCATTGCGCTATATTTTTCTGAATCTACAACAAGAGTTTCATACCCAAAAACATACGGAATAACAGATTTCACTCCGGGAACATTCGCTTTTTGTTTTAAACTCTCGAAATCCCGCTCCTTGAGAGAATCATTTGAAAGAGTACCTCCAGCATCCATAGGACTTGATGCTTGTTTTCCCGGAAGAACAAAAATGTTTGTAGGACCAAAACTATTTATTTGTGAAACAACAAATTCTTGAGCACTTTCTCCAGCAGAAATGACCGTCATAACCGACGTTACCCCAATGACAATACCCAGTACAGTCAAAACAGCTCTTGATTTATGAGCAGAAATTCCCTGTAGGGCAATAGCAAAAACATCTTTTATTTTTTGAGATTGAATGATCATTTTTTAAATCCGTCATCAGCTATAATACGTCTATGTTTTACCTCTTCATCATGATCGAGCTCTCCATCTTTAATATGTAAAATACGCTCTGCTGATTCCGCAACGTAAGATTCATGAGTTACCAGAATAATAGTATTTCCCTGTGCATGTAGATTTTGTAAGAAACGAAGTACTACTTCACCTGATTTTGAATCAAGACTTCCGGTAGGCTCATCGGCAAAAATAATCTTTGGCTTATTCACCAAAGCACGTGCAATAGCAACGCGTTGTTTCTGCCCTCCAGATAATTTCTGAGTTTTATAATTTGCTCGATCAGCAAGACCAACTAAAGTAACCAGATCAACGGCACGCCTCGTTCGTTCTGGCTCCTTTATTCCTGCGTAAATAAGAGGAAGCTTTACATTTTCAACAACTGACTGACGAGGAAGTAAATTGAATGCTTGAAACACAAATCCTACCTTTTGATTACGAATGCGGGCTAACGCTTCATCTGTAAGTGAACTTACATTTTTACCCTCAAAATAATATTCTCCAGCAGTTGGTCTATCTAAAAACCCCAACATTTGCATAAGAGTACTTTTTCCAGAACCTGAAGGACCAACGATCGCAACAAATTCTCCTTCACGAATAACAAGATCAATACCCCGTACCGCTCGTGTTTCCACATCATCTTGAGAATATGTTTTTTGTAAATTCTTTGTTTCAATTAAAATAGGATTTTCCATATACCATACAAAATTAAATATAACATAACATCCCCTCAAACGTTCTCGGTAAATTACTCACTCAAAACAAAACTTCCTTCTTCCAATCCAGATAGAATTTCAGTTCTTCCATCTGAACCTTTTAATCCAGTTTGAATTTCACGTTCAACAAAACCTTGTTTCTCATCAACAAGCTGAGCAACAGAAACTGTTTTTTTACCATCTTTCACTGCGATAACACGAGTAGGAAGGAATAATACGTCAGTTTTACTATCAGATAAAATATCTATATCAGCCGTTAATCCCGGTAACACCCGTTGATCAATAACATCAAACTGTAACGTTGTTTTATAAGTAGGAACTCCTTCAATTATGGTCTCGGAGAGATCTATACCAACAACATGAGCAGAAAATACAACATCTTGTCCATAGGCATCCAGAGTAACCCGTGCTTTTTTCCCAACTGCAATTTTTGCCACATCTGATTCAGTTATATTTGTTTCAATTTGATATTGGCCTGAACCAATGAGTGATAGAGCAGTTACGTTGGGCTGTACGATATCCCCTTTTTCATATGGAATCTTGGTAACCGTTCCGGTGAAAGGAGCAATCAAACGCGTCTTTGCTATCTGTGATTCATAATAGGTTATTTGTGCATATGCCTGTCCAACTAATCCTTTCTGTACATTAATATCATCAAGGGAACTCTCTCCTGTGCTTTGTTGAGAAGTAATTGATTGTTTTGCCTTATTTAATGAGGCAAGAGCAGTAACAAGTTGAGCCTTTCCTGTAGAAAGGCGCGTTCTATACGTTGATTGCGTAGTTGTATCCAATCCCGTTGCTGCATTTAATGTTTCTTGTAGATTTTTATAGAAATTGAGAAAAACACTCATACGATCTATACTTCGATTTAAAGCAGATACAACACCCTCATAATCACTTGCAGAGAGATTTGATTGCTCAACAAGCCATGTATCTAATATATTTTTTGATTCAACAACAAGTACTCCAGAATTTATTTTTGCCTGAATCGCAGTTGTTTCAAAAACAATTTTAGAATCATTGAAACTTCCTGAATCAAACAAACCATCGGTTTGATTGCGTATTGCATCGTCTGATTTATTATAAGCATCGCGAATAACATCTACCGCATTCGCATACGCGTTAGACAAATCAATATCAGATTTTGATCCACCCCCTTGGGCATTTCTAGTAATTTGATCGAGACGAGCTTTTTGTGATTCATATTGAGCTTGCGCTTGCGCAAGTTGCGCATTGAGATCAGATCGATCCAATACAATAAGCGTTTCTCCCTCAGAAACAACATCACCCACTTGTACCAAAATAGAATTAATGCGCCCACTCCGTTCAAACGCAAGATCAAGATTCTTTGTAGGTTTTACACGCCCCGTAACATCAACCTCAAGAACAACTGACCCTCGCTCTACAGAAACCGTTTTAGAAGAAACAGTACCACGAGGAATAAGCATGCTTATGATAACCACCACAAGAACAATTCCCGTAGGAATCCAAACTTTTTTCTTTTTAAAACCAAGAAATATATTTTTTATTTTTTGCATATGTATAATATTTATATAGTTGATATATGATGACGTATTTTTTTCAGAATACTGAGAAGTTGTTTTTGCTCAATAAGAGATAGTGTATTGAGATAATCTCGTATCGTTTTTTGAAGAGATACAAGTTGTTTTTCTAGTATCTTTTTTCCTTGAGGAGTAATACGAATTCGTATAATGCGACGATCTTGTACATCAGGAACACGGATAACAAAGCGTAATGATACCAAATCAGAAACAATAACGCTCGTAGAAGGCATAGTAACTTCTAAAAAAGAAGCGATTTCTTTCATGGTGGGTTCTTGGGCTTCTTGTACATAATGCAAAACCGCCATTTTAATAAATGACAAACCATGCTTACAAACAAACGAACGATGCGTGACAGAGCGTAACTGCATCATAACATCCCATATATGATCAAAAATTTGATGACTCATTATATAATTAATTAACCTAATAGTTAGGAATACTAATAATTATATCCTTCTCTATATAAAAGTCAACAAAAACACAATATACTCATAAAAAATGCGCATCATATAAGACACGCATCTACTCTAACGACATACATCTAAAAATAATTTGTTGAATAATTCAATGGTTTCAAAATTATATCTCCTTTCTTCTCCAGAAGAAATAGAAGTCTTTTGTTCTTCCATATGATCTTCTAGCGCAGATAAAATTTCTTCAACCAATCCACACGCATGTGCCCTATATAAGACAAGTAAGATGCTCATCCGCCAATAGTCACCATATGACAGAAAAAGAAGATGGGCTCTCTCATACGTATTTTGCAACCTGTGCCTTAAGATCTTCTGAAAGAAATCTTTGGTACAATAGCCATCAATTCCAAAACAATTCATTTTACTTTCCATGATCCACCCTTATTTTAATGAGGTTGAAGTTCTGTACAAAACATATCTAGGTACTATAAAAATATATATCATTCGACAAAAAAGAAATCAAGTGAATACAATGCCCATAAATATATTTCCATGATTGAATATACAGACCTCGAGTTGACAAAGGTCATATATTGATATACTATATAGATATAACAAGTTCTCACTGACCGCGCACCATATAACTGTCGCAGGATTCCGTGCGACAGTTATATGAATATATCTCTTATATAAATAATCACCGTCGTGATTTTTGGAGTATGTTCATGATTATTTTTATATAGATATTTCTATGAACAAAAGAACTACCTCATATGGGAGAAATACCCACCGGCCTTCACGGCCCTCATTCTCGCATTCCCGCGCATCAAAATCATCACGATCACGCACGGGATATAGTCAAAATATCAATGCGTCACGATTTGTAAATAAGGCAAATCCCTCTCAAGAAAAAGAGGTGTTTATCCCTACACACGCTTTTGCAGATTTTGCGATTGCAGAAAACTTAAAAGCAAATATTATCTCAAAAGGATACACTACTCCGACCCCAATCCAAGATCACATCATTCCTCTCATTTTAGGAGGTCACGATGTTGTCGGAATCGCAAATACAGGAACAGGAAAAACAGGAGCGTTTCTTATTCCTCTGATACAAAGAGTAATAACAAACACGAGAGAAAAAGTGCTTATTGTAGTTCCAACTCGAGAACTTGCCATACAAATTGATGAAGAATTTAAAAGCTTCGTTGCTGGTATGCGTATGTTTTCCGCGTGCTGTGTAGGAGGGGCTTCTATTGGGAAACAAATCTCCGAATTACGTCACTATAATAGTTTCGTCATTGGAACTCCAGGAAGATTGAAAGACTTAGTACAACGAAAATATATAAAATTAGAAACATTTAACACCATTGTTCTCGATGAAGCTGATCGTATGCTTGATATGGGATTTATTGCCGACATGCGTACTATCATGCAAAGCATGCCCGTAAAACGAAATACGTTATTCTTTTCAGCAACTATTTCTCGAGAAATTGATGCATTAATTAGAGAGTTTCTTACGAATCCTAAAACCGTATCAGTAAAAACAGGAGATACTTCAAAAAATATTGATCAAGACGTCATTCGTGTTGAAGGAAAATCAAAAATGGAATTATTGCAAAACCTCCTAAAACAAAAAGAATTTAATAAAGTACTCATATTTGGAAGAACAAAATTTGGAGTTGAAAAACTATCAAAAACACTTGTTGAAAGAGGGTTCCGAGCAGAATCAATTCATGGAGATAAAATTCATGCGCGAAGACAACGGGCGCTCACAGCCTTCAAAGAAGGGCGCGTACAAATACTCATTGCAACCGATGTTGCGGCACGAGGATTAGATATTCCAAATGTCACACACGTTATTAACTTTGATATTCCCGCTACCTATGACGATTATGTACATCGCATTGGACGAACGGGGCGAGGAGATAAAACAGGAAAAGCCCTCACCTTTATTGAATAAAAATAAAGACTGTCCCTAAGGGCAGTCTTTTAAAAACATCTGTTCTATTTTCTACATGAACATTTCTTTGATCCAAAAATAAAGTCGGGTCGTAATAACTTCAATGAAGCAGCGCTAAGCGCCTCAGAAAAAGTTATCAATCTAACGGGAAAATCTTTTTTCTTTCCACACCAGATATTACTTTCTTGTAGAAAGACTAGGTCTCCAAAAGATTCAAGTTGATATTTTTTTATTGAAACAGCTTGATCTTTTCTGAATAGGAAAATTGAAACAAATTTTCCTCTTATATGATACGTTACACTCCCCTGGAAAGGTTTATCAAAAAAATTAAACCTCCCTCCATTAGAATCACAAACCACACATGATCCATGGGAGTATACAGCCTCTTTCCCCTCAATGAGAAAAAAAGGATTTTTGAGAGAAACAAGGCAATGAGGAATTTTAAAGCTATATTCATCCGCCGCTATCAGATAACAAAAAAGAAAATTTTTACTTTCTTGCGTAGAAACTTTTTCCCGAATGAGTTCCTTTTTATAAAATTGACAATGAGGATCACTCTTAGGAATTGAAACCAAAACCTTCATACCCACTCCTTTTTTAAATCAGTATAGTAGAATTGATTAAAAATGCTGTATGTATTATATAACTAAATTAATGAATAGTCAATTATATGAGTGCAACGAATCATTCAAAACAATAAGACATATATGCTATTACTTATTCTAAAATAGATATATTCTGATATACTATAGAGTGATTATTGTAAAACTACTATGAAAAAAATATTCAATATTGTTTTAAATATACTTCCTATCATTGTAATGATATGGCTCATATCAATCATTAAAAATGATTATATTCTCACACTGGCATATATAGGAATCATTTCCATAGCACTCAACATAAAACGCGAATACAACGATATAAAAGTGTTGCTCGCAGGTTTTGTGTGTATGACTATTTTTGAATACATATTTATTAGCACGGGGGTAGAAAAATTTATGCGCGTGAGTTTTCTCGGTATGCCTCTCTGGCTTCCCTTTTTATGGGCATATGGTTTTATTGTTATCAAGCGAGTGGTACAGATCATATAATTACATCTGTATCATTTTTATATTCTTCGCAACTATCCATGCCGTTGCCGATCCAAAACCCTTTTTATTAATCTGAAATGGAGTTTTTATTTTTTTCGGATTTTGTAAATACACTAGAATACAATACTGAGGAAGCGCCCTCCACAAATGAGGGTCTGTATGTCTCAAACAAATTTTTTTACCATATAAAGCAACTATTTTTTCTACCTCGGTAATATTTTTAATCTCAAATTGAAGTACTCGAGAGACACGAGCACAAACAGATACAACTTCTCCAGTATTTTTAAAGAAAATTCTATCTCCTTTTTTAATGCAATTCCACGGGGCGCGTCTGGTTTGATACCATCGAGATTCAATGGTTTTTTCTCCCGCTATGATTTTAGGAATCAATTTCCAAGATTTTTTCATTATTGCGACATGATCCATAATACAGTACTATAATAAATACAGTTATGACGCCAAATAAACAACATCCATTAGTACACATATATTATCATACTGATAATCACCGTGCGACCATATGGGCAAAAAAGATACAAATATGGCTCACTAAACAAAACATTCCTCTTTCATCTGATGGAATACGTGCCCATATAATTATTGTGCTAGGGGGTGATGGAACCATTCTTGAAGCAGCGCGTATATTCCAAAAAAATCACCGTATTATTCTTGGATTAAATTTAGGGAGTGTGGGATTTTTAGCATCAGTGCGTAATGAAAAAGATTTTATCCCTCGTCTTACTCAATTTTTTATAGGAGAATATACTACTATGAAACGAATGATGCTTTCAGTACGTGTTGAACGAAACAAAAAAATAGTATTTCACTCCAATGCGCTAAATGAAGTCGTAATACAAAATCCATTAGGTATAAGTGAAACGGAGGTATATATAGAAAAACATTCCGCGCAATTCATTCGCGGAAGCGGACTTCTTATCGCCACCGCCACTGGATCAACCGCTTTTAATCTATCTGCGCATGGACCTATTGTGATGCCTGATATTCCTTGTATGATCATTACTGAATTATTAGATCACAATATGCCCACACCAAGTATGGTTATTAACGCAAATAAACATATTACTATTTATATAAAAGATTTTAGAAAACAAGGACTTCTCGCAAATACAGCCACCGCCGAAGCACTCGATGTGGTACTCTCCACAGATGGCGCAAATATATTCGTATTAAAAAAAGCAGATAGTATACACATTAATCGATCCGCACGATCAGTGCGCTTTGCAGAACTTGAAAAAAGTTATTTCCTTAAAAGCATACAAGAAAAATTTTCATTTAGATAAAAAATTATGAAAAAAAATACCTGGGACTTAAGACGATTGGCAATAAGTGCCACTGATCCAAAAATAAAACGAGAGCGCACACACATTGATAAAAAAATAACAACATTTATAGAAGAATGGGGGCCAAGAGTAGATCAACTATCCAACCCAAAAACATTACGCACAGCACTTGACGCATATGAATTTATCCGTGCCACTCACGGAACAGAGGGAGATTCTGGATATTATTTCTGGCTTCGAGGAAAACAAGATCAAACAAATACTATTATTAAGGCGCATAAAAATGAGTGGGAAGAATTTGCAACAAAGCAAGAAAATAGATTAATGTTTTTCACACACGCAATCGCCCATATTTCACCAAAAAAACAAGCCTCGTTGCTCATAAGTCCACTTCTAAAACCATACAAACACTTCTTAGAAAAACTGTGGACGGGAGCAAGATATTTATTATCTGAACCAGAAGAAAAACTAAATGATTTACTCATGGGACCAGCTCATGGAGACTGGATAGATTTAACCGCTACGTTAATAGCAAAATCAGAACGAGTTGTATACGATGCGGATAATAAAAAAAAGAAGCTCTCATTTTCACAAATATTATCACTGCTCAGTAATCATAAAAAACAAATACGAGATGTAGCAGGAAAGGCTATTAATGAAATAGTATATCAATATCTTGATATAGCAGAAGCTGAATTAAATGCTATTTTAAAACGAAAGAAGATATTAGATGAAATAAGAGGATTTAAACGTCCTGACCAATCACGATACATGGGAGATGATGTAGATATTAATACTATAGATGTGTTGCTCAAAACCGTCTCTCAAAATAATGAAGTTGCAAGAAAATTCTATAAGCTCAAAGCAAAATTATTGGGTAAAAAACAACTCGCATACCATGAGCGAAACATAGAAATTGCAACTAAAGATATTAAATACTCATTTACAAAAAGTATCTCTTTAGTAACAGATGTACTAGAAAAATTAAACCCGCAATTTGGAACTATCATAGATGCTTTTGTTTCAAAACATTGCATTGACGTATATCCAACAACAGGTAAAAGTGGAGGAGCATTCTGCGTACACATGAATAAATCACAACCCGTATATATACTTCTCAATCACACAAATAAATTACAGGATGTGCTTACTCTTGCACATGAGTTGGGACACGGCATCAATAACGAATACATGAGAAAACAAAATGGCTTAAACTACAATACAACACTCGCAACCGCAGAAGTCGCAAGTACATTTATGGAAGATTTTGTTTTTGAACGTTTAATTCAGAACGTATCAGAGAAAACAATGTTAGAGCTTATAATGAAGAAATTAGATAACGACATAGCAACAATTTTTCGACAAGTTGCTTGCGTTCAATTCGAACAAGAACTGCACGATACATATAATAAAACCGGTTATGTTTCAAAAGAAGTTATAGGAAAACTATTCAGTAAACACATGAGTGCCTATATGGGAGCTGCAATTGAACAATCCCCAGGTTCACAAAACTGGTGGGTCCACTGGAGTCACATTAGGCGATTTTTTTATAACTATTCATATGCTCATGGGTTATTAATATCTAAAGCTTTACAGGCGCGCGTACGAAACGATCATACCTATATAACACAAATTGAACAATTTCTTTCAGCAGGAACTTCTCAGTCACCACATAAAATATTCTCATCCATGGGAATAGATACATCAAATCCCGAATTCTGGAAATCTGGGGTACACGAAGTAACGCGATTACTTAATAAAGCAACCGCGTTAGCAAAAAAATTAGGAAAAATATAATTTTTATTTAGATAAATTATACAAAAAAACTAAGACCTATCTTCTCACTAAGTCCCTAGAACCTATCCCCTAGCGACTCATTATGGTATTCTCGGAAATGCTTTTTTGCTCGCGAATGAGCCACGAGTACCTAATGATTCTTCAATGCGTAAGAGTTGATTATATTTTGCAATACGTTCTCCCCTACTCACAGAACCTGTTTTTATTTGATGTGCACCTAATCCCACAGCCATATCAGCAATAGTCGTATCTTCGGTCTCTCCAGAACGATGAGAGAGAATAGTTGTTATATGATGAGTACGCGCCAACTCCATTGTTTCCACCATTTCAGAAATAGTTCCAATTTGATTTGGTTTTATCAAAATAGTATTTGCAGCACCGCGGGTAATTCCTTCTTGTAATCTTGTTTTATTCGTGACAAATAAATCATCTCCCACTATTTGAATTTTATCTCCCAATTTTTGAGTAAGAAGGATAAATCCATCCCAATCATCTTCCGCAAGTCCATCTTCAATGGACACGATGGGATATTGAGAAACGAGTGATTCATACCAGTGTACTAATTCTGTAGCAGTGTATGTTTTATTATCTGTAACAAATGTGTATACCCCATCTTTATATAATTGACTCGCCGCAACATCCAATGCAAAAAAGACATCAATACCAAGTCTATATCCAGCACTCGTCACCGCAGAACAAAGAGTATCAAGCGCATGTTGATTTGAAGCAAATGGAACGGCAAATCCCCCCTCATCTCCTACCCCAGTACTCAAATTCTGTTTTTTTAATTCATCGCGTAATGCATAAAAAATTTCTGCTCCACATCGTAAACTCTCTGCAAACGAAGGTGCTCCCGCAGGCACCAACATAATCTCTTGTATATCAATTGTTCTTGGCGCATGAGCTCCTCCGTTTAATACATTCATAAGGGGCACCGGTAATATATATCCATGAACATCCGCAATAAGTCCACGCATATATTCATACAGTGGTTGTTGTGTTGCAAGCGCGGCTGCATGAGCAAATGCAAGAGAGACACCCAAAATAGCATTCGCTCCTAATTTTTCTTTTTGCGCAGTTCCATCAAGCATACATAATGCACTATCTAATCCCTTTTGATCAAGTGCTTTCCCCATCAATGCATCTCGAATCTCATGCACCACCGTATACACAACTTGTTGTACTCCCTTTCCTCTGTATCGAGTAGTCACTCCATCACGTAGTTCGTGCGCTTCATAGATGCCCGTTGATGCACCAGAAGGAATTCCTGCCCGACCTAAAAAACCTCCCTGTAAAGAAACTTCAACTTCGAGCGTTGGTGTTCCACGAGAATCTAAAATTTCTCGCGCATGAATGTTGGTGATAGTAAACATATGAGTAAGTATAAAGCATGCCCTGTAGTGAAGCAACGCTTCCCTGCCTTATAATTCTTTAGAAACGCTTTCTCTACTACCGAGTAGAATTATAGATAGCTAAAACCTCTGCTGCAGGAAGTGCTCGATTGTAGATACGAACGTCAGAAATAAAACCAATAAATTGCATAGATATTCTATTTCCTGGTGGAGAGGTACTACAACAAGAATCCCATTGAGCACCAACTATCCACGATCCACTCCAAGATGACATAAGTAGATTACCAAATCCATTTAAACCAGAATCTGATCCCTCTCTCACTCCATCTACATAAATATAAATATTATCTCCCGACCAAACTCCAGTCACATAATGCCATTGATTATCATTAATACTGGTAGTCGATACAGCAGAGGCTATTTTTTCTGGAGCGGGAGAATAATCTTTAATAAGAAATTTAGCCTTACCAGCAGAAACAGATAGAGTTACATAATCACCAGTATCGGTACAATTTACGATATATCCATTTGTAGTACTAGTCTTAATCCAAACACCATATGACCAATCTCCTCTTAATGCTTTTAGAGAGATTGCAGAAACCCATAAACCAAGATTTACATAATCATTACTTCCATCAAAACTCAGACATGTCTCCATTTTACAATTAGATGCAGTTTGCCACGTGGGTCCATTAATAAGAGTCCCCATATTATTATTTCCACTTAAATCTAGGACTTGTGTTCCTGATCCCTCATTAAAGGCCCAATATCCAACCAATCCATAAATTGATTGCCAAAGAAATCTGTCACTTCCTTTTTCAATACGTTCAGGATCAAATCCTCCATCTTGCCGAGCAACTGTTATATATTTCTTCGATTCTGAAGATGCAAGTATTTCATAGGTTTGCGTCGTGGGATTGGCTATATAGGTATAATAGAGTCCCGTAGAGGAGGTATTGGTGGGATCTATCGGGAGACGAGGGAGTGATTGTATTGATGAGGTGAAGTCTATGGGAAG
>Ga0172380_10002032_pt1 | contig 32954 bp, 49 predicted proteins | sample Leawe162metaG_FD_119747 | JGI IMG/M metagenome (GOLD analysis project Ga0172380, IMG submission 119747) | Leachate microbial communities from a municipal landfill in Southern Ontario, Canada - Leachate well 162 metaG | ecosystem: Engineered > Solid waste > Landfill > Unclassified | place... | reverse complement strand
TCGGTGGGGGACTCGGTGCTGGACTCGGTGCTGGACTCGGTGGGGGCCTCGGTGTGGGCCTATATCTCATCGTTCTTCGCCATCAAGTACAAATTCGATTTTTCGTCCGCCATTACGCTGTGGGAAGCCGGACTTGTCGCGTCGTTCGACGGCAAGACGTGGCGGCTGCACTCAGGCAAGAGTGCGGAGATCGTCTACGAGTGGACCCCTCGCCGGAGGGCCACGAAGTGATCCCCACCATCGTCCTGATCGCGCGCCTGCTCTCCGCCCCGGTCGCCTGGGTTGCGCTGGTCCTGGATGCCGCGACCGATGTCGGGAACGACCCGGTGCTCTCCGTCTCCCGCGTGGAGTGGGAGTGCCGCTTCGACCCGACGGCGGAGGGTGTGTGCAGCGACGGCTCCACGGACTGGGGCTGGGCGCAGTTCAACAGCACTTGGCACGACCAGCACCGCGGCGACCTCCGGGCCCACGTCGCGGCCATGGAGGATTTCCAGGCGCTATGCAACCGCCGCGCGCACGGGGATCCGCGACTCGGCCTCGCGGTCTACCACCGCTGGGTGCCGGACGCGCTGGGCATGGCCTACGCGGAAAGCGTGCTGCAGATCGCCGAGATCGTGCGCTCACAGGGGCGAATCACGCCGCGGACATCGGGAGGGGAGCCGCGGATCTACGTCTACCACGATGCGGGCGCAGTGCTGGAGCCCCTGGACGGCTCGGCTCAGGGAGGGGCGCGGGACAAGGGATCCCGGACTGCCTTCTCAGTGGAAACCGTGTTCGCAATTCTTCCCGAGCGGCTGGTGCGGCTTTTCGGTCCGGCCGGCCGCTTCCACTTCGAGAGAAAGGAGCGTGCGGCATGAAGATGTCAGAAACCGCTGTCGTCTACGAATGCTGGGCCTGCGGCTATATAGAGGTCGTTGATTCCAAACTCGGCGAACAACCCCCGGATGTCTGTCCGAAATGCGGAGCAAGGGAAGAAGAAACCGCCGCGGTAAGCGGCTGAAAGGAGGGCATGGTCGCGTAGGTTTTTAGGAGGCGAGGTCGCGACTGCAAGCGTCGCGGTCTCGTCTCCGCCGGGCGGGGGTCGGCTTGCAACTCTTACCCCGCACCGGCTTTTTCACCCGCCCTGTGAGGGGCAGAAGGAGACGAGAAGATGAACGTAATTGATCTGGCCATGTTCGACAAGCCCGCGCGCGTCACGGTCCTGCACGACCGGGTGTCCACCTACGGCCTGCGCGTCGAGGGGCGGGGACGCCACGCCGCGGACGCTACGATGGCGCTGGCTCACCACGTCGGGCACTACCGCTACGACGTGACGGGCTTCCGCGTCTACGGGAGCAAGGACGGCATCAAGGGCGCGGTGCGGCTGTTGCGGGAGCGTGGCATTCTCCACGAGCTGGTGTTCGCCAAGGAGCTGGACGGCATCCGCTTCGACCTGGCGGCCGGGGCATGAGGTACCACTGCGACGTGCCCATGGTCGCCGATGCCTACGGCGAGGTGACGCGAACCTACCACATCATCGCGGAGCTGCATCCGGAGGAGGGCGACGACCCTGCATTTGTCGAAGTCATCGCGGCTCACCCCTACGCCAAGCCGTCGCCTGATCTCGGCGACAACCCGTGCACCGTCGATCTGCTGGGCGACCTTTCCGACGACACGGTCAAGGAGTTGACGCGCATCGCCAAGGAGCACGCGCCGGAGCCGGAGGCCGTGGAATCCCAAGCCGACCGGGACATCGATGCGCGGCGGGAGTCCGCCATCGAACGCACGGCGGCGCGTGTCCATCCCGTGTTCTCCGGCGCGGTCCTGGCGCTGGACAGGACATGGGCACGAGAGAAGGCCGAGCAGTACCGGGACATGCCGGAGGCCGACAAGAGGGTCACCCTGGGTGCGGGGCAGGCCTACGGAGACCCCGCGCGCGCGGAGGAGATTCGCCACGGGTCGGACGACTGAAGGAGCGCGACATGGCAGACATCGCAATCGAGTTTGACGACGAGGAGATCCGCAAGCCGGAGTTCGCGGTCACGGAAATGTCGTCCGCGCACTGGTGCATGCGCAAGATCTGGGAGGCGCGGCTGCGGATGGCTGAACGCGCGGACTTGGCACAGAAGGAGCTGGCGCGCATCCAGGCATGGCTGGACAAGGAGAACGCGGCGGACCTGGAGTCCGTGGCGTACCTGGAGTCCAAGCTCGAGCCCTGGGTCGAGGCGGCCATCGATGGCGGGAAGAAGCGGAGCATCAATCTGCCGTTCGGCATCGCGGGATTCCGCCATACGCCCGACAAGCTGGAAATCAAGGACGAGGCGGCGGCCCTCGCGTGGGCGAAGGCGAACAAGCCGGAGGCGGTGAAGGTCCGTGAGAGCATCCTCAAGGAACCGCTCGCCGATCACATCAAGACCACGGGGGAGATCCCCGACGGCTGCGAACCCGTCCCGGGTGAGGACAGGTTCTACACGAAAACGGAGGAGTGAGATGGGCGACGAACAGAGCACTGCATTGACGGTTCGTCAGGATGAACCGGAAATGTCCGTGGAGGCGATCAAGTCCAGGGTGATGAAGATCGCCCAGGTCCGCAATGAAATCATGGTGAAGGACGTCCACTACGGGACAATCCCGGGAGTGGACAAGCCGTGTCTCTACAAACCCGGCGCGGAAATCCTCTGCATGACCTTCCGGGCGATCCCAAAGTACAGCGAGACGCGGACGGACCTGCCCGGTGGGCATCGGGAGATCAAAGTGGTCTGCGAACTCTACCACCAGTCCGGAGCGTACATGGGATCGGGCGTCGGATCCTGTTCGACGATGGAAAGCAAATACCGGTGGCGCAGGAAGGACGTTGGAACCGATGTAGGCCCGGTGCCCAAGGCTTTCTGGGACACCCCCAAGGACGATTTCAAGGCGCGGCAGGCCGTTCTTGCGCAGACCTACGGTCCTGGAAAATACAAGACGAAAAAAACCGAGGGACAGTGGACCGTCATGCGCCTGGAAGGCGACGGGGAGAAAGAGGAAAACCAGGACATTGCCGACACCTGGAACACCGTATTGAAGATGGCCAAGAAGCGCGCGTTCGTCGATGCGACGATCACGGCCTTTTCGGTTTCCGATTCGTTCACCCAGGACGTGGACGAGGAGCACGACGAGAAAAAGGAAGAGCATCCCAAGGACCCTCCGAAGCCCCAGACGCAAGACACCCTGCGCAAGCAGATCGGGCGCCTCGTGATGAACTCGATCCACGGCTTCTCCAGGGAGGAACAGGAGAAGGCTCGCGCGTTCTGCGACGAACACGAGCACGACGACGCGGCGATGAAGGCGGAGCTGGACCGGCTGTCCGCCCTCGCCTACAAGGACAAGGCCGAGATGGACGCCGCCGCGGACGAGGGATTCGACGAGGCGGCGGGGAAATGAGCAAGCACTCCCGGCGTTGCCGGGTAGGGAGCATAGCTCCCATCTCAGGAGAGTCGACGCTGGCGTCGGCACGAGAGGAGGAGGGACTCGGACTCTGGAATCAGTTTGAGGCGCTGGTCGTGCGACCTGGGTACCGCGAGCCGACAAACCGCGGTCTGTTCTTTGAGCGCCTTATGTCTTGACAGACAAGGCGCTTCGGGGAAATCCAGCCGGGGCGCCACTTTGCCGCCGTAGCTCAGTTGGTAGAGCGCGTGATCTGTAATCTCGAGGTCCGGGGTCCGATCCCCCATGGCGGCTTGGAGGTACTGAGATGAAAAGGATACTTAGTTGGATTGCGGCCATAGGAGTATGTATTGCCGTAGTGATGATCATTATTTTTTTCGCGTGGCTATCCTGGCAAACATTCCATGCCATGTATCCTACCGCTCCGTTTTGGGTGTGGTTGCTTCATACGCGCAAGTAGCGCGGCGGCTTGTAGGAGGAGAAGATGATGGTAGCTAAACTGAGAATACAGGCATATCAGGATCGGCGCGATATTTGCGCAATCCTGGCTACTGCCGGGTATTACGTGGTCGTGGTAAAAAGTGAATTTCCGGCGTGGGAAGGTGGAGACGTCTACGATGTAGTTATATCCGAGCCGGAGGCCACGCCATGAACCTGCACCGCGAGCCTGAGGAGTGGGCCCACCTCCTTGATGATTGTGCTACATGTCGGCCAAGGATGACAGATTATGCATGTAGCAAGTGCGGCCAGAAAATTATAGGAAGTGCCATCGCCGACATCGCCACGCTGGATGCAGCGAACAAGGCGCAGACGCAGCGGATCGCGGAGTTGGAAGCGGAACTGAAAGACATGACGATGGAGCGGGACCATTATAGGGCCAGAAAAGCCGAGGAAGAACGGAAAGTCAAAGAATTGAGTCGTGAAATCGGACTACTGGAAGATGCTTATCAGGCGATACGCGAGAGGGGGAAGGGATGAGCGGATTGACGCGGTATGAACTGGGAATCCTTGGAGGCGGAAAGATTGGACTGGTTCCGCTCGAAAAACCAATCGGTAAAGGATGGACCCCATACGACGAAGCGTGCGACGCCCTCGCCGCCAAGGACCGCGAGCTTGCTGCGCTGCGTGCGGAGCTGGCGGAGTCGCTTGATGTTTTGCGTAGGCAACGCAATGCACTGCTTATAATCAGGGATAAACAAGATTGTCGAGTTGGGCTAAGTGATCTTGATAGTGGAATCGACATCCTGGATTCCTACCTCTCCGCGCATCCCGCGCCGCCGACCATCGCGTCAGACGGGAGCAAGGGATGATCAGCATAAACAGTGAGACCGGAGAAATCCTGAGGGACCGTAGCGATTACTGGCCGCCGGACGAAGTGCGGGCACTTATCAGGGAGCTATGCCTATCACGCAACGCCAAAAACCGCGAGCTTGAGGCGCTAAAGGGGGAAGGGATGAATACCTGTAGATGGTGTGGGTCGGTCGTCTCTGATTCCTGGACAGACGAAAGGTGCCCTCATTGCAACGGACAGCTCAAATCCCAGGCGGAACTCCTCGCCGCCAAGGACCGCGAGCTTGCTGCGCTGAAAACTGAACTTGCCGTTGCGCGCAAGGATGCAGGGCACGCTTATGAAGCGTATCTTCAATCGATAGAGCAGCGAAACATCGCCCTGGAAACACGCTTTGCTGTGGAGGGTGCTCTGGAATGTTCGGAGAAAACCGGAGCTAAGATAGACAAGGATCTTTCCGCGTTGCGTGCGGAGCTGGCGGAGGCGGGGAGGCTGCTGCGGGAATGCCGAAGGCACACGATGGATTTCCCTGGCGATTTGATCGACAACATCGATGCCTACCTCTGCGCGCATCCCGCACCGCCGACCATCGCGTCAGACGGGAGCAAGGGATGATGGACACCACGACTTCAACCGGGTTTCCTCGCTGCGGAATGTGTATGTGGTGGAAGCGATACGATAAAAGCAAATCCATCGGTGTCTGCTCAAAACGAAATGAGTATCGTGATGAAAGGCAACTGGTCGATCCCGACGACTGCTATACGGAGAAAGGAGCGACCCATGAGTGAGCCTTGTCGATGCGGATGCGGCGGTACGATGAGCACAGGCACCGTGCAGATCGGTATTGGATGGTATTTCCAGCGATGCTCCTGCGGGATGCAGGGTCCATCCCGTAAAACGCGAGAGGAAGCCGTCGCTGCGTGGAACATCGCCATGGGCGCGAAGCTGCGGGATGCGGCGCAGTACATAGTGGACAACATAGATTGCCTGGGCGACATGGAAATCAAGCGCCGACTTGCTGCCTCCCTGAAAGGACCGCAGCCATGACATCTAAACGCATACTTGCAACCGCTATACTCGCCGCCGCAATGGCTGAAGTATTCAACGAACATCAAGATGAACCACGCATCGTAGACCACGTTGACCCAAAACCACGACCCCGCAGTTACGGCGTACATCTAAGCAAGGCGGAACGTAAAGGCAAGACATGGCGAGAGATCCAAGCGATCCGCTACGGGGTAGCACCATGACCCAGTGGATGAAGCCGTGCCGGAAGCGGAAGACGTGCAAATATCGTCGCCTGCACGGGGTTTCTGCGACGGTGCTAAAACATTGCAGCCGCCACGAAAAAGATGAATTGTGCGAATGTCCCGGCCAACTATGCCCCGACTGCGTGCCGGAGAAGAAAGGGAGGAAGAAATGAGAAAATCCGTAAAGTGGTTCGCCCACTTAATGGAACGCGAATTACGAAAGAATGATGGGAAGGGTGGGTGGGCCGATTGCCCTGAAACCTTTCTTTTCAACTCAATCGTTGACAATCTAAATCAGGCGCGAAAGTTAGCACACGGGAAAGATAAAATCAAAGCATGCGTAGACATGGCCAACTTCGCCATGATGATCGCAGACAACGAACAAAGGAGAAGCAAGCCATGAGCATGACCCCCGCCGAACGCGCCGTTGTCGAGGCGGCGAGAAAGCTGAAAGAGTGGTGGGCAATATCGCATTTAATCCCAGCGTATCTTGGACATGCAGCGAGACCCCTATACGATGCGATCGAAGCCCTTGACCACGCTCCCGCCGCCGGACAGATGGTGCGATGCGAAAGACGCGATAGATGCCCGATTCATCGAGATAAATGTGACTTATGGAAGCCACACCTAGAAATAGTCGATCGTCCCATCCTGGCCTGCTACCGTCCCGAGCCCGTCCCGGAGGAGCCTGCGGAGCACATAGATGATGACGAGTTCGGTCCTGTCGATCTGACGAATGTAGAGCCGGACAAGCTCCCAATCAAACCGCGCATGGTCCCCGAGGCCGAGGTCCGCAGGCGCGAGCGGGAGGCGAGACGGGAGGGGTTCGTCCATGGTTGCTACTACCTATCGAGCAACCCGGAGCACACAAAAGAGCTAACGGGCAGTTATGACCGCGAAGCCGCCCTCCGCTACCCCGACCCCGCCGCTACGCAGGAGCCCACAGAGCCCGACCCGCAGCGCGGCCCGATCAACGTGGATGCGGCCACCCTGCTGCACGCGGCGGCGCCTCGGCTTCTGGAGACCTGCAAGCGATGCCTCAGGGACATGGACTCGATCGATATAGTCTGCGCTATGGCTGGCGTGCATCCATTCGCTCTGATGCGCCAGGACCTTAAGGAGGCCATCGCCGCGGTTGAGCGCCGGGCCGGGGGCGCGGGATGCGAGTGATCCGGGTGTTCCCGCGACGTACCAGGGCTACTCCCACGGACCCGCTCGCCTACGTGGGATCCCCCGATATGTTCGCGGAGGCGGACGCAGTCCATATTTCTGTCGCCTTTACGAGGGATCTTCCCGCCGCCGAACGACTCGCAAGGGAATGGCGGTACGTTGCCCCTGTCTCTATTGGAGGACCGGCAACCGGACAGCGAGGGGAGGAATTCGCGCCTGGGAAGTATCTGAAGCCCGGATACGTCATTACTTCGCGGGGCTGCCCAAATTGCTGCTGGTTCTGTGCCGCGTGGAGACGCGAAGGCCCAACCCGTGAATATGCGATCCGCGACGGGTGGAACGTCCTGGACGACAACCTACTCGCCTGTTCCGACACACACGTCAATGCGGTGTTCGATATGCTCGCTAGGCAAAAACATCCTGCCGAATTCACCGGAGGGCTTGAAGCCGCAAGGCTGAAACCGTGGCACGTTGCACGTCTCCGTTCACTACATCCAAAGCAACTATTTTTCGCCTACGACGGCCCAGAGGATCGCGATCCGCTCCATGAGGCCGGTCGGCTTTTACTGGAGGCCGGGTTTACTCGGGAATCTCACAGGCTCCGCGCCTACGTGCTCATGGGATACAAGGGAGACACCATGGACAAAGCAAGCGCCCGTTTGTCGGATTGCATAGAAGCCGGGTTCATGCCCATGGCGATGCTCTACAGAGACGAAGGGTGGGAACCTGGTGAGGAGTGGAAGAGGTTCCGCAGACGATGGTCGAGACCGGCGATCATGGCAAGCAGATCCGGGGCTCTGGATGACTGAGCTGGCCGCCCTCCGCCGCGACCTCGCCGACGTGGAGGCGCGCCTGGAAGCGCTGCACAAGCGGTACCTGCACACGGTGCTAGTACGGGGCGTCACGCGGGCACAGACCACGACGTACAACGCGCGTGCGGCGCAGCTGTGCGAGCAGCGGGACGCGCTGAGGCGGAGCATTAAGGAGGTAGACCTTGACTTGTCGTGTTGGTAGCTGTACACTTACCTCGCTCGGGTGGCTCTGGGCCGTTCCTGCATTGCAGGTTCGATCTCATGGGGAAAACCGATCCGACTGTTTTGCAAGATCCCGCCATGAGGGGATCTTACGGGGCGCCACCCCGGGACAGCCGGATCGGTTTTTTATTGGGGGCGTATAATGGCAAGCGAACCCATAGTAATCTGTGGTTGGGGAAAATACTATGAGACCCACCGCACCCGAGAGCTTCATAAAATGGACTGGGTTCCCATGCCAAATAAACAGGATGGCGATGGATATACTGAGCTGCTCGACCACCCCAATGGAGCGGCCCACTTCGGGGCATGGTGCGCCCTCCTAGAGGTAGCCTCTCGGCGGCACGTCGGCGATGGACCGCGCGTTGACGCGAGAGCGCGCCGAGAGAGTGCCAAGTATGACGCGACTGAGCATCCATACGGTCGCGGGATACTCATGCGCGAGAATGGGGAGCCTTATGACGCAAAAAGCCTAGAGAGGATCACAAGGATACCGGTTTCCGTGTGGGAGGAGGTTTTGCCTCGTCTTGTAAGTATTGGCTGGATAACAGGATACAAAGTAGTCGGCAGTCAATCGGCGCACGATCGGCAGTCAATCGGCGCACGATCGCGCACCGACGCGGTTAATCGCCCAATGAACGGAACGGAACGGAACGGAACGGAACGGAACAATGGCGCTGTCGCGCCCATCGAAAAAGACGCTGAACTTTACGCCTCGATCAAGGAGTCGTTTCTTTCCAAGAACGACGGAAAATTTTCCAACTACGGCAAAGAGGGCAAGGCCATCCACGCGCTGATCGAGAAAGCCAAAGCGCGGGCTCCCGACGACCCAGGGCCTTTCCTGCAATCCATGATCGAAGCTTTCTGGGCTTTGAAGCAGACGGGCAATGAGTTTTGGAAGGGACAACCATTTCTTTCCTCCGCGCTCAATGCCTCCGGGATCTGGGACCGCGTCCTGGAGACCATGCGAAACCAGGAGGCCGCGGCGGATCCGGAGGCGCTGGCGATCGCCTCGGGAGAAATCTTTTGACCGCCGAACAGTTCGCCAGGTGGGCGGAGGGTTACTACGGCAAATACAACCCCATCGCCCGCGCGGAGCTCATCACCTGGTTGGGCGACAAGGAGCCCCACTTCATCGCGGGTCTTCGCCTCCGCGTCCGCGACGAGTACAGCAACGTATACCGGATGCCGCCCGATATCGCCAAGCTCCGGGAGATCCACTATCACGACACGCAGCTCACCTACGACACGGGACGCCGCGCCATGGAGATCGCCACGACGAGGCGCGTGGAGATCCCCGAGGAGACGGCGAGCGAGTTACAGGTCGACGAGATCGCAGCGGCAACCGGGAAGCTTGCGGAAAAGGTGCGAAGATGAGTCACGAAAACTGGGAGGAAAAGTGAAAACACGAAGCGGCTACCACCAAGCCACGAAACTCCGCGCGCTACTGCAGGAGCCGGAGTCCGCCATCGAACGCGACATCGTGCGGTACCTGGAGTTCCACGGATGCCTGGTCATCCCGACGCATGGACCGCGCAACCGTCCCGTCGTGGAGGGGATCCCGGATCTGCTGGTGTACCGAAGATGGGACACGAATCGGTTATCTACGCCTCCCGCGCCTTTGTGGATTGAGGTGAAAACGTGGGAAGGCAAGCTGTCCACCGAACAGGCGGACATGATAGCCAGGCTGACGGAACGCGGGGCCCGCGTCATCGTGGCACGCAGCGTCGAGGACGTGGAGGGGGTGGTATGACCCGAGCGCCGTATCCCTGCCTTATCACGCAGTCCCATGCAGATACAAACCATCACGGCAAGGTCTGCCCAGACTGCGGTCGACCTATGGTGCGCTTCGACTTGGACTGCTACAACTGTCCGGTGTGTGGGGATATACTCATGATGGACATCAAAGGGTTGCATATCGAGCGCAGGATGCCTAAGGGCGCAGGGATGCAGATCTGGGGAGGGAGAGGGGAATGATTCTCGATGAGACAAGGGCGCGTGAATTACAAGCCCGTTATCTCGAAGGGGATCAAGACGCATTGGGCGGACTTTATCTGGAGATCAGATCTATTGCTCGTAAGTGGGCGGCCATCATACTAAGCGCTAAACACCTCCCCGTGTCTAAGCAGAAGCTAGATATAATATCCCACGACGCCGCAACAAAAATAATACTTCTGTATCTGAAGAATAGCGATTATAGCATTTACAGTTTTTATGAGCGTGTAAGGCTAGAAGTCATGAAAGCCCTGTTCCACAAAAACTTGAGAAAGGATGAACAGACGGAAGACATAGAGGCCCTGCGTATTCCTTATGTGGCCAGGGAAACCAGAAAACATAATGACGCTATGCAATCAGTCATGACCGAATGTCCCCAAGGAAACAGGGTAGTCTTAGACTTGGCTGGGTCTAGGTGGTACAAGGAGGCAATAAACAAAATATCGGCCTATGTTTCCAGGCCGTGGATATACGACCATGCCGTCGAACTACATACTCTGTACAGGATGACAAGATGTCCAAAAAGAAAACTATCGCGCTAACTATAGATCGGGAGGTACACTCAGAAGCAATGAAGCAATGCAAGGAGTACGGGCAAAGTCTTTCCCACGTTGTGGAGGAGTTGCTTAAAGCATTTATCAAAATACCCGGAGAAAAGCAATGAGCAAGCAAATCATCGTCGAGTCCTGCCTGAAGTGTTCCGCAGGCGGTAGGCCCTGTCCTTACTCCCATGATATCCTGGCCGAGAAGGGCGGGCGTGTGAAAAAGTGCTGGGCTGCTCACGAGAAGATCATAGACGACCCGCACCATATACCGGCATGGTGCCCGCTATAGGCCAAATGACTATATCTCTGTGGGTATAGGCGTGGCGGAAAACGTAGCAGGTAACGCCAAAAAACGGGGAAGACAGTTTCAACCAGGAAACCCCGGAGGACCTGGGCGTCCTCCTGGCCAGTCTGTCGAAAAGCTTATGCTATCATACGCTCGCCAATTCTTTGTTGGCGAGGCAGCACTGAAGTGGTGGAAGGACTTTTTCGAGTCGGCTGACGATCAAGACTCCTGGCAAGCCAAGAAGATAGCCGACGTGCTGTTCAAGGACGGCATCGTGGAAAAGATGGACGCCACCCTACAGCGTGCCGAAATGGCGGACAAGGACTTCCTCCACTACCGCATACATCGTACCGGATTTGATATCCAGCAGCGGATTGTAATGTCCAAGTGCCGGCACAAGTTCTTGATGGCTGGCCGAAGGGCAGGGAAGACGGAAGCCTGCGCGCGTATGATCGCAGACGTGTTGTGTGATGGCGGTAGGGCGCATTACATCCACAAGACTCTGACTACAGGGATAGAGCAGATCTACAAGCCAGTCATGGACCTGTGCGAGGATCTTGGTATCAAGGTCGCGGAGAAGCACCGAAACGAGGGGACTGTCGCATTCGAGAATGGCGGTTTCTTCAAGATCAGCGGAAACGTCACGGTCGAGGAGCGCGAAAAGAAGCGTGGGGAAAAGTGGAACCTTGTCATCGTAGATGAGGCGCAGTCGCAAGCTGCTCTGCTCTATATGATCGACAACATCCTGGAGCCGGAGCTAATAGACTATGCTGGTACGCTGGTTGTGGGCGGGACTGGCCCTCGTGTCCGCGGTACTTTCTGGGAAGCCGTCTACTTGGGGCAATGGCCTGATGGTCGCCCGTTGTATCCTGATTCTTTACGGATCAACTGGAACCTATCCGACAATCCATTTATCCCGAACCATCAAACGGCTCTTGCGCAGATCAGGGCGGACAAGGGTTTAACCGAAGAGTCGGCGCTTTATCAGCGCGAATACTTGGGGAGAATAGTTTATGATGATGATGCGCTCGTTCTCCGGCTCGGCGACGCCAACTATTACGACGATCAGATGTTGGCCGGGTGGATTGGAAGTCAACCAGTTACCGATATCAGGTTCACGGGCGGACTCGACTTTGGTTTTATCGATTCGGACGCAGTGTCCATCATATGCTATTCAGTCTCAAAACCAGAGCGATGGCTCGTCTATGAGTACAAGGGAAACAGAACCGGGATAGCAGAACTAGCCGCGAAGATTATGGAGGGGGTGGCTTATGTCAACGGCAATCCAATGTTTGCCCGAGTGGAAAACAGGAGATTCTTTATCTACGCTGACACGGGAGGCGCTGGTAAGAAGATTAGCTTCGACCTTGCCACACAGTATAACCTCCCGATCCAGGACGCATACAAGGCCGACAAGGATATGGCCATTGAGCTGTTGCAGGACGAGGTGCGGAAAGGACTATTGCGAGTAAGGAGGGATGGCCCGTTCGCCGACGAGTGCATGAAGACCGTATTCAAGCGAAACGACCGCGACGAGATCACGCGCGAGATCGACGATGAGACATACCACCCGGACATGATGGACGGCGTGACGTACGCCATGAGGCCGGTGTGGCTATTCAACAGGAGCAAGGCATGATGGAGTTTATCCTCGCCTACCGCCAAGCCAAGGCTCAGATCAAGGCCAGGCGGGTCAAGGACGCGCAGTATAAGCAGCTATGCAAGACGCCTTTGAACTACCAGATTATCCGCGATCTGGTAAACGCGGCCGCGCATGACGTCAAGATCGACGTTATTTTGCCAGATGGGTCAAGGCTGACTATCCAGAGGGAGGACGCCTTCGACAAGCTTCAGAAGGCTCCAAAGACGGACCTATACTAGCACCAGGTGACTATATACCCGATGGAACTAGAATTCATTCGACGGGACATGGCCAAGATAGCGGCCCACATGAACAAGAGGCTATCCAAGTACCGCCGCAACTATAACAGGTACGCGAACAACGGCAGGCGAAGCGAGGACATCCGCGAGCAGTACGGCATGGCCACCGCGTTCATGGACCAATCAATGCGCGAGGACACTGGGACCACACCCAACCTCAACATCATCAAGAGCGCTATCAATACCCACGTCTCCAAGATGTCGGCAACCAAGGTGCGGCCGTTTTTCAACCCAATGGTGGGGACGTTCAAGACGCGCAAGGTCTGCAGGCAGGCGCAGCAGTATTTCGACGAGTTCTTCGAGACCAAGGATGTTTATCGTAAGGCCATCGAGTGCATGCGGTATGCTGACATCTTCGAGCTTGGGTGCGCGTGGATCGACGATGAGTCGAGGGACGTCGTAAAGATCGCCCCGTGGGAATTCTACTTTGACGCCTCTGAGCTAAACTTCGGCAGGATGACCAGATGCTTTATTTTGCAAAAGCAATTCCCCTTGATCTACATGAAGGACAAGCTGCATGGTGAGGCTGCGGACTACAAGGAGAAGCTAGAGCAGGACCCGTCAACCAAGGTCGAGAGGGCTGTGTACTATGACTTGGAGGGCGGGAAGAAATACATCTTCGTCGATGCTAAGTTGTGCGGGACTCCAACCAAGTACGAAGCGAAAATCCCGCCCGTTGCTATGTTATATCTTGAGGAGCCGCTAAAGGGGGCGTTTTCTTGCTCCATGGCCGACGACCTTTACACCATCCAGGCGCAAGTGGACAGTCTATGCGAGCGTATCCACTTGGCCCTTGAGCTGTCCCCCGCCAACACAATATGGGTCCCTGAGGGATCGGATGTTAAGGCATCGATGCTGTCGAATGAGATAGGCGCGGTATACAACTATCGACCGCTCCCTGGGACTAGCGGAACTCCAGTTATTATATCGACTCCTCCCGCTATCGATCCGCAATACCTATCCATGCTGGAATTCTGGACTCGACAGGGATTCGAGATTACAGGCATTTCCCAACTTTCCGCCATGGCCAAGAAACCAAGCGGGTTGAATAGCGGCGTTGCTCTGCAGACCGTCGAGGACGTGGAGAGCGATAGACACAACCTGATTCTACAGGCTTATATCCGGTTCTTGATGAATATAGCCAAGATCTGCATTGAGGTGTTCCCTCCCGACGAGGAGATTTTACCTAACAGAACGGGAAGGGCTGATATCAAGTGGAAGGACATCAAAAAAGAGCGCGACAGCTTCTCCATCCAGTTCTCCGCATCTTCTTCTCTGTCAAAGGATCCCAAGGTCAAGATGGAGCAGATAGAAAAGCTGATCGCAATGAAGATCCTGAACCCGTCGCTTGCAGCGTCTATGTTGGAATTTCCCGACCTTGAGAATGCGTACTCCATCACAAGCGCGTCCTATGACGCATGTCAGAGAATCATCGAACGCGCCATCGAGGACAACGTCTTTGACTTCTACGAGGTCGTGGAGCTCAACCAGTTGTACAGGGAGATATCGACCACGCTGCTTCAGCTAGACGCCAACGATGAAGACGTTGTGACTCTGGAGAGATTGGTCAAGCTGCTTGGAATAGTCAAGCAAAAGCTGGATGCTGTCACCAAAGCGCAGACGCCTCCAGCTCCAGTTCAGGGCCCCGGTGCGCCACCACAGGAAATGAAGCCGCCGACCGCCCCAGGCCCTACAGGTCCACTTCCTGTTAATGCTGGACCCCCCGCCGCGTAAAACTCATCCCCCTTACTCAAGTGACTATATACCCAAAGCCTACCGGCCGAGCGCCGGGGGTAAAGGAGCACTTGAGTGGCAAGCAGGACCCCGTATTCTAAGATCGCCCCAGCCGGAGGGGCTTACCGGATTTCCTTGAAGAGCGGAGCGACCACTGTGCTAAACGCGGGGGATTGCGTGTGGTCCTGCCGTTGGACGAGTACAACCCTCCGCGCGATCATCCAGAAATTGCGCGTCAACTGGGTGGTCACTACCGCCTTTGACGCGGCGCAGCTTCTTGACTACGGCCTGTACTTCGCTCGTGCGTTTACCGCAACCGACTCTGCTGGTACCGCCTCTACACTGACCGGCGACAACTGCAAGCTCGATACCAATTTCCCGACCACGGCGTTCGCCGATATCGAGATCGCAACGGCTGCGGCTGTTACGGCTGGAACCAGGACGCTTGATTCGCAGCCCCTTGTCACCAGGAACGGATGGGCCACGACTACGGCTGGAACCGTGGCGGCCGATCCCAACGTCGAATATCAGTTCGGGACTCTGGACGCTACCAACCCCATTACCCTGAGAGCCGACGAAGGACTGGCGCTCAACGTTCTGACCACGATGGGAGCCTCTGGAGTGGTACGGGTGTACGTCGAAATGGAATGGACGGAAGTCCCGGTGAATCTGGCGTAGTATGCCGAGAGACACGTACTTTCAGAAACCAAGCGGCCCGGCAATCCTCCAGATGGGAAAGGCGCGAATGCACGCGCCTCCGTCTAATCCTCGCGGGGTTTTATCCGATGGAGCCGGGCAATTCCGAATCTCGGTCAAGTCTCCAGACGTCCGCAACTTCATTGCTGGGGACTGCATAGCCTCTGTCCGGTGGACGGCTGACGACGATCTGATGATCGTCAAAAGGCTCAAAATCGGGTACGTATGCACCGTTGCGTTTACCACGCCTCAGCTCGTGGACGTTGGTCTCTACATCGCACGCAACTTCCAGGTTTCGGACTTAGGCGGAAGCGTTATCGTTCCGTCCGTCCCGAATACCGGGGAACTTGACAGTAGAGCCGGGCCTTCCGCTATCGCTCAGAACAACGGACGCATTGCCTCTTTGACTCCAGTTTCGGCCGGAGTCAGGACGCTGAGCGCGCATCCGTTTATGAGTGTGACAGGATTCCCGACTGCTACGGCCGGGGTTGTGTCTGACCAGCAAGTGGAATGGACGTTCGGCGATACCGCATCCGCCTATCCCATTGTTCTTCGGTGCAACGAAGGGATCGTCGTGAATTTGCTTACCGCCATGGGGGCGGCTGGTCGGATGGCGTTCTACTTCGAAATTGAGTGGGACGAAATCTCGGGAAACAGAAACTAAAGGAGAACGGCAATGGCGACTAGTGGTATCGAGGGATTGCAGAGTCTTGGACCTGGGCAGGCCGGGGACCCGTCTCTCGGGTCTTATGGCCAGCTGTTGACGTCTGATATCTGGGGTAAGTACGGGGAGCTCTGCAGGCGAGGGCTTGTGTTCTCCGCCCCTGTTGCCGCTGCAGCTGCGGTGCCAATCGCTACTACTTTGACCAACGCGCCGGCTATTTGGAACCCCGCGAGTTCAAACAAGATCGTCATTCCACTTCGCGTGATCATGTCCCTGGGAGCGATTGGTACGCCGATTCTCCAGGGCTTCACGGTTTCCTACCTGATCAACGCCGGGGATAACATCGGGACCGGTGCTCCGGTAGTGACCTGGACGAATGTTGCGCCTACCAACTTGCTGTTAGGCAAGGGGCAGGCCGCGACTACCAAGTTCGCTCCGGCAGTTTCCACTTACACCACGCAGCCCGCTAGGCTGATGGACTGCGGATTCGGCCACCACCTCGAAGGGTCGGCCGCAAGCGGCCAGCTGTACTCCCAGTTCTACTACGACTTCGAGGGGGCTCTGATTCTTCCCCCTGGGGCGACTATGCACATCGGCTCGACGATCGCGACCAGTACGACCTACTGGACCACGATCCTGTTCGCGGAGATCTCCAAGCCGCAGTACCTGGCGTAAAGGAGCAAGAAGATGCCCATTCAGAGTTACGATATCGCGCAGCAGATTCAAGTGGGGCCTCAGGATCTTTCTGTTGGATCCAGGGCCATTCCCCGGGGAGGTAGGACCGGTGAGTCCGTCATGGCTGAGGTGTGGGGGAAGTACGGAGAGCTTTGCGCCAACGGATACGTGTTTGTCGCGCGTGTCGCGGCCGCTGCGGCGGTTCCGGTCGATACCACGCTGACCAACGCACCGGCGATCTGGAACAAGACATCCAGCGGGAAGACTGTCATCCCCCTGAAGATCATGTTCTCCGTGGGGGCCATCGGAACCCCCATCCTGAACGGCTTCACCCTTTCGTACCTCACGGGAGCCGGGGATGCGGTAGCTACCGCCGCCCCCGTGGTGACCTGGACCAACGTTGCTCCCAAGAACCTCAAGCTTGGCGGTCCTTCGGCGACTACTCTTTTCGCCCCTGCGGTTTCAACCTACACGACCAACCCCTCTCCCTTGATGGACCTTGGGCTGGGCCATCACCTCGAGGGAACCGCGGCTTCCGGGCAGCTTTACACGCTGTCGTTCGACTTTGACAGCATGATTCAGATGCCGCCCGGGTCTACGCTACACGTGGGATCGACCATCGCAACATCCACCACGTACTGGACGTCCATCGTCTTCGCGGAGATCCCGCTCCTGTCGGCATAGAGGACGCTATGGGACTGGAAGCACTATCGCCTGAGGAAAAGCAGACACTCTACGAAGCCCTCAAGGCAGAAATGGGAGGGGGCGACGTGTGTGAATGTGACGAGAAATTCCAGCAGGTAGCGTCTTTGCTCGAAGCGTTCGACGGCAGGATCGCTATCCTGGAGGACCTGATCAACAACAAGCTGATCGGTGGAATCCGCAGTCTGTACGAAGACAACATGCGGACAACCGCTATCAGTGATCTCAAGGGCAAGTACGGATCGATGTTTGACCCGTACATGGAACCTTTCAACGAAATGTATCCCGATCAGGACTTGTGGGCGATGCTCCATGACCACCTGGCCAAGATGAAGCAGGAAGATGGATACACCGACGAAATCGGCGACATGAAGATCAAGGAAATCGCAGACCAGCTCAGGGGCAAGGTGGAAAAGATCAGAGGACCCGCCGTCGCGAAGGTGGAGGTGGCAAAAAAAGGGCCTCCGGCTATGACGGCCGAAGAGGAAGTCGATCCGATGACCGCTATCGTTGATAGCGTAAAGAAACTGAAAAGCGGCCGAGGCCGTTCCTCTGGCATCATGCCCGGGGCCGACGTTGAATAGGAGATAGAACATGGCGCAGCAGGTAACCAGCGATACCTTGCTCCTCGGGATTTACAAGTCTTGGTATACCGAGAAGCGTTTCCCGAATCTGCTTTTCAGGAATTCCCCGGTGCTGAAGGAGATCCAGAAAAACAGGATCGGCGGCAGAGACTACAAGATCAGCATGCTCTACGGTCGCGGCGGAGCGGTGTCAGGCGACTACACCGTGGCCGTTGCCAACGCGGCCAGCTCTTCGCGCAACGCCGAAATGACGGTCGTGCCTGGCAACATCCACACCGTCTTCAACGTGACGCAGAAGGAAATCCTGGCCTCGCAGAAGACGAAGGGTGCTTACGTCCCGGCGCTCATCAACAAGATGTTTGCCGCAACGGAGGCCACCCGCAAAACGTTCGCCGGATGCCTCTACGGATTTGGCGTGGGTGACATGGGCACACTCCCTGTGGTCGCGGCTACTGGCGCCAGTACCATGACGCTGACCTACGACACCATTGTCAAGCTTGATATCGGTACGCAGTTCTACGTGGCGACCCCGGTTTCCGCCACGGCGTGTCTGCCTACCGCGGCGTTTTACGACGCGACGGTTCGTACCGTGAGCGCCATCGACGGGACCACGGTCACGTGGACCGGCGGAGTGGTCGGAGGTACCCCGTGGGCCGTCGGGTCTCTGATCTGCCTTGTCGGAGGCCGTGACGCTACGCCCGTGGCGAGCATGCCAACCGGGCTTGCCGCTTGGCTTCCCTCCATGGGCGGTAGAACCGGAGCGACGTGGAACACCTACATCGGGACGGCTTTCTATGGAGTGACGAGGTCGGCTAACACCAACCAGCTTGCCGGTTGGTTCTACCAGAGGCAGCCCGGCGAGGCCATGGGGGACGCGCTGACTCAGGGCATCAAGCTTGCCCGCAGGGGTGGTGGAGTCCCCAACATGCTGGCTATCAACGACGAGGACTATCAGTCTATCGTCTACGAGCTCAACCAGCAGACCGCCTTGATGCAGCATATCAACACCAGCGACAAGAAATCCGACAACGCGGTGGTGAGGGGCATCAACAAGCTGAAGTACGCGTTCTCCACCAGCTACCTGGACGTCGTCTACGATGACCCCTACTGCCCAAAGGGAACGGGCTACATTCTCGACAAGGACGTTATCGAGTTCGCGGCCCTGTCCAACACCAGCGACATGGACAGCGACGGGGTGAGCGGGAACGACCCGGGAGCCGCCAGCGTGGAAAGCGCCAAGGATCCCGACACCCAGTTCAAGATGATCATCGACGACTGCATCAACGTGGTTCCGAACAGCACCAGCGTCGAAGGCCCGGCCGCCCAGGTTTCGATATCGGTGTACGGCAACTTTGTCGTACACGAGCCTGGACACTGCGCGGTCGTGGTGTTCTAGACTAGGTCCTTAGCGGTCTGACCCGCCGCTCTCTTTTTCCGCCCTTCTCTGCGCTGACCCCCGGTTTCCTCCTCCGGGGGTCTTTTTATGCTATATAGGTAATGGCTATATATCGGAACGGATGGTATATCGGCCAAGTGACTATATAAGCATGATGACAATTCCGGCCTATGCTTCGCAGATCATAGCAAGAGCGAGAAGCTTGGCGGATCTGCCCAATAGCAAGTTCATTTCAAACGACGATGAATCTGACAGCATCAACGAATCCTGGCGGGACTTGTACGCTAAACTCCTGGAGAACGACGACGACTACTACCTGACAGAAACCACGCTTACTACAGGAACGGCCGTTACTGGGACAGACTGCGAATATCTGATCACGCTTCCCACGGACTACTTCCGGCTCAGGTACTTGGACTATCAGGTATCGGGAAATCTCTGGGAGCCGGTCCCCAAGTTCCCCTTGTCGATGAAGGATTACTCGCCCGGGTCGCCATACTACCGGATCAAGAACGGCACGCTGTGGGTTATCTGGTCCGGCCTGTCTGGGACCGGAACGCTGAAGATCGGTTACTACCCGACTCCTGCCTTTGTCACTGCACAGGCTACCGACCTTGCGTATGGGACCAGCTACACGCCGGCGACGTTTGCCAATATCGCATATCCCGTTTACGTAACGCGGCTGAATGCCGGGTGCTACGTTTACGGAGGAAACGATATCAGAGCCGAGAGCATTGATAACAATACGGTGGCCGCACCCGTTTCTTTGCTATCTACGGCTGGAACTAGAACGAACCTCGTGTATTACAAGGGCTATCTGTACTGGCTCGAAGGCGGGGACATCTACAGGGCGCCTACGGATCTTGTGTCCGCTCTCACCCCGGCCACGGTCGTAACGGCCGGAGTGGTGTCAAGCTTTGCCATTTTCGGTGACTTGATTTACTTCTGTGATGCTACGGATATCAATACCTGTACTCTCGCAGGGGCCTCGATCACTTCGATCATGACCGGCACAGGGTCGTGGATATGCAAAACAGGAACGCAGGTTTACTACCTGAGCGGAACCGACTTAATGCGTGTCGGCTCGGCTACCGTGGTCCTAGCCGGAGCTTCCGCATGCGTAACGGACGGGACCTATCTATTCGCTCTTGTGAGCGGAACGCTGTATCGCCTAACGCTGTCTAGCACTTATACAGTATCGGCTCAGGAATCCATGCGGACTGACGTTGCTTCAATCGGACCGTACTACGGGAGCCGCATTCCGGTAATTACTAACCAGGGACAGACTTTCCTTGCCATCAGTTCAACGGCGGATTATGAGTTTGACTATCCGTCCAATCTGGTTCCCGAGATTATGGCGTATCAGATGGCTATTGATTTCCGCGCCAAGCAAAAGGGAGACACGGCGGAACTCAAGGAACGGCTTGCTGGATTGGCTGCAAGGTTTGCTATCAATATCAAGCGCGATGATTACAAGCCCACAAGGATACAGAATGTCATGGACCATTCGGCGTGGGGAGTCAGATAATGCCGGATAAGAACAGGGGCCGCGTCGACGTAAACCTGAAGGCCTCGGTCTGCACAGAGTCTCCAGATGGGATCGACATATTCCCGTTCGGCGATCCTGGGGCCACGGCGATAGCTAATACCGGCATAGAGCGGCAGGGCGGACTCACGTCGATGTACGAGACGGAGACGGCACACCCCACGAACGCCAACGGGATATGGTGTGTGGTGGCAAAGAATGGGAAAGTGGTTTCGGCTGAGATATCTGCGGCTGATACGAACAGGATGGTGCTGAAGGTTGACGGAGCTATCATAGGCGAGGCTTCCGCTTATGGAGTCTACGATAGACAGACCATTAGCGGGGTGGATGACGTGATGGTAACCTCGACAGGGTATATGACTGTCACCAACACAAATAGCGTCAGCACAGGGTACACTATTTTTGTGTTGAACTCTTATTCGAGCGCCGGTGCATTGCTAGCAACTCGGTCGCTAAATTTTGGGTCAGCAATAACGACTTACGGCCCTATTAGTTTTGTAAGATACGGCGGGACCGTGGCGTTTGCCGATAATCAAGAGTTTTGCTGCTGGTACGATACGAGTACGGACATAAGAATGTTTTTTGAAGCCACATTGACATCAACGCATTGTGTGACGGACGGATTACAGTATAATACCCAGAACAATATCTCGGCTTACAAATTCGAAAATGGATATTACATCTTTATTAACCAGGGGAATGTGGGAGCTACCTACTGCACCGATGCATTTGCTTTTTCTCCTATTGCTTCGGTAAAATGGATGATCATTCAACGAAATAACAACAAATCAAGAGCATTGCTAACAATGAATCCGTCCCTGGGGGCCGGTAATTTAACCCTGATGATGACGTTTGGATACACTGATTTTGCGTCATGGACGGCTGTCACGGATTATGTTTTAGCAGGAGTATCAAGCCTGTTAACATACGAAAATGGATATGGTTATTGTGATACAAGATATTTATTGACGGCCACTGGAACAAGAATAAATAGGGCCGTGTCTCCGCAACCCGTATGCCAACATAGCATGACTGAAATTCTTACATACACCACGACAAACAGCTGTGGAACGGATACTGGAATAAACTACTACGGAAAATTAACGGGACACTATGAATCCGCTTACTACCTATCATTGCCATTTCACATTAGAGTGGGTTTAATTGCAGGAATACAATCATATTTGTCTGTAGCTTACGAACCAAGCACAGGATATGATTGTTTGGGAACGACATTGACCGGGGTAGGAGAATTCGACTCCGCGTATTATCCTCACACTTATATTGATGCGTCATCAACCAGGCTGGCATACAAATACAACGGGAAGTATTACTATTGCAGCATCAGAAGGCCAGCAAGCTCAGATTATCCTCTGCAGGAAATTTTCTCCAACGTTTGTAAACTAAACTCTATTGCTCCGTACAACATTATCGATGCCGCAACCAATTTATTGGAATTAGGATCTATCGATTTTAACGGAAGGTTCAGCACAATTACAATATCGGGTGCTGGTCCCACGGCAACATCGTCTAAATATGCAGCCACCATTAAAGGCAAATACAGCTCATCGATTGACACGGGCGATAAACTGTGCACCGTCGATTTGGCAGATCTATCATTTGAAGGAATTGGAACACTAATACCTTCTTTCAACAAAAGCATTTCCTCTACTCTGTTTTCTGTAGACTACTACGTTGAAGATATTTATTACAAATCTAATTCCTCCTTGGATCCTACGACATTATTTGTTATTAATTCTAAAACCGATACATTCTACATTCCCGATACCTCGCTACCCGTCCCCATCGGTTCAACTTATCCGCTGAACTACACCGCACAGTTTAATGGAGAAACCGTGTTCCTGGAAAAGTACAAGGCCGACCCCACCGGCATCTCTCACGAGTCGGAAAGCTACCTGATCGGAAATAACCTGTACGGCACATTCACGTCATTCTCCCTCTATGGGCAGATCTACATTCACGACGGACAGTTCATATGGGCATGTACGTTTGATGGACAAGTGTTTTCTAGCAAGGATATCGTGGCTCCAGCTTCAGGGATGACATACGTTGCGTCCACCCCAACGCAGATATTTTTTCTGTCCTCATTTGATAACAGCCTGTACACGTTCGACGGAGGGCGGACCCTTGGTAAGTCCCATAGGCTATCGGATGAATTGACTATAACTGACGGCACGTACTCCACGCTAGAAAACACGCTACTACTTCAGACTGCGTCTACCTTCCTGTGGATCCGCGATGGTGTGATTTCCAAAACCGCGAAGAAAGCAACACAGACCTCGACAAAGCTGTACAGCGCTTCCACGGGGATTGTGATATCGAACAACACGAACAAATGGCAATACGGCTTTCTTTCCACCGGAACCTCCACGGTATTCCCGTTTTCCTATCAGTCCCCTTACTTCGGCGTGGGCCAGGAAATGAAGTCGGCCACCACGACGTGGCACGCGGTCCTGTACTCAGCAACTAAGGCGGCGGTGGATGTCACTCTGAATTGCTACGGGATAACCGATGAAGGCTACACCACACAAACGGAGTATATCCACATAAACGCCGGGGACTGGGCGTCCAACGGATTCTATCGTTGCCGGATCCAACCTCAGGGGCAGAAGGCCGTAGCTTCATCATTTGGTTTTGCATGCGCAACAAAGGTTGCCCTTGTCCGGCTATCAATCGAGTACGCGGCGGATGAGGCCGTCATTCCGGCGGCATCGAGGAGCAGATAGCATGAGTGATTTCTGGAGCAGTGTCGGAAATTTAGCCGGTGAAATGACCGGAAGCAGTGCCGCTAATAACGCGGTGACTCAAAGAGGGGTAGCGTCACAGCAGCAGGCGGCAGGGACCTCTACGCAAAACCTGGGCACTGGGATGCAGCAGGGCGCCTATGGAGCAGCCGGAGCCGCCGGGACTGCCGCGCAGGCCGCCGGGACTGCGGCTCAGGCCGCAGGAGCCAATGCCCAGAACACGTATACTCAATCAGGAGCAGATGCTGCTACGGCAAGGGGCAATCAGGCCGGGTACGAAAATGCCGCCAAGGCAAGCATGGGCGGAAGCGCTGCCGAAATGGAAGCCAAGGCGCAAGCCTCTTCGGCTGCGTCGGCTGAAAAAGCAGGCCAGTCTTCCGCAACGGCCGCCGCTCGAAACGCATTGCGGTCTGGTAAAACGGCAGGACTTAACGCCGGGCAAGCCGCAATGCTCGGAGGCCAGGGGGCAAGCGACGCCTATACTTCAGCGGCCGAAACGGAACGCGGTGCGGCTGCCAACCGGTACAGCACAAATACGCAGACGATCGCTGGACAGGCTAACGCCAAGGGCAGTGAATTAAATGCGGCGATGGGACAACAGAACGCAGCTATATCGAACCAGACTGGAGCCGCGAACGCTCAATCAGGAGCGGCGGGAGTACAGAATGAAGCAGCGTCCACACAGGGGACGATAGGCGGAAATATTTCAAGCCAAGGCTTGCAACAGCAGGGGCTTGCGTCAAGCAACTTAGCCAACGCCACGACCAGCGGGTCGGCAGCGGCCACGGCCGGAGGGAATCTGCTTGGTGGCATCGGGTCGGCACTGGGAGGCATATTTTCCGACAGAAAACTCAAAACCAATATCAAGCCCGATGCGTCCCTCGATGCTATCATGATGAAGCTAAAGCCCTCCCCGTCGCTTGATGCCATCATGATGAAAATTAAGCCGTCGTCGTTTGACTACAAAGATCAGTCCATGGGCGAAGGGACCCAGATAGGAGTCATGGCGCAGGACCTTGAAAAAACTCCACTCGCCGGCGCCGTTCAGGAAACGCCGCAGGGTAAGAAGGTAGATCCCGGACGTATCGCCATGGCCGATCTGGCATTGATAGGGGAACTGTACAAGCGACTGAGGGAAGTGGAAAGCAAGCTGGAGGCAATAAATGCCTAATAGCGAGGGAAAAGAGTTTTACGATTACCTTGCGTCTAGCGGCGCGCTTGATACTTCGAAATACCCGGCTGGCGAAGACAACTATAAGCTTGCCCTTGAGTCTCCATCTAATGCTGCTACTCTTGAAGCATGGAGACAAAAGAAAAACACTCCTCCAGATCCAACGGGAGCTGATATTGCACTGGAAAAACAAGAGCCCATCGGCACTCCCAAGATAGACAAAGCAACGCCCGAGACCATGAAACCGGCGGAAGCATTACTACCAGAACCAGCATGGCCAGAAACAGCGAAGGCGGAAGTAGAACCGGCGAAGGCGGAAGTACCGGCGGCGGAAGGCCTGAAAGAAGCACAGAAAGCTAAGGCGGAGGCCGTAGCTAAGGAATCGGCAGCAAACAAGGCGGCACAAAACGGTGCGGCTCAACCGCAAGGGCTTGCGGCTAATGCGTATGACCCGAAAAAGGAACCGTCCTTCTGGGACATGGCGCTCGATGGGGCCATGAAAACAGGGAAAGGCTTGATCACTTTTCTTGCCGACTTCGCTACAGGGTACGCGGGGAAAACAACCCCCTCTGAATTGCGGGCAGTTCGAGAGCATGACATTGCCATGGAAGGCAAGAAGCATGCTAACAATGTAGAACTCGCCGAGATACAGAATAAACAGGCTATGCAGCTTGCGGAAAGGCAGATAGCTGCTGAAAAGGAAATAGCGAAAATCAAGCAGGATTTTGAGGCCAGGGAGGCCGCGCTGTCTAGATCGGCAACCGAAAAAATGAAACAGGCCGACCAGTGGATAGACAAGGACAAGGTGGCACTGGAAAAGCAGCGCATACAGCAAGACTTGGCTTTACAGATGCAGACCTTGGAATATCAGCAGCAGATAGCCTTGCTCAATCTGAAAATGACGATCAATTCCAAAGCCGAAACTCACAGCTTCGATGAGGCTATTGGGGGGATAGATTAGCCATGGCTGACAAAAACAAGACAAACAATCCGAATGATCCTGGATCCGTACTTCCAACCATGAGCGGGGGCGGGAAGAAAGATGAAAAAGATAACTGGTGGAAAAAGTTCGGCATTGACTACGACTCCATCAATAAATCTCTTGGCGGCTTGCCGGAATGGATTCGTGGACAGGCTGAATACTGGGACTCCACTCAAGCCGCGAGGGAACACCCTGTCCTCGGGGCTATCGAAGCTGGTGCAACCGGTTTACGTGATACCCTCACGGGTGGACTTGCTCCTGCAATTTTGGGACGCCTTGCACCTTCTGTGCAGCAAGGCGCTGAGGAAGTTGCGTCAACTTATCCGATCGCTACTGGAATCGGTAAAGGCGCGGGTCTTGCCGGGGCAACGCTACTTATGCCATCGGCCGCAGCGCCAGGTGTCGCCGATGCTGTCCCTGCTGCGGGTAAGGCTGGATCTGCTGTCGCGGCGGAAAAGCTTATCCCTACGTTCGCAAGAAACGCTCTTACCTCCGCAGCAATGCAGGCGCCATCAAGCATGGCGCAAGCTGTTAGGGGCGATTCTCCCGAACAGATAGCAAAAGAAGCCGCCATCAATGTCGGCCTTGGCGCTGTCGCTGGTACAGCGTCGGAAATGGCTGTGCCTGCTCTTGTGAAGGGGTACGAGCGAGTAAAGAAACTACTTGTTGACCAGCATCTAAAGTCAAGCGGGATATCGGGGCGGGATTTGAAGTCCGTGCTTAACCCGCGTTTTACTTCCCGTGAAGGAATTGCTCAAGCAAAGTCAGATCTTTCCTACGCATTATCTAAGGCCGGAGCAACGGGGGAGAAAAGCAGGGAAGCGCTTGCCGACCAGGTTTCCTCTATTTTCGAGGCTGGCCGGAAAGCGTGGGATGATACTGGATTCGTGCCTTCCGCTCTGACTACACAGATATTGGACCATCCGAAAATCACTCAGATGTTGGAAACATATCCCGAGGGATTGGACATCCTATCTGATATTTTGCAGAGAGCTGACAAGCAAAAGGACGCGGCCGCCGTAAGGGAATACCTGTATACCCTGGAACAACTGGGAAGGAAAAGCGGCGATGAACTAGTCGCGGCAAAGGGTGCTCTTGCTGGGCATGTCCGCGACGTGTTCGACGATAAACTCGGGGAACTGGCTGCCGTCAACATGGGGGCAGCGAAGAGGGAATATAAAACGCTGCTACCCATGATTCGATCCCTTAAAAGGGAAGAGTTGAATCCGCGCGAGTGGTTTACAGCCGGATCTCCCACGGCCGAAAAACTTGAGATAATGAAAAAGCTCGGCGGCATAGGGGCTGGAGGAGCTCTTGGAGGTGGTACGATAGCGGCCCGCGAGGTGCTTGGCGGCAATAAGGATCTAAGCGATCCCGGTACGCTTGCTACAATCGGCGGAGGGGCTTTGTTGGGCGGTGTTGCATCCAGGGTGCTGCCGAAGGCGGCCAATGCGGCCACCGGGACACTTGCTGGAAAAGTGGCAAGCGGGATGAATCCCGAAGCATTGACCCGGGCGGCGCAACCTCTGTCTCAGGCCATGCAGGCTGCAGCGCCTAGGGTTGCTCAGTTCGTTACTGGTATGGAAGGCGCCGCAAAGCGCGAATCGATGGTCCCTGAGACGCCACCCATAGTTACTCCCGCGACTCAGTTGGACATGACGCCATCCACCGATGCCGCCCTTCAGGTAGCTGCGGCTCCCACTCCACTAACTCCAAAGCCCAAAGATACCGCAATTCCTAAAGCCGCGCAGGCTGTGGCGGCGCGAGAAGGGCAGGTGTCTCAAGCGGCTATAGATGGAGCGAAGAAGAGCGCGGATCAAATCTATGCGGATAAAATAACGCAGAGAGTCAAGGATTTGTGGGACCGAACTCCTGACCCCAAGCCTGACTTTGAAACATTCATGAAGCAAGCTAGATATTCGACAAACGACTTTGACCCTAAAAGCGAAAAGACGGCCAAGGTCATTATGGGAAAGGACTACAAGGATTATCTCAGAACCTATAACGCCTACTTGGCATTGCACTCTTTAGGAGAGGATTTAGGCAATGCTATCCAGTTCTCAAAGGTGGACGAAATGCAAGCCACGCTCGGGCTCAGTCCAACAGCAAGCGCGAAACGCGAGCAGAGGGATCGGCTTATTCAGGGAATCTATGTGGCCATGACCGGTAAAACAGAAGAACCGGACGCAAAAACCAAAAAACAGATTGACGACAAGCTTTTCGACTTGATGAAAAGCCAGGGCGATCCTGGGCAGAAAAAGGCCAGGCTATTTGACATGCTGGAAAAACAGTATGGCTATCGGGCTGATGTATTGCGGGAATATGGATTGTCGGAGGAATAAATGCCAGATCCTACACCGGAACTAGTTGGACTCCTACAGGATATTTTCGGAGCTAAAGACATCAAGGGGGCTGGCAAGTTTCCCATTTTATCATCCGCTCCAAAGCGGACAGTGGGAGATGCAACCATGATAGCTGAGGCACAACGGATTTACGACCCAAGCAAGCCGTCGGTGCCAATGGAGGTTAAGGGGCCTAACGCCAAACAACAGGAAACTGGGACTGGCCCTGCCATGGAACTCGAGGACAATTACATAAAATGAAATTTGATTCAACGATTCTACCTTCTGACAATTCGGCCGGAGAGATCAAAAAAATGGGACTGGACCTGCTGTCTAAAATTAACTCCATCGCCGATGCTGTAACAAAAATAGACGCCATACACGGAAGTTGGTACTCTGAAAAAACTACTAGTTTTACCATAGGCGACCTAGACCACTATGCAGTCTACGGAGCTAAAACAGGCACTAATGCGCTTGTAGCTACGCTTCCGGCCCCGGCTAATAACAAAGGCCGCATCATAACATTCATCAAAACAGATGTTGACTCTGGTACATTACAGATAACGGATTTACTATCCACGTGGACATCATTATATCTGATAAATCAATACGATACGTTAACTGTTCAGAGCGACGGCGCCGCGTGGAGTTGTAAATCCGGACCAGTTCAGCCCGTATCATCGGAACCAAGCCTCGGAACTCCCCACGATCATTTCGCGGAACTGCTCAACACCGATCCGGCTGATACCAACTGGCATTCCATAGATCTATCGTCAATAGCAGGAGGAGCAATAAAGGCAGTAGACATAATAGGCACATTTTACGGAACTGTAGCCAATATATCTGTTCATTTTTCCAATGCCAGCGCAGGCAATAATTACGCTTGGCAGTATACGCAAAATACGGCGGTCTCTAGCATCATTTTACATGGCCGTGTGCCGGTTGATGCCAACAAATACATTTGGTGGAAAGTGGATGCTGCTACAATAGCCGAGTTGCACGTGTGGATGATGTCCTATTGGTGCTGACTAATAAGCTTTGCTAGAATGGAGACAACATGAAAGATTCTACAGGGAAAACCGATGTACTCAAAACCGTATCGGTACTAAGCAATGGTTTGATGTTAGCCGTTACAGTTGTTTCGGTTACTATTGCGGTCATGAAATCGCAGGAAGTAGACCGATATGCAGCACAGATAGCTGACATACGGCAGAATATTGCCGGGATGGTTAAGGTGGCCGACAACATGAAAGATGTCGACGCCGGGTTGCTGAGGCAGATTACCGAATTAAAAGGAACTACTACGACGGACATCACGCTGCTCAATGAGCGGATATCGAATGTTACAAAGCTTCTTGAGGAAATCAAGACGCTAGTTATGAAGAGGTAACCATGGAAGAGGAAACTAAATACATATCCCCTAACTTCTGGAGTCGACCGGGGACCATTATGGGCGCCGTCATTCACTGGTTTGAAAATGCAGGCCAGGACGTGGACGGCGTTTATAACTGGTTCGAGGGCCGGAAGTCGGGGCTATATGACTTTGGGGGATGCCACGCCGGTCTCGGATTGCATGGCCAGGTGCAATATTGGATCCCATGGAATGAGCGAACATACCACGTAGGCGGCGAATGGTACAACCCGGAAGCCGTCAAGCTGTTTGGCTACCAGCCGAACATGTCCACGGTTGGCGTGGAGTGGGCACACCCCGATTGGACTGGTAAACCAACGGACGCGACGTACAAGAGTGGGATCATCGTTTACGCCAGGATTTGCACCGAGAACGACCTTGATCCCATGACTCGCATTGTGACGCACAGCTTTATTACTGGCAAGAGGACAGAGCGTGGCAGTTGCCATAAATGGTTTTACGAACACCCCATGGAATTGCAAGCATTCCGTGGGTATGTTCTAGACGCAATGAGCGGGAGGATGCCATGAAGATGATCAAGTTGCTCCAGGGTGCCGTTGTTGCCATGTTCGTGTTGATGGTAGTCGTAGGTCTGCTGGTTCTGTTTTTCTTTGAGGCCAAGATGGAGGCCTTCGGGAAACTCCTGGGCTACATCTTCCCTGTCTTCCTGGCTCAGGTGATCCCGGCGCTCATCGGATCGCCCCTGACGGACTATATCAGGGCCAGAGCAGAAGCGAAGAAGCAGGCAGCGAATCCGAATCAAGGAATAGTAGGATGAAAGCATGGTTCGCTGCGGCTTGGATTAAGGTACGGGCTGCAGTGGGGTGGGTAGTTGCTGGTATTGCGCTTATTGTATCGGCTATGTTGTTATTGCACGATAAGGCCAAAACGTGCAGTAAGGTCGATACGTCAAAAATAGACGAGGAGGGTAGACATGCCCATGACGCCGAGGCGGCCCGCGTGGCTGCTCTGCCTGCTGACGCTGTGGTGGATAGCCTGCCCAATGCCGGCGAGATCCGAGACGCAGCTAATCCCCCAATCGCTGCCGGAAAAGGCCGAATCCACGATCTGCTTGACCGGTACCGAATGGCGGCAGATGGAGGCAGAGATCGCCTACGAGCTGGAGACGACGGCAAAACAGGCGGCGGATGAGGCCGTCAAGGCCGCCGTGGCGCCGCTGCTGGCGGACTTGGCAGGCCTCAGGGTGGAGCGCGACGGCCTGCGGGCGGCCCTGGCTGCTGAGACTGCGCGGGCGGACCTGGAGGCGCGGGATGCCGCCACAGCGCGCGCGTGGGCGCTGGCGGGGTGGGGTACCGCGCTCGGGGCTGCCGTCGCGGCGGCCGTGGCGGTGCTGGTTGCTGTGCTGATGAAATAAAAAGCCGCCCGGGTGGGCGGCTGATCTGCTATCTCATCTTGCCCGACACGCGATACCCGCAGCAAAAACACTCTCCGGTCTCGTCGGCATCAAGAGCGACCCGCTCATAGTCATCCTCCGCGGGATGCTCATCGGCGCACTGATCACAGATCATGCCGACGGTCTCGCCGCCTGCATCCATGACGCGCAGACCATGGCGAGGCCTGCCGCCCCGGGCGCCGTTGGCGCGGGACTGCGCTGTCCGCTTGGCGCTGGGGATCGCCCGGAGGGAGCGGGCTGCATTTGCGACGGCAAACTTCTGCGCTACGGTGGTTCCGACATCCCACCATAATTCCCCTGCGTTTTCACTCCATGTAGGTTCCATTCCTGGCAATCGTTCAAATCGGAAAAGTTTCCCCGCCTCCGCCCAAAAAGCGCGGCGCTGCCCTCTTCCTCCCCGAACAAACGCCAAAGCCTCATTTCTATTTTTCGCTATGGTCTGTTTCATTTTTTTCTCCTTTAGAGTTGGATGATCTTTATTCCAATCTTCTCGGCGAATGCTGCGAAGGGGGCGCATGCTGCCGGGGTTGCTTCTGCCATCGCTATCAATTCGGCATGCTGCGCATGAAATCCTAGCTGAATCGTTTCGGGATACTGAGCAATCAGGGCATCAGCAACGTCTTCATGAGTTTTAAAGCCATCGATGTCCTGGTAAAATAACTTGATCTCCACTTTCCCAGCGTCGTTCAATCTCGCATTCATCCTCGTTTTCATTTCTTCATCCATCCTTTCTGTCTATAATATATACCCGACGTCGGGTTTTGTCAACACATTTCAGCAAAATATCCCAAACTATTTCCCGCGCGTTTATCGCGGGTTGGCACGGAGTTTTCCGGGCGGACGGAATTCGCAGCGCGTAGATGTCCCAAATACACAATGTCGATGTCCGAAATATATAAACAATTACCCCTTGACAAACGTCCTACCATGCCATACTATGACTGACATGGATAAGGGAGCAAAGATCACAATCAGAATTGAGACCCTGGATGCGGCCCGGTTGAATGCCGAGGCCACGGGGGAGGACCGGAGCGTATCTTCAGTAGTCCGCCAAGCCCTCCGGGAGCACTGGGCCAACAAAGCCGGGCGCAAATGAGCACGGAAGTGAGGTTTTCCTTCAAATCGGCTAATGAAAAGGAGCGATTCCGGCTGTTTGCGGAAGCCAAAGGGTACACCCTTTCGGGGCTTGCCAAAGTGGCCCTATACCAGTTTGAGGCAAGGAACCCCATAGGAGGCCACAGAAGCAAAAAAGACGCGGGCGCAGACTGCGCCCCGCAACGTGGAGGCTTTGGAGGCGGGGATACTGGGGAGGGTAAACATTTATGATCGGCACGCTGATCCTGCTTGGAGCGCTGGCACTGGAGATCGTGGTGATGGCCCTGGGCTTCCGGCATCAACGCCGAGTCCGCGAGCGAGCGGGTCAGGCGCAGGTCAGGGCGAGAGGCATGGAGTAGCCCGAGAGGGCAGGAGGAGGAGAGGGATGTGTCAATTTTTTAGCTTTGTGGGCGACGGGCACGGCAACTACCTGTACGCCTCGTGGGCCGACCGCAAGGCCCTGCTCAAGACGAAAAAATCCGAGGAGGCGGACTCGCACACGTCGATTCTGACGCGGGCAAAGATCCCTCCGAAAAACCAGGAACGCTGGAACAAGTACGAGTACAACCCTCTGACCAAGGCATTCGTCGTCGACCACGGAGTCGACGGTCACGACCACGAGGCGGCCCGGAACTGGGCGGAGGCTCTGGACTGGTCCGCTGTCGTCCCGGCGCTGAGAATCAAGCCCATCATCAACTCACTACTTATAGAGCGCAAAGGCAGGCCGTCAAAAACCGAAATCGCCCGCCTGAAGAAATGGGCCTCGGTGTGGGACTCGGTGCGGGACTCGGTGTGGGACTCGGTGTGGGACTCGGTGCGGGACTCGGTGCGGGACTCGGTGCGGGACTCGGTGTGGGACTCGGTGT
>Ga0172380_10002031_pt1 | contig 32962 bp, 41 predicted proteins | sample Leawe162metaG_FD_119747 | JGI IMG/M metagenome (GOLD analysis project Ga0172380, IMG submission 119747) | Leachate microbial communities from a municipal landfill in Southern Ontario, Canada - Leachate well 162 metaG | ecosystem: Engineered > Solid waste > Landfill > Unclassified | place... | reverse complement strand
GCTTGCAACCCAGATAATCACGATGAGATTTATGGCTATGTAGTTTATGAGCAGCTGCCAACTACGAACATAATCCACTACGTCTACGTGAAGCATTATCTACGCAAATCGTATATAGCCAAGCAGCTGGTTGAGCACGCACTGGACTTGTCTAAGACAACCTTTGTGAGCCATACGCCACACCACGCTGACTCTCTTTTAGATAAATATAAACTCATTTACAACCCATTCTTAAGGAATTAAAGAAATGTCAAAAGTAACGAATAGCCCAATTAAACCAGTCACTTACGTTCAAAACCTGAGTGCTGTATCTCTTTTGAAGATCACTAATGTCGGCGGCCAAGGCAAAGACTTCTTTACCAGTGCTGACTACGCCATTACTCTGTATGACAATCTCTATGTCACGATCGTGCCTAAGAACAGCTTTCTAAATGGACGTTCAAAACCCCTAGCTGTGAACATCCCAATCACAGCCGTAGCAAGCTATGTGGTAGCCGAATGAATAAGTCTGCAGCCATCGCAATCCTGCGTGAAGCTGCAAGGCGTAAAGCTGAACTGACAATGTTCGATGATATTTTGTTTAAAGAGCAGAAAGAATTCATTGATCATCCGGCAAGGCTTAAATGCTTACAGACTACGCGCAGGGCAGGTAAGAGCTTTGCTTGTGGCATATACATGTGCCAGACAGCTCTGTCTAAACCCAAGGCCAAGATTCTCTACGTCACTAAGACAAGGCAGATGTCAGAGACGATTATGCATGCTGACATCATGATGACTCTGCATGACCGCAAAGGCTTAAGGTTCGACTTCAATAAGTCCAAGCTCAAATATACATTCGCTAATGGTTCGATGATTCAAATGATCGGTCTTGACGCTGGTCCAAGAGAGATGAACAAAGCCTTAGGTTCTAAATGGACTCTAGTGATTATAGATGAAGCAGGATTCTTAGAGCAAGACATTGAGACGTTTGTATACTCAAAGCTTCAGCCAGCCACAACAGATACCCAGGGCACTATAGTATTAGCATCCAACCCATCTGACATGCATCACGGCTTATACTTTGAAGCCGCAACAGGTCGTAGATCGGATTGGACTGTGTTTAAGTGGACCGCTTATGACAATCCTCATATGGCCACCCTGTGGGATGCTGACATAAAGCAGAAGGTCGCTTTAAACCCAAATATCTATAATGACTCAAGCTTTCGACAAACTCACTTAAACGAGTGGGCAGTAGCATCTGATGCACGTGTATACCAATTCGATAAGACCAGACATACGATACCGTTCATGCCTCCACCAAAAGGCCAACAGGTAATGTATAAGCTAGGACTTGACCTAGGGTTTAACGATGCGACAGCTTTTGTGGTAGGAGCATATATAGCCGGTGACCCAATGCTATACATCGTTCATGCTGAGAAGCACTCTCAATTGGATGCAACCCAGGTCAGAGAGAAACTAGAAAGCATCAGAAGGACATTCGCTTATGACCAGATCATAGCAGACGGTGCATCTAAGCAGGTCTTAGAAGAAATTCGCAGACGCTACTCAATTCCAATTACGGTATCTGAGAAGCACGATAAGCGTGGATTCATCGGCATTATAAACACTGAGTTTAATAATTCGAAGATCAAGCTTGTAGACAAGTCGACAACTCAACTCCAGGACGAGCTGAATAATCTCATCTGGAATGAGACTAAGCGCAGAGCGAATATCTTTGAAGAGCTAGCCTCTTGTAAGAATGATCTCTGTGATGCATTTAACTATTTAACCAGATTTATGTATCCCATTATCCAGACAGCTCAATCACACGCCATGAACACTCAAGCTTACGCTATGAAGGCGATGGAAGAAGAACGTGAAAGATACAGACAAATGCACCAGGAGCAGTACTACGATGACTATTGATGAACTCGAAAAGATATTCCTTTTAATGCAGAAGTACAAGGTCAACGCGTTGGAAATTGGAGACGTGAAGATCTCTAAGCCCATTCTGCCTGAAGCCACAATTGAAACTCAGATCCCAGCGTCGAAACCTTACGATCCAGACGAAGACCTTTTCTACTCAAGCCGGAGCTAATATAAATGAATTTCACAAACTATGACTGGTGGCAAACACCAGAAGATGAAGCTTACGCGGCTGTCCAGGCGACCGTAAACCAGATCGACGAATCCCAAGCTGGGTGGCATCAGAAGAACATCCGATTTGCTAAGATGTATTCGTTCCAGGATATGCTAGGCTTTGGTCAGTTCAGATTCGCACAGGCATCTCAGACCACAAACAACACTTACATCACGCCCAGGACTACTATTAATGTGGTGAAGTCCATTGTAGATACAGCCCAGGCTAAGATTGCTAAGGTCAAGCCTAAGCCAATGTTCCTCACTGAAGGTGGCAACTACGCTCAGCAGAAGAAAGCTCAAAGTCTCACTCAATACATCGAAGGCGTTTTCTACAAAGAATCTGCCTATGACAAGGCCAAGCTCGTGTTCAAAGACGCAGCTGTGTTTGGCACAGGCGCTCTGAAAGTCCTTATCGATGAAGAGACTCAAGAGATTAAGCTTGAGCGAGTGTTCACAGATGACTTAAGAATTGATTATGCAGACGGCATATACAAACAGCCTAAGCAGATGCATCAGATATTCTATGTAGCCCGCTCTGTGCTATTAGCTGAGTATCCTGAACAAGCGTCAAGAATCCTGTCAGCCCATACGGCATCTGACTTTGATACAAACTCAGTGATTGACGTAATTAAGGTTGTAGAGTCATGGCACTTACCAACCAAGGGTAAACATGGTGTGCATATGATCTCAATCGACAGCTGCACCCTGTTTTACGAGGACTATAAGAAGGACTACTTTCCATTTGTCTTTATGAGATGGTCAGATGCCCTAGCAGGATTCTTTGGTATCGGTGTAGCTGAAGAAGTAATGTCTTTACAAGTTTCAATTAATCAAACTTTGAAGAACATTCAGACAAGCCTAGACCTTGTCGCATTGCCTAAAGTCGCAATACAGAACGGCTCAAGCATCGCCACAAATCAGCTGAACAACCAAATCGGCGCAGTGATTAAATACGATGGTGCACCACCGATCTACTTCACCCCCACAGCAATGAATGCTGAGGCATACAATCACCTTAAGTGGCTCATTGAGCAAGCTTACCGCATGTCCGGTGTATCTGAACTCTCAGCAGGCTCACAAAAGCCAGCAGGACTAAACTCAGGTGTAGCTCTTACCACTTATAACGAGATTGAAACCGAAAGATTCTCAATCATATCGCAGTGTTATGAGCAGTTATTTGTAGACCTGACCAGGATCATTATCGACTTCTCCGAGGACCTTTATAAGTCTAATAAGAAGCTGAAGATTAAAGGATCCGACGGCAAGTTCATCAAGTCAATCAAATGGTCTGAAGTGCGTATGCAAGACGATGAATATACTACAAAGGTATTTCCGATATCTTCATTGCCATCTACACCTGCAGGCAAATTGGAAATGGTAAACACGTTGGTTCAGATGGGCATTATCCCATTAGAGGCAGCTCCACAGCTACTCCAATTCCCTGACTTGGAATCCTACTTCAATCTTGACCTGGCATCTCAGAAGGTCATTGAGCAGGATATCTACAGAATGATCGACGAGGGTGTATACACTCCTCCAGAGCCTGAACAGAACCTTAAACTGTCTATCAAGGTTGCCCAGAACGCATTCTTAAAAGGACGTATCGACGCTGTGCCTGAGTTGCACTTAAGTCTCTTACTGAGATACATGCAAGAGTGCAATAGGCTTTTAAACCTGAAAGCTCCTGAAGTCACAGAGGCGCCACCGCCTATTCAACCAATCGCTCAACCTGAAGCTGCTCCAGTATCGGATATGCTTCCATTTCAACCGCAAGGATTGCCCGTATGAACATCTTCTTAAAAGTAGTCGGCTCTAGAGTGCTCACAAGAGCCCTATTACGTATCGCTGAAGTGCTCTCAAAACGCACTGACTCAACACTTGACGACACCTTTGTCGATATCCTTAAACAACTCACTCAAGACGATCTTAAATAATTAGCTCAAACCCTTTCACTTCAACGCTCTGCGGGCAGTAAGGTGGCTCACCTCAACCCGTAGGGCGAACCCCTAAGAAATATAAATTCAAACAGGAATAAAGAATTATGGACGATCAAATTGATCACGCAGGAATAGAAGCAGCTGTAGCCTCAGTTCAAAACCAACCCAAGAAGGTTGAGACTAAAACTGAACCACAAGCTGAATCTAACCCAGACAAGTCTTCTCAGTTTGCAGCTTACAAGCGTGAACAAAGAAAACTCGATGCCCAGAAAGCTCAACTCAACTCTGAACGCTCAGAAGTAGAAAAGCTTAAAGCGCTGAAGTCCACAGCCAAACAAAATCCATCAGAAGCCCTTAAAGAATTGGGCTTATCAATCGATGACATTCTATTGTCATTGGCCGATGAGCCAGCCCAAGTTGAAGAAGATGAAATCTCAGTTTTGCGACGTGAGATTAACGAAGTAAAGACATCTCGTCAAAAAGAAAAAGACGAACAGGCAAAAGCGGCAGAGCAGGCTATTAATGAAGCTGTAGAGGCTTATAAAGCTGATACTTTCAAACACATTAAAGCCGATCCTGATAAATACGAATTGATTCATAATGATGACGCTTACGATGTCGTATGGGAACTCATGCAGCAACATCACGCACAGACTGGTGAGCTACTATCAGCTCAAGATGCTGCGGATATGGTTGAAGAAGAACTATACGAAAAGGCGACAAAATTACTCAATTCTAAAAAGCTGAGCAAGAAACCTTCAGCTAAAGACGTGATGGCACTCCTAAATAAGAGATCAGTAGATGAAGATGAAGTTGAACAGCCGCGCAAACGGTCAAGATCAATTTCACAGAATCTAAATAGTGCTGCACAACCAGTTTCATTCGATGATATCGACGATCCTATCGAAAGGATGGCCGCTATCGCTAAATCATTTACTAAAAAACCAAAATAAGGTGACTATATGTCTCTAGGTCTAGACGAAATCCAAGGTGCGCTAAAAACTTATTATTCCCCAAAGAAAATCGCTGAGCTGATGTACACTAAGCAGCCGTTCTTTTCGATGGTTCCTAAAAACGAAAACATCGGTGGTGATAGCTGGAAGATCCCAATGATCTCAAGCGATTCCCAAGGTGTTGCAACTGACTTTGCCGTAGCTCAAAGCTTGGCCTATAACACAAGCCCAATCATCAATGCATGGATTGTAAGCTACACTTACATCTACGCACTCGCAACCGTAACCGAACAAGCTATTGAGCAATCGCGCGGCGACATGCTTGCTTTCATGCGTGCTCAAACTGTAGCTATCGACTCTATTATGCGTTCGCTTGGTCGCCGCATTAGCATCGAACTCTTCGGTGAAAGCTCTGGCTGGGTTGGACAAGTAGCAGCTGAGCCGTCCGTAGCTGACCCTATGGTCCTCACCGTTAAATTCTTGCCACAAATTCAAAACTTTGAAATTGGCCAAAAACTGGTCATCTGGTCGGCCAAAACTGGTGGTTCACAACGCCATAGCTCAGGTGCTTCTGCTCCTGCTTACGTCCTTGAATTCACAATCGCTAAAGTTGACCGTGATGCCGGCACAATCACTTGTGCTGAAGCATACACCTCGGACGGCGATATTCAAGCTGACGATTTCGTGTTTTTCTATGGCAGCCGTCCGACCTCGTCAGATACGCAGCAGGTCTACGGACTTGAAAGCTGGCTGCCAGACACAGTAAGCTCTTCAGACAGCTACTTCGGTGTAAACCGCTCACAGGACCGTGTTCGTCTTGCTGGCTCTGTCATCGATGGATCTGGTATGACTATCGCGCAGGCTATCTATGAAGGCTCTGTGGCAGTAGCAAATAACGGCGGCACACCTACACACGTGTTCATGTCCTACCAGACTTACAGCCAGCTGGTAAGCCAATTGAATACCACTGTCAACCGCGACGTGCAGTCTGCCAAAGTAGCTAAAGACACTACAATCTCGTTCTCGGGCTTGAAGCTGTACGGCGTTGACTCGGAAATGTTCGTTATCGCCGACAACGGCTGTAACCGAAACGATGTAGCTTACGTCCTGGACATCAACTCTTGGCAGCTTGGTTCGATGGGCAAACTCATCGCACTCATGAACGCAGACGGCTTGTTCATGCTGCGTACTCAAAACGCAGCTAGCTATGAAGCACGCTACAGGTTCTTCGGACAGCTTGCTTGTCTGGCGCCTGCGCACAACGCAAAAGTCATCCTTAGCTAATTAAACAGATAGGCTCAGTGCTCATAACCTGGGTGCTGAGCCTATCTTTCTTTTCATCAAATTAAATCAAAGGAATCCAAATGGCACGTAAAGTCATCACGGCAAATAACTTGTCGTATCAATATGAACCAAACATCTTTCACATTTTCGTTCGCGTAGTAGTCGGCGCTTCTGGTGCTGTAGATGCCGCATACGGCGGTGGAGTATTGTCAGTTGTAAAAGAATCTACAGCTGGGCAGTATACCATTACCCTTCAAGACCGCTTTCAACGGCTCTTAAACGTCACTGCAGTCAACGTAGACAACGCTGTATCAGCTTGGGCTTCATGCTCAGTATTAGAAGATGGCGCAGTAGTCAATTCTGAATTCGCTGCTGATGGTGCTTTTAAGATTCAGCTTCAGGACTATGCAGGATTAGCCGTCAATGCTACAAACTCAGCAGAGCTGCGGCTTATGATCACGGTTGGTCAAGGTCCAAGCCCTTACGATACAAACGACATCGGCTAATATCTAGCTATTCAGGACGGCCGGCAAAAGCTTGCCGTCCTTTTTTCTTATCAAACTACAAAGGAATCCAAATGAAACGTGACGTAAAAAATATGGCAGCTGCAATCCTCTCTAAGCGTAAACCTAAAGAGATTGAGATTGAAATTGAATCTGGTGATGAAGATGAGATGGATGAAGAGGAAGGCCAAATCGCTGCAGCTGAAAAGCTCATCGACGCTGTGCACTCTGAGAATCCAAAGATGATCATCAAAGCATTCTGCGAACTAAGAGACATCCTAGCTGACTACGAGGGGTAATTATGATTGGCATGACTTTAGAAGAGATTCGCACGCAAGCTAAAGATCGTGCGGACATGATTAATTCCAAATTTGTCAGTGATGCTGAGTGGTTGCGGTATATCAATGGCTCTTATGCTGAGTTGTATGATCTTCTCACAACTACTTTTGAAGACTACTACACAATCGACACTGACTTAAGTATCACGTCAGGCCACACGGTGCCACTGCCAGCTGATACCTATAAAGTCGCAGGCGTAAGCTTGAGGATCTCGACCGGCACTTACATCCCAATGCTTAAGTTCAACTGGAATAACCGGGATATTAAAGCCTCTGCGACGCTATCCTACTTAGGTCGTCCAATGGTGCAATACAGACTTGTGAAAGACAATCTCTACATCACCCCAACGGACTGTGCAGTTGGAACTTACAAGCTTTGGTATATACCAACCTTCACCCCACTCGTAGCCGATTCTGATACTACTGAAGCTATGCAACGCTGGGATGACTTGATTGTCATCTCTGCCGCTATCAAAGCTTTATCAAAAGAAGAATCAGACACTAAAGAGCTGTTTAAAGAGCGTGAAGAAATGATAGCTCGTATCAAAGCTTCAGCTAATAATCGCGACACGGGTATGCCTGAGACTATTCAGGATGTCAATGCAATGCGATACAACACAGTTTGGGGTGGCTGGTGAGGCTTAATAAGATTCGATCTAAGGATGCAGATCTTAATAGGACTCAGGACAATGTAGATGTAGTATTAAACTTCATTCAACAAAGTCCGCTCACAGGGCCTGTATCGGTCGTCACAGCTGACTTAGCCGTCGGTGATAATGTAGTAGGACACAGACTGAATAGAGTGCCTATCGGCTATATCATCGTCTCACAGACAGCTGCCACGACCACTTACACTTACGCTCAGCAGACTTCAACATTCTTTTATATTAATAGCTCAGCAATTGCTACAGCTACAATCCTTTTCTTTTAAGGAAATTCAATGACCACAGGCAATATGGAGTTGGACCTACCGGTTGTCGGTTCAACTTTAGGTCCGGCTTGGGCCACAAAGATTAATGCCGCTTTAGAGCGAATATCAGACCACACTCACACCCTTGGCGACGGCTCAGCTATCAGCCAGGCTGCAGTCACAATCAGTTCAGACTTAAGCTTCAACTCTTATTCAGCTATCGACTTAGTAAGAACCGGCTATACGGATCAGACTGCTGTATTGGCCGACTCAAACATTGAAACATCGGTTTACTCAGTCGGCGGCAACATGTTTTGGCGCACGCTGGGTGGTGTCGACGTTCAAATTACCGACGGCTCAGGCTTAAACTTAAGTTCACTAGGCACAATCGGTGGTGACTACGGCGGATCTGATCCTGCTTCAGTCATTTACACAAACGCTACTAAGATTTATAGTTTCTTTCAAGAATCTGGCATCACCGCATCTGTCCTAATGGGCACGTTACGATTGTCAAACCAGTCGTCAGGATCTGGGGTAGTGCAGATACAGGCAGGCGCCTCAACAGCGTCCTACAGCCTATCTCTGCCATCCGTGGCGCCTTCTGTTGCCACTACAATGCAGGTCAGTGGAAGTGGTGCTATCACTTTTAGTAATACGTTCACAACTGATGCAACATTCGCCAGTGATGTGTTTCTCTCAACCGCAGGTGGAAGTGGGACTTCTGCTACAGCACCACGCATTCTAGTCCAAAACGGCAACGTTGGTGATAGCTTCTTTCTAGGCATGACTGGCAATAAGATTGACACTACTAACCCCGCTGGTGTAGCACACGCTCTTATCGTTTCGAGTGGCCCAACCTATGCTATATACGGCTCAGTTAACCAAGTTGACTACGATAGCTTGTTTAGTATTGGTCTTGACAGCGGTATTGCGACTATGGGTGAGTCCGCACTTACTCAACCGCACCGGATGTATGGCGGCCTTAGGTTCGAGAACACTTACTTAAGCGGAATGACCTACGGCATAGCTAAAAGTTCATCAACGATATTAAGCCTTTACAACAACGCAAACGCAATCGTAAATGTCGGAGCGACAAGCGTAGGTATAGCAGCTGCAGCAACAATTGACTTTGCAAACTCTGCTGGTAGCTACACCGCACCTAAACTGCTTGCTCAAAACAACAACGCTGACGTAACCGGATGGGGTGTGTATCGCAATGGCACAAGCCCAAGCGGTATCGGTGCTTTAGCTACAGCATCCAACGCACGCTTATACTATACAGCTGACGGAGGCACAACCCCGCTAAGCCTTATAAACGTAGTCGCTGCGACAGGCGTAATTAGCCTTGGCAATGGCACACACGATTCGGTTGCTCACAACTTGTCCGGTTCTCTGAACTTCGGTTCTACCGCTGCATTGCCAACAAATGGTATTGGTCGCAGCGGATCAGGTCAGCTAAGTATCACCACAAGCTCTACTGAACGTATTCGCGTGACAGATAGTGCTGTTACGATTCGTAATGCTTTTCTGTGCGACACAACAGCAACATTCACTGGAGCTGTCGATGTAAACTCGACAGCTGATTTCCAAGGTGCGGTGAACTTTCAGGCTGTTCCAACAGGTACTATCACTGGTGGCAACTACTCGCCGACTATTACAATGAGTTACGGAACCTTTGGCAGCTTGTCTAAAGCTCAATATCAGCGCATTGGTAATATCGTCACAGTCAATTTACAGTTCACTGTTGTGTCCAATGGCAGCTCAAGCTACGGCTTCGTAATCTCTTTACCAGTTGCACGCACAGCAGGTGCTTTCAGTGGGTCTAATGAGGGTTGGGGAACGATCGTTTCAGGCTCTTCCAACTATGAGCAAGTCGGTCAATCGGATCCTGATATTTTCGGAATCATCGCAATTGACGGCACTCAAACTATCGGTATGACAAGCTTCTTCAGCGCAGGTGGTCCAAGCCAAACCAGGTATTGCAACGTCCAAATGACCTATCAGTTGGACAACTAAAAGCAATTTGATTGCTTTTGACTAAACACTTAGAGCAGTGCTATTCACAGAGATAGCTCATTGTGCCACAAGCCTTTGAGCATCTCTCTCTTCTTAAAAACCTTAAAAACCAAGCCCAGCCTTATTGACAAGGCTTTTAGGAGATATATGTCCATTCCATCTACTGTAATCCCCGTTTCTTTTGCCATGTCATTAGATCAAAAGACTGATAAGAATGCTGTCCAAACTCAGCTTTTAGTAGCTGAGAATGTCCAGATGAATAAAACCGGTAAGCTTCAGAAGTCTTACGGCTTCGATGCCTTCTCATCGCGTGATGCTAGCAATGACTTAATCACCGACATGATACAGCTATCCAACTTTAACGATGAATTAATCCTACTCACAAAAGACCGCTTATACAGCTACGGCTCATCTAATGACCGTTGGAGCGATAAGGAGGAGTGTGTAGCAGTTGAGACAACTACTTACCCTATCGTCGCCAACTCTTATGAGCAGACCCAAGTTGACATGGCCATTGCAGGCAATAAGGCATTATACGCCTGGCGTAATAGCAGCGGCGTATTGCAATGTAAGGTCGTGGATATGGTGTCTGGTGCTACTATCATTAATGAGACTGGCATCGATGGAGGTGGAACTAGGCCACGCTGTGTGGGCTTAAACGGCCAGCTCTTTCTATTCTGGGCACGCACTAGCAACAACACACTGTATTGCTCTAAAGCTGAATCAGCTGCATTCTCAACGCCTGTAGCAGTAGTGACTGACTTAAATGGCACTGACTCCTATTACGATGTATGTGTATTAGGTCAGAAGATGGTTGTGGCCTATTGCGATACCAGTAATGACTTAGGTCTTTTATATTTCCTTCAAACTATGGAACCTGGCAACACCTTGAATGGTAGTCCTGATCCGATTGTAGTTGCAACTGAAGATCCAGATCAGGCGATTACCGTTACGTTGGGTATCCAACCAAGTCCAACTAGCTTAGTGCCATTCCATGTCGTTTGGTCTAATAGCGTTGCTGGTGTGAAGACAATGGGGTTCTACTCCGACTTCACAACCTACAAAGCTGCAGCTGTAGTTGATATTGAAACGGATGTCCGCAATGTCGGTGCTGTTGCTTATTCAACTAAGCTTGATATCTACTTTGAGATTGACGACGGCGCGTCTGGTTTTAATAATATTGTTTCAAACAACTTATTTAATGTATCAGCCAACACTGCAGCTACAACTAGCATAGTCCAGAGAGCCGCAGGATTGATTTCTAAGCCGTTTCTGACTACAGATGACCTCAGCAGTGTCGCCGTTTCTTACCAATCTGCTGATCTCTTGCAGGACACTTACTTCGTTGTAGATCGCAATGGGATTATTGACACCAAGATCCTGCCGACGATTGCAGGTGGTCATAGCACCATACCAAGTCATATCGGCGGTGTATGGACATATGGCGACAGCTTAAACTTCGCAGGACGACGTAAAACACGCAACGTAACAGCTGGTGAGGTTGTCTATTCACTCACAGGTTTGAACAGAATTGAACTGAACTACGAAAGCATTGACCTAGGCCTGGCTGACCAATTAGGCGGCAACTTACACATTCCAGGCGGCTTTCTAAAAGTGTTTGATGGGCAGTCGGTTGTTGAGCATCAATACCACATGTATCCTGAAGGCATCTCAATTGCTACTTCAGCATCTGGAACTGGAGTTGCCAATGGCACCTATCAGTATATTGTCATTTGGAATTGGACAGACAGCCAAGGCCAGATTTGTAGAAGCCAAACAAGCCTGCCTGAAGTGCATGTAGTAAGTGGTGGACCTAAGGACGTAACTGTCACAATCCCAACCTTACGCTACACAGCTAAACGTGGCAGTAGGACTGCGCCGACGATTGAGGTTTATAGGACTGAAACATTAGGTTCAATTTTCTACAAAGTTTCATCTGACACAAGCCCTACTTATAACGATCCAACGGTTGACACGATCACATTCACGGATGCAGTAAGCGACACTACTTTAATCACTCGTGAACCTCTTTACACAACAGGTGGCGGTTTAGACAACACAGCTGCTCCTGCAGTGAACTTAGTCCAAGCCGTAAAGAATCGTCTGTTCGTAGTCGGTGAAGATCCTAATACCCTCATCTACTCTAAGCTTTGGGGTGAAGGTCAATGTGTAAGCTTCTCTGGATCTGAGTTTTCGATTCCTGTGCCGCGTAAAGGCGGTCGTATCACAGCCTTGGCTGAGATGGATGAGAAGCTTATAATCTTCAAAGAAACTACAGCCTATTACTTGACCGGTGATGGACCAAACAACTTTGGTAGCGGTGGACAGTTTACGATTGAAGCTATTGCTACTGACGTGGGCACAGTTGAACCTAAGTCAGTTGTATCGTATATCGACGGCTTAGTATTCAAGTCGGCCAAAGGCATCTACAAGCTAAGCAGGGCTTTGGAATCTGTTTACGTTGGAGCGCCGGTTGAAGACTATAATGCACTGAGTATCACTAGTGCTGTAGTTGTTGCTGACCAGAACCAGATTCGCTTCACAACTGAATCAGGAACTACGCTTACATATAATTACTACTACAACATGTGGTTCACTCAGACGAATATGCCGTGCGTAAGTGCTACAAACTACGCAGGATCCTACACCTGGCTTAGAAACACTGACCTGGTCATGACTGAGAATAGAAGCAGCTATTCAATAAATGGAGCAGCCATCAGAAGTAAGATTCAGACTGGATTCATTGCGGCAGCGGGCATTCAGGGTTTTCAGAGACTGAGAGCTTTTACCATTTTAGGAGATTATTTGGCAGCTTCTCAATTTCGGGCTAAAATCTCTTATAACTACGTAGATAGTCCAGCTGAGAATTGGATGACTAATCTCACTGCTTACGACTCTGTTTACGGTGAAGAAGTTTATGGGGATCAAAGCCCTTACGGCGGCATTGCTTATCCCACTTTCCAGTTTCGCTTTCAACCCGCAATTCAAAAATGTGAAAGCTTTTCTATTACTTTAGAAGATGCCTTTCCTGACTCAGTGCCTTCTGCGGCTTTTACTTTAAGTCAGCTGAGCCTAGAGCTAGCACTTAAAACCGGCAACTTCAAAATGCCAAATTCACAAACAATAAGGTCTTAAGACTTTATATCAGATCTTAGAAAGGATCTTAATGTCGAACTATAATTCGTTCGGTCGTTCAGTCTTAAAGCTGAAAGACGATATCGTAGGCTCTTTAGCGCCAGGCCAGGACGTCGTAGAAGGTCGTAAGCACACGGTTGGCCAAAAGGATAAGCGCGTTGAAATGGAGCACAAGGCCATTGCGGATGAGCAGGCCAGAATTCGCGACATGAATTTGCGACTTAACCCAAATGATCCACGCTACGATGCTGCAGCTGTTCAAGCTGAAACCCAATCTACTCAACAGTCAACTCAAGATGCAGCTGAGGCTTATCGCCAAGCTATTGCGAATAATCAGATTAATCGTGGCGACATTCGCAATGTTGAGGGTGGTGCAGCTACTACCCAAGTCGGTCTTGATCAGGCTAATGCGGACGCTATGCGTGCACGTATGGCTCAGCAGATTGGTAATATGGTCGATGCAAATGGTAATGTGATTTATGATCCAACTAAGTCAGCTGCTCTTACTCAGCTTAAGTATCAGGATGAGCGTGCACGGGCAGCACAAGCTGGTTTGGCTCTGGCTGGTGGAATGAATCCTGCTTTAGCCCAACGTTTAGCTGCTCAACAAACTGCAGCCACTTCACAAGCCACAGCTCAACAAGCAGGCCTAATTAGTATGTCTGAGCAGGAAGCTAAGCAACGGATGTATAATGAGCTGGTAGGCTCTACGCGTCAGCAGGACTTAGCTCAACAGCAGAATCAGACTCAGGTTGGAATAGCAAATCAAGCTGCAGCATTGGCTGACAGTGAAAGAGCTTTAAAAGCATCTCTGGCTAATCAGGGCGTCGATTTAGAAGTAGTGAAAGCAAGGGCTGCTCAGGGTGATGCAGCGGCTCTTAATATCCTTAATGCAGCTACTACGCAAATTCAAAACGACGCACAGCGAGCATTATCCGCTTCGATTCAGAACAGTCAGGTTGGCACTCAAGTCAGCATGCAGAATGCTGATATGCAAAAGCAGATTGACATTACTAATATCGCTAATGAATTGACACGGCGTGGTATGAGCCAGGATATGGTCCGTCTATATGTCGCATCGATTCAGAATCAGACTAATCAGATGGTTCAAACCGCTGCTCAAAAGCTTGGCATCAAAACCCAACAGGACATGGCTGCTAAAGCTCGACAAGATGCTATTACTGGCAATGTCATTCAGGCTGGTGCAACAATTGTTGCCGCTAAAGCTGGTGCCCCTGCTCCAAAAGTCGATGAAGATGAAGACGAATAATTTAAAAGGAATTTGAATATGGACTTTAGTTCACTACCTGAACAGCGATACGTAAAAACAGTCGGCGGTATTAGCGTGCCTTTACCTGCTGGCATGACTGAAGAGCAGTTTAAACAGCGAGAAGCTGCAGCTGCTTTTAAACCAACTCCACTTCCAACACCAGTTGCTCCTGTAGCGGCGCCTGTGGTGCCTCCTGTTGCTTCTGCACCGATTCAGGCAATACCTGAGCCTACTCCAATTTCTGTCCAAAATGAGCCTGCGCCTGTTTATCAAGCACCAGCTCCTTTAAAGACGACAGAGACGACTACAAGCTCGGTTGGAGTTGGTCCAGAGCTGCGTCAGGCTATCGCTGATTCATCCAATGCATTCGCAGGTCAAGCTCAAGCCATCACTCAATCAGCTGATCGCCAAGTTGCATTCGGTAATGAGACGATTGGCCAGATGGAGCAGGCTAATAAGTATCGTGAAGAAGCTGACGAGATTAAAGCTAAAGAAGCTGAAAAAGAAGCTGCAGCATCTAAAGCCGCGATGGATAAGATTAATGGCGAAGTTGAAAAGCTTGATAATCAATCTTATGAAGGGTTCTGGACTAAAGCTTCAACTGGTCAACAAATCGGTGCTGCTATTGGTATTGCTTTAGCAGCGGTTGGACAGGGCTTACAGCGGTCTGACACCAATATGGCTCTTAAGACTCTTGAGAAAGCTATGGACGACGACTATCGTAACTACGCTGCTCAAGTGGCTAAGAAAGAACGAGTCATCGGCCAACTGCGTGTAAGCGAAGAGCAGCGCGCTAAGCTGAGTGAGCAGAACCTCAACTCACTACTTGCCAGACCGCTTGCGCAGTTTAATAAGATTCAAAACAAAATTGGAATCATCGCAGAGCGCGCTAAGAATCAAGCTGTCCGTGATGAGGCATTGCGAATTAGTGAGCAGCTGAAAGGTCAAGAAGCAACCTTTAGAGTGAACCTGATGAGTCAGCTAGCTCCACGGTCGTCCACGGTTACGAAAGATGTAGTGCCGGATAAGTCTAAGCAAACCGAGCTGGCATTCAAATTTGGTAATGAATACCAAGCCGCTACGAAAGACGACATGAAACGTCTTGATGCGTTTAAGCAGTATCGCAGCATAAAAGGAAACGATGCTAAAGCGGATGAAACTCGGCTGATCTGGGCAATGAAGATGCGCGATCCAAACTCGCAAGTCACTCCGGACGAACTTAAAACTTCAATGCTAAGCTCTGGCATTCCTGGGCTTGTCGATATCGCGCGTGGATATGTAAGCGGTCGTCCGCTAAGCCCTGAGAATCGCGCACGTATCGATAAAACGATTGAAGATCAAGCAAAAGAGTTTTCAGGTCGTATTAAGGATAATCGTAATCATTACGAAGGCTTATCTAAAGAATATGGCGTGGATCCGCGAATCTCAGTCGGTGCCGATCCATTTGCACAGTTTAAAAAGCAAACTGAAACTCCTGGTGCACAACCAGCTCAGGCCGATAAGAAGCCAGAAGGTCAGCCTATGAGGACTTTCATCGATGGTAAAGAGTATCACAAATACCCAGACGGCAGCATATTCGACACACGCGGCAAAAGGATGAACTAAGTATGGATTTTTCTAAAGCTAAATGGGAAGAAATTCCCGGTGAATCCACTCCTGACTTTTCTAAAGCGGAGTGGTCACCAATTGAAACTGAAGCGCCTTCTACAGCTGTTGCGGGTCTCCGTGGTGCTGCTCAAGGCCTCACGTTGGGTTTTGCAGATGAGATTGCCGCGTTCGGTAAAGCCGCTCTGTGGGATACCGATAAGCGGGCTTTCTGGGATAAGTATGCTGCCAACGTAGCTGCAGAACGCGACCAGAACCGCTTAGCAAGCGAAACTAGCCCTTGGGCTTACGGTGGGGGTGACCTGTTAGGCTCAGCTGCTACAAGTATCATCCCTGGCGCAGGAGCTTTAAATGCAGCTAAAGGCGCAGGATTATTAGCTAAAGCTGGTAGTGCCGTTGGTCGTAATGCTTTACAAGCAGGCGTAGAAAGCTATGGACGAGCTGAAGAGTTTGATGCAGGCCAAATTGCTCAAGATGCAGTTATTGGCGGTGCCTTGGGTGGCGCATTGGAGGGTGGTGCAGCAGCTATTGGCGCTGGTGCTAAGGTTGCTAAGCCGGTTGGTGAGCTGATTGAGCTTGGCGGAGAAGCCATTGAGGGTGGCGGCCGCTATGTTTCATCTAAAGCGGACGATGCTGGTAGATTAGCTAATGATTTCAGTAAGATGCAAACTGACGAAGCTATATCAGCTGCTAAAGCTGCCGGTGAAGACTTGCTTGGTAAAGCCCGCATAGCCGGTGAAACGACCGGTGAAGTTATTCAGAATGCTCTTAAAAATCCAGAGCTTAATCAGAAAGCCGCTGAAGGCATTGATTATGTCGGTGAGAACCTGCACGGTAAGCGCTGGGGGGCCTACAAGAACTGGGAAGGTAAGCAGGTTGTAGCAGCACGCGACTTGGATTTGCAATCTGCGAATCTCTTTACTGAATCTGGTATATCAAAGTTCTTAAAAGACCAAGATGTAGATCAAAAAGACATCGACAATATTCTTAATATCGTAAGGGCTCAAGACGGTGATGAGAACATTGTTGGCGCCCTAGAAGAACTAGCTGAGCGGACTGGCAAGGTTGGTATAGCCGACACCGTTAATCAAATGAAAATAGCTCACACCGCCGGTGCAGTTGACTCTTCTTTCTCAGCATTAAGTCCATCTAAAGAGCCGCTTGTAAAAGCCACTTTAATTAATATGCTTGAGAAAGAAAAGAAAGATCCCTTCGCGCCTTGGGATGCTGAAACTAAGTCGATAGCTGATGAGCTGATATCACGCGGAGTTGTGTCAGACGATGTCATCGAACAGCACCGGCAACAGATTGCGAATCGAATTAAGCAGAAGAAGAAAGAACTGTTTAAGAACCAGCCATTAGACCCTTTAACTGGCGGTGTGCGTAAAGCCAAGATGTTCCATTCTGAAGCTGTGGATGAGGTTGTAAAGGATATCGACAGCACCGCGCGTAGGTATAATGATCAGTATAACGCGCTTGGATCGGGCGATGTCGGCAGAGCATCTAAAGCCGCTTATCAGACCGACGAGATGTTTAAAGATCGGCTTGGCAAAAAACAAGACTTATTATCTTTCTACAAAAAGCAGTGGCTGAATAAAGAGTTTGGTGAGAACGTAAGTCCTCAAGAATACAAGAAAATTCTGACTGCGACAGATGATCAGATTATGCAAATAGGTCGCTTAGCAGCTTTAGAAAACGCTTATCAAGTGATGAAGTCGGACGCTCGTTTCTTTAGTAGCCCTGAAGGTCGCCATTGGGCTGCCAGCGCATTTGTAAAGCCAGGTAAGGAGGTTACGGGCGATCTCGGCGATCTCGGCTTAAATGCCCTTATTGCCACTGCAACAGGCGGTCTAACTTTGGGTGCTGCTACAGCGGGCGTCACTGCCGCGTGGAATCGTGCTCGCAAAGACCCTAAAGCTTTAGCACGTCTTCACAATGCTATTAAGTCTGGCGAACTCACCCTTGATAAGAAAGCTGCTGGGATTGTAACGGCAGCTAAGTTTTTAGCTGAGAAAGGTAAAGAGCTTGGCAAGAAGTTTGATCTCGACAAAAAGGCTGAGAAAGTTGTAAATGACTTCTTAGCTAAACTGCCTGAGGATGCTGCGGATAAAGCTGTAGGAGCTGCTCAGAACCTTGCTTCAACAGCTGCCACTGCTGCTAAAGTCGTAGGCAAGGGCACAGAGCTAATCGGTAAATCGATCAAGGTGAAGGGCAAGATTATTAAGGTAACTGCCAATATGCTAGCTAAGGCTGAAGAGAAGTATGGACGCGAAGGCGCTCAACAGATTCGCAGGCTTTTGACTAATAAAGAAGCGGCTAATGAAGAGCTGAGTGATGATAGGTTTAGTTCTTACGATGAGATGTTCGGCAGTCGCTAAGTGGCTTTACGGACTTTATAGAAAGCTGCTATGCAATCCCTACAGCAGCTTTGGAGTCCGTAAAGCCTATTGCTAGACTTAGCGAATGCGGCATAAAGCTTCATCGCATTGCAGCTGCAACAAAACTTCATTCCATCAGGTTCTGGCGGCACGCACTTTGGCACATAACCATCACGGACGATGGCGGTGGTCAGGTTGCGGCCGATTCCAAACACCTTAGCCACTGTTTTGACTGATTTGATTTTTCCGTAAAGCTCAATCATTTGATGACATTGATCAGCTGTGATAGAGATGCGAACCCAACGGTCACGGCCTGAGTCGTGCTTCAAGGCCGACTTAAGCTTACCATTGATGAGACCTGCTTCAGCGGCATACCGGCTATTTTCTGCGGGCGTGGTCCAACGAAGATTAGATGCCGCATTGTTTGCTGGGTTGGAGTCAATATGGTCCACACACAGTTTACCTTCTGGGTTTGGGCAATAAACACTGGCCACAAGGCGGTGAACATAAAACTTCGTCCATTTGCCATCAATTTTAAGATTGATATGCTTATATCCATTAGTCATTACTGTCTGGTTTTGAACCTCACCCGTAGACTTCTTTAGCAGTGTCCCATCCGCCAATACGTCTATCTGAAGCAGAATCTGGTCTAGAATCTCTTTTTTAATCATGTCAATCTCCTCACAATGACGACTTCATAAATAATCTGTGATACAATTAAGACATCTCCAAAGTTGACTTGAGAGTCTGGCGCTACATAAAAACCCTTAGTCATGATATCGGGCAATATCGTCCCATTCACAAAGTGCTGGAATTCTACCGCCTTAGGCATGTTTGATCGACCAATAAGAGTGAGCACGCCTGGTAAGGTCAGGTAGTTGGTCTGTTGCTTTCCGCCCGCCGTAAGGGGGTAACGTTTCGTTAGGTCCTTATCCAACACGTGGTCTGCCAACGCTTTGTGTGGATTTGAGTATTCCAACACATCACAGATGTGATTCGCTTTAAACAGGGCTCTATTGTTTTCCTCATCCCAGATAGTCTCCACAACCTTACCTTCAAACTCAAACATCTTAGCAATCGCATTCATAAAGCACCTTTCATCTTATGTTTAGACACTCATACGCTTATCGGATCAGCACTATCATTTCTTTAATAAATCTTTAAATATGTTTGGTCCTAAGATACCTTCTAGCATCTCACGAACCTTTGCGGCCATCTCTGGCGCTTGCCTTACACCTACATCAGGACTATCCAAACCAAGCATGGATGAAGCGCTCACAGTGCCATTAGAGCTGATTGGAGCTTTGATGGGTAGTGTGCCGTGCTTAATTAGGTTGCTCATCAAACTGCTCACATATTTCTGGAAAGCTTTAGCCTCGTCCGTATCACTCTCAAAAGCTAAGCTGTATGCGTCTCCTTCTTCAATAAAGCTCATCTGCTCTGGTCCAAATCCTGTATCAACCGTTCTCTTTAAGATCTTAATATCATTATCTTTTACATCCTGCCTTGTGACCTTCAGGGCCGATAGTGTGTCGTTTAGGTGGAAAAGCGATTTACTACCTTCTTCTAAAGTCCTGATATTGAGATTGCCAAAGTTCGCCGTGACTAAATTGCTCATAAAGCACCTTTCATTTGTTTAAACACTATTTCAATTAATCCAACCTGCCCAGAACCTTAAGTATAAACACCCATAGTAGAAAAGCTCCGACGATTGTCATCAATACAGGAAAGATCATCCACAGCACCAAAAACACTGCCGCCACTGGCATAAATAGCATAAACGAGTCATTAAACTTCATCTCAGCCCCCTTCTCTTGTGTGAATCTCGCTGCCCTCTTATTGTATATCGACATTTAGCTGGGAAACTTTAATTATTTGATAAGGATTTAATATCACGGATTAAATACGCGGACTGAGACAGGGCGAGTCGTTAAATGGCACCAGCTGGCTGTCGCAGAGGGATGCTCTAAGTATAAGTCGCATATAGCAAGCACCGAATCCTCCTTCCAACGCAGCCAATCTTTATAAAGAAATTGACTAATAATTTGGCCTACATCCGCCACATCTACAGCTTTACATTCCACGTGTGCTGACCTTGATGAACCGCCAATACGAGCATTATGTTCTTTGGACCGATAGCCTGATGTCACAAACACCTTAGAGGCCTCTAGCTTGCGCGCTGGTGTGTCCAAGGCTAGTAGTCCATCGACGATATTCAAACAGCGATTGACACGTCTAATCAGCTCTGTAGCCTCTTCTAAACCTCCTGGAGGTAAGTCAGTGACTTTATATTGCCCTCGCAGGTATTTATCTAAACTCAAATAAGTTGAGTTTGCAATGAATGTGTCTAAGCCTCTGTTCATATTAGTAATCCTTGAATGGGTGAAAAAAGAAAAGGACCGTAATGGTCCTTTTGTTAGTCAAATCAATGGCTTAGGGGTCTTGCTCTATCGCAAAGCACAGGTCATCAAAATTCTGACCAAGCATCTCTTTCTTCTCAGTCGGCAGGGCATCGAAAGCTGAGTAGATTCGGCTATAAGCCAAACTGCAGCGAATTGTAAGTGCCACTACTTCGTGCATTGGACGATTCGTAAGCTTAGCCATTTCATTGAAGTAAGTGTGGTGCTCAATCATGTCCGGGCTGATCATGTCCGGAGTGATCTCAAATGGGGAAACTGTGATGTCGCTCATACTTGTGCCTCTTTCATTTAGTTGGTGATGCGTTTCATTTCTGCAAGGTAATGTTCTAATTGACTTAATTGTGCTTTGGCGATCACTCCATCTCGTGTAAAACCGATCTTCAGGTCGTCACCGCGCACCATCACAATCGTATCAAAGTCCGGATTGACTTTCATTGCTAAACGAAGAAGCGACAAAATCACTACCGGGTCGCCGTTTAGATCGAGTGCTGCGATTGAGTGTTTAAAGCTGTCGCCTGTGCCAGACAGAAAGTAGTAATAAGTATATTCCATAATCGTCCTTTAAGTGTCGTTTAGGTGCCAATTTGGCGGGTAAGTGTCTTCTGAGAGTATATGAGATCTGATCTCTCACAGGTATTTTATCCCATGTTTAAGAATTGATCAAATAAATTCCTTTTAAATTAGAATGAAGTGATGTTTGGCATACCAGCCACCCTTGCATTTTAAGGCGTGGTTCAAGCTGCCAATCTGAATACCAAAATGCTCACAGGCCTCAGATTTCGATTTAAACTCTAAACCTGACCTTATCTCTTTCACAGCCTTTGGCATTGGTCCTGGACGTCCTGCAGGCCTTTCTACAGCTACTGGCTCACCCTGCTCATTATAGCGATGACCCGCCAAGTAGTCATGAGCCTCCTGTTCTGACCAAAAGGACTTTTCAGTGATGAACTCCATATCCGTGAGCCAAATACCCTCTATAATCGGCTCACGCAGTTTCCTAAGTCGTGCTATGAATGCCACGTTGGGCACAGGTGCTACAAACTGTTTAGTGCCAAGTTTAGTTTTGATAGTGATTATGCGTGTTTGCATTGGTATACACCTGTATTCATCTTGATTTTGATCGTAAGCTCTTGCCATTATTTCAACTCCTTGATGTCTTTTATTAATTCATGCATCTCTTCAGTGAAAGTGATCACATCAGTGCTGTAAGATTCATTTTTTGTCTTTATATTAAGAATTTTATTTCTGATATTTATATCATGAATCTTGAGAATTACATCTAAGCGGCCTGGTAATTTCCGGGGTTGCAGTCCGGCTATCAACCCAATAATAAAACCAATCATGGGCCGCCTACTTTCTTCAATAAGTCGACTACTATATCCAGCTCTTTAGAAAACTCTGGGCTGTCGTATTTGGCCTTTAGGTTCTCGATCTTTAAAAAAATGGCATTTCTCTTGCTTACATTGAGATAAGAACGAACGTTGTTGCCGATCCACATTCCGATAAAGCATCCCACAAAATAGCCGATAATCTCATTCATAAATTCACCCTCATCTCACTATTGATTCTTAGTTTAAACGCGTCAGAATCGATCCTAGCCATCCGTAGCTAGGTCTGGCGATTACTTATAGCTGCCGTCCAGCTGCCTGCGGACCATGCCGCGTGAAGCTGCTTCTTCGTTCAGCACTTCTTCATGCTCAGCTTCTTCTTGAGCAGCCATTTCCATCGACCAATCCAGATCAGCTTTATACACATGCTTAAGCGCTGATGCCAGGTCGTAATGTGCTCCGTAGCCCAAAAGCATTGCAATTACGGCTAGTTGGCTAATATCATAAGTGCAAAGCTCAACACCGCCGTCAAACTGCTGAGCATCAATCCATTCGTCACATTCAAAATCAGGATCTGAGCCGTTACCGTTGCACTGCATAGCGTAGTAAGCAGTTGAGAATTCGATGCTGAATAAGTATTCGCGGTTTTCAAGTTCGAAAGCATCATCAATTTCAGTAAGGTCAAGCTTGTTGTCGCGCAGGATCTGTTTGAAGTCTTCTATTAAATCGTCGTGTTCAGCTCCGCATGCTAGCTGCACTACTGCACCGTCAAAGTCAAACTTGGCTGACTCTAGAAGCATGCGAACGATGTTTGCGACTGGATTCAAGTTTGCTTGTAGTGCTGTCATATTAGTTCTCCTAGTTGGGTTGTGCAGTTTGGTTCATCCATCCTGCTTACATATGCTTATCGGCTGGTGGTGGTTGGAACTTTAAATTTAAATTTGTGAATGTGAGCATTAGCGGTAATAGCGCTGTTTAGTTTCAAGCTTATAAGCGCCGAAGAATATGAAAGCGAGAAACAAGATAAGCACTGTGAAGCTGTAAGTGTCCAGTTTGTTTGGAGGAATTGGTTGTTGGCAGGGCTGGATTGTTGAAGCTGTAGTAGTAGTAGTCATAACTGATTCCTTTAAGTGTGGGTGTATGAGTGTAGAGATCTAATCTCTATGAGTATTTTAGCCCAGGTTTTGAAGTTTGGCAAAAGAATGGTGGGTTTGGGTGATGGCATGCTTTAAGTATATGACTGTTGCTAAGCAGCTTGCTGTTTCTTTTGTTCAAAGAAGTGTGTTTGGTTTTGCTTCTACTGCAGCTTTGTATGCAGTTTGTTCAAGAAAGAGGTTTGGGTTCAGGGAATTCCCTGGGTTTCCTTGAGTTTCCCTGGGTTTCCCTGAGTTTCAAAAATGGCCGTAGGCTTTCTGGCACAGTCGTTTTAAGCCAATTTCCTCTTTTCCCTGGATTTTTAAGCTCCAAACTTTCCTCCATACAGAATCTATCACCATCTACTATCTACTCTTTTATATTACTTTTATAGAAATAGAATAGGGAAATAGGGAAATATAAAGCAACTGGTTGATAATCAGTATATTCAACCTTCCTTAATCTTTTAAAAACCTCAAGGAAAATCTTAAAAAACTCAAGGAAACAGGGTAAATTAATCTACTTGAACAAGCTGAATAATAATCTGCTTAAAAAATCTTAAACAAAATCATCCACTTACAAAATAAATCAACTTTTTTAACCTTCTTTCTTGACAATCTGCTAAACCTGACTTAACATAAGTATAGAAGTTGAGTTTGCAGTCTCAGCTTCTTCAAAAGTCTAAAACTGTAAACTATTTACAAAGAAGGATATTTAAATGGAAGTTCATGAGTCAGGCTGGCAAAAGAAGGGCGATGCCCAGAGGCCACATGTTGCGACAAAAGTCGATGAGTCAGTGAAAGCAAAACTCATCATTCTAGCAAAAGAGCAGGGCATTACAGTATCGGCATTAGTATCGTCAATCCTCACAAACCACTTCTCGAACTAAAAGAAAGAAAACTGCAATGCACATACAAGACTACACATCAGCAAAGGCTTTCATCAAAGCTGCCCTCGCAGAAGGTCTCATTACCCAGAATCAGGTTGATCTCGTTGAGGCCGCTGAGATAGCTGGCATTGCCGCTGCAACTGCTGCGGACATTAATGCTAATATAGCTGCTGAGCATACACCCACAAAAGAAAAGCCGCGTCCTGACAAGTGTCAAGTCTTGTCAGCAACCATGTTGAGTCAAGAGTGCGTTCGTTTGATTGGGATTGAGCAACAAAATCGCTTAGCGACGCTTTTAAGAAAAATCCCAGTAGGCCACAACTATGAAGCAACTCTCATTCTGAAGGACTACTTTAATCGCTTTCACAAAGCGACTCCAACAGATTTCGCAATGTTATGTCACCACATGCAGCAGATTAAGCGGTCACTTCACAACATCCCAACCGCCGACCCAACCCTATGGCTTGTGTATGGCGCATCAGGGCTAGGTAAGACAACTTGGATTAAGAATCTGCTGAAACCTTTTATCATTTCAAGAACTTGCCTTCAAATGAGCATGAACGAACTGCTTGACCCCAAAATAGCCGGACAATTCGCTAAGAATTATGTGGCTTTTCCGGACGAGTTACCAAAACTCGACAAGAAAGATTATGACGCATTCAAGTCGATCTCAACTGCTAAGACACGCGACTATCGTCCGCTCTATTCGTCTGCAACAGTTCAGATCACAAATAAGATTCAGGGCTACTTTGCGGGCATAAATACATCGATGGCCGTTCAATCTCAAGATTCAACATCGTCTAGACGATTCTACGAAGTGAAGTTCGTCGGTGACCAGCACGCAACTGAAGCAACTAAATATAAAGTCTGGCTTGAGATTGAAGAGTTCGACCCAATTGAACTCTGGTCGGCAATCGACGTAAATAAGGATTATCTTGAAGGTCATCACGACGTTATTACTGACGCGCAGGAAGCCTGGAAAGCAGAAGACATAATCAAGTCATTCTTGGCTGAATTTAATATCCAGCCCGGCAAAGAGCGACTCGATATGCACGAGCTTTATGAGTCATTCAGGATTTTCAGTGAGCGTGCTGGTGTCAAGAATCTTAAACCTAAGAATACCTTCTCGCGAGAGTTAGCTGCTATGGATTATAAGATTGACAAACACAAAGCGACGATAGGGCAAAACGCAGGATCTACCAGCCGCTGTATCAGTATAGACAAAGACAGCTTTTTCGACAAGATGACCGGCACAAAATTAGCTTTAGTGAAAGAAGAGGTGACAATATGAAGAAAGAAAACGCTTACCAAACCATCCAATACGCACTCAAAAACGGCTTTAAGGGCAAGCACAAGCTATTGGGTTGCACTCACCAACAAGCAATTGATCACCTGATCATTAGTTGGTTCCTCAATTATGGCACCGTATACAACAATGAGCCTTCTGATTTGGATCACAGAACACCGATTAGTAAGATCACGGCTGAAAACACAAACGTGATTCTACATATCAGCAATTTTCAGCTCTTGTCTAAGTCAAATAATCGTCAAAAATCGAATCAGGATTGGCGTCCGTTTGGTGGTTGTTTGTCACGAGATGTTGTAGATCTCGACGGAGTAATTTTTGAGACTACGACATTTAGTGACGATTTCTTAATCAAATATGCCACTCGTTATGCCAAGAAGTTGAATCTTTATGAACGTAAGTGTTTGTTCTACTTATTAATTAAGTCACTCAAGCACTAACCCCCCCCCACCAAAATGCGACTCTCAATTAGGTCGCCCGTTTCCTTTTTCTATAAACCAGGCTAAAATAGTATCAACCTCAAACAAAGGATCCCACACATGATTTACCACGACTTAAACTCATGCACCGATTGCACAACCGGCTTAAATTACGATGTCGGTGCTTATTATACAACCCTGTGCAACAATCATGCCAACTACATCAAGACCCTTCTAAGCCTAAACTCTACACCAAAAACGATCAACTTTGGCTCAGCTGGAACGTTCAGAGCGCAGTTGCCGAAGCACTTGCAGTATTCCGGCTGGAGCTGTGTAGTAACGTTTGACGTGGCAACAGGTACTCACACTTTGTGGTTAAGTGATAAGCAAACCGAATTACTACTCGCGCCGGCGCATATTCAAAAAACAAGAATAGAAATTAACGAATTTATAGCGTGAGGAAACTAATATGACTTGGATACTTGAATGTACTACGTGCACAGTAGACAAAAAAGAATATGCCCACACTCACAAAAAGCTGTGCAATGATCATGCCAAACTAATCAAAGACCTGCTACGATTAGGTTACAAGCCAGACAAGCTTTTAATTCCAACATGGGCGCCGATAAGAAGCGGCATTGCGGCCTGGCTGCCTGGGAATTGTGAAGACTGGTGTTACCATCTATTCTTCACAGCCACGCCACCCCCAAGTACCAATGAGCCTGGGCACGGACCCGGGTTGCGGGAGCTTTCACTGGATGAAGTTGCAATTCTGTTAGCGCCACGACACTCACAAAACGCGTATATAGAAGTTCAAGAGTTCATCACCTAACGCTTCTCTACCAAGGCCTTCGGGCCTTTTTTCATTTCAACCTCACACTCAAAAAAAATAAATATTGACAGCAACATCAAAATCTGGCATAACATAAATATGAAGAGCGGCACTGACGCAGCTCACAAAACAGGAGATATGAATATGGATAAGACTACGATGCAGTTGACAGTCAAGATCGAGATTGAGCTTCACAAGCGTCTGAAGATGCACGCAGTTGCACATGACGTGAATATCGCTCAAGTGGTCACAGAGGCTTTAGAAACGCTTTTGAATAGCCGAGGTGCCAAGTGATATCTAAAGAGATCCTAGATGCCGTATTGGCCCAAATAGACATAAGAGAGGATGGAACTTTGATTAAGAGAAAGACAGGTGAGGTCCAGAAGCAGTGGACGAACCAAAGAGGCTATAAGTGCATCAACATTCGGATCGGAGGCAAACAGAAGAAATTTTTGGTGCACCGACTTGTGGCCAGTGTTCACAGTCCGAATCCTGAGAACAAGCCATGTGTCGACCACGTCGACAATAATCCGGCAAACAACGCGGCTGAAAATCTTCGTTGGGTGACGCACGCTGAGAACATGCGCTATGCAGCTGAATCTGGACTGTGTGGTCTTGGCAAACTAGGGGGTCCAATGAAGCACGACTCAGGCCGTGACCGTTGGGTCAGAACACATATAAGCCCTTCCCGCTGCGACGATATGAGGCGTTGGCATAAGAACGGCGTAGGGTCAATTGCTATGATAGCGCGTGAGTTTGGCGTCAGCTTGTCTCTGGCGACAGCGATTATCCGCGACGGGTATATCCCAAAACAGATTCCTGACGAGCCTGAGGGTCACAAGTTCTGTTCGAGCTGCGAGACGATTAAGCCTTACGCGGCATTTTCTAAAGATAAAAGAGGAGTTCACGAGCTATTCAACTACTGCAAACAATGTCAAGCAGATCGCCACAAATCCAAAAAGCTCCGGGCTGTCATAGCAGACTTAATTTACGAAACGAACCCACTCCTCACTCTAATTGAAAAGGAATCCAAATGAACTACATAAACACCATCCATCTCCACACTCTCGCTATCCTCGACCAGCAAGCATGGATACACCAGAAGGACGTCCAGAAAGAGCTGAGCAAGGCTTTAAATCGCTTAAGAAGACAAGAAGACCCAAGTGCTATCCAAGTCACTCAAATTAATATCCAAGCCCTCAGAGGCCTTTTAGAAGAGTCGGCTGACACCGTTATATACGGCGCTGTCGATCCCTTCAATCTCTTTAAAGACCTACTTGAGACTAAAAAGCTTTCTATGCGTGAATACTACGTGCAAATCACAGCGAACTACGCAGGCGACGAAACTGTATTTGAAGATGAAATTGAAGGCTACTTTGAGCATATGGATAACGATCACATCGCTTTATATTTCGCCGACGGACTTCAGCAGTACGGTCTTACAGACGTCACGACGATACTAGACATGGTAATGAACTCCACTGACGAGCTAGACACTGTCACTGAAGCACAGCAGTTCGCTCACTTTATAATCGACACTTGTGATATGGCCGGATGCAAAGACTTTAAAGCGACTATTACCCAGGCTCTATTGTCCACCCCGATTGCACAATTAGCTTGCAAACTCACCCAAAATCGACTAAATTAGAGCTACCCCTATAGAAATTAAAGACCGCTGGTGCAGACTGGCGGTCTTTTTTATTTCCACCTAATTCCTACCCTTCAACGCTTTCCAGTCTGTAAGGTGGCTCACCTCAACCCGTAGGGCAATTACGAATATTTATAAGCTGATTCATCCCCTAAGGCCTTATAATGATTGACTTTAGATACCTTTATGGACTCAGCTCTAAACCGAGAAGCTTGAATCCCGACACCGACAGAATCCTCAAGCTAGCGATATCATCAGCAAAACCAAGCTTTAAACCTACAAACCCACCAAACTATGACTACTCAAGGGTTTTAGACCAGCTTTACGAACCTAATCAAAAACGCTTATTAGAGTACATGGGTGCTTTCCCGTTGGAAACCGTTGAGCTGCAACAAGACTTAAAAGCTGCAGTGCCAGTCACTGAACCAGTAGGACCTTTCAACCCACAGCAAGCCAAACCTTCTAAGCTCCAAGAGCACAATTTCATTGAAGAATTTGCTATAGCAGTGGATCCTAAATTCGTTATCGAACTCATCAGTTCGGCTACTTTAAGTCCAAGACAATTCGAACTGATTCAGCGCTATCACCAGTCGTTCTCAGAGCTTATAAAGCAGTCAGCATTCACAATAGTGACTCAAGCAACTGAGCCATTCACTCCATCTCAAGAGCGACTACTAAGCGTTCTCTTAAACGTCAACAGACTCACAGCTGATTCAATTGCTCAGCTGCAAGAGCTATTCACCAAGTCTGAATCCGACGAACAAGAAGTTCAAAACTCAGACAAACCCTCAAAACTATCAGAGTCTTTCAAAACACCGAGCCAAAGGATCCAAGACAAATGAGCTATTCACGCCAAGTCGTTCGCCCACACCGCATTATCGCCGACGGTCAAATGTCAGGCAACATCGTTTCCACTGTCCAAGATACCGATCTTATTGACAATATCGGTCTTCAAATTGAATGGACTAAAGTCACTGCAGCAGCTGATACAGCCCTTGGCGGTGTAGCTAGTTCACTTATCGTTCAAGACATCACATATACAGCTGTAACGCGCGGTGTAGACGGTGATGACATAGAGATTGAATACGTGGAAGGTGTAGCACTAGCAGTAGCCGTATTAGGCACCGTAATCACGGTTACTTTAGAAACAGGTGTAAGCGACGCAACTGCAGTTAAAGCCGCTGTAGATGCCCTTCCGGCCGCTGCAGCATTGGTCACAACAGCCATCTCAGGCACAGCGAGTGATGTCCAAGTCGCAGAAGCTTCAACCCCATTGGCCGGCGGTGTAGATTCAAACGTTGATGCAACAGCCGACACTTTTACGCTCACCGGCCACATCTTTAATACAGGCCTCAAAATTGCTTTAACATCCTCAGGCACACTACCTACAGGACTTTCAGCAACTGATTATTACGTAATTGTAGTTGACGCAAACACGATTCAACTTGCAAGCACTTTAGCAAACGCTGAAGCAGGCACTCCGGTTCTGTTTACAAGCCAAGGGCAGTCCGGCTCAACCATTACGTTCACCCCGGGCAACTTAGCGGGCACTATTAAAGTCCAGGGCTCTAATAGCTATAATCCTCATCTTGGCACAGGCACGTTTTACGACTTAAGCTTCGCTCCAAGCCTCGTTCAACCTTCAAACGACAGCACAGGATACTTAGTTTCGCTTTCGAACTACCCGTGGCGATACATTCGGTGCATATATACACCCACAACTGGCGACGGCACACTCAACATTTACCTCAACGGCAAGGCATCCTAAGCCATGTCATATAGGCTGTGAGCGGGTTTCAACAATCTGCCACGGCCAGTTTCTTTTAAAGCCTTGTGTCTCAACAAACAACCTCTGTCAATATTGCGGCAGTAGGCTCTTATAAATTAAAGGACCAAATATGAGTTCGACGAATTGGCCAGCGGCTACAGCTGTGCCCACAGACGGCAGTGTAGTAAATGCAAGTGTGGCAGTAGATGCTGATATAGCCCGATCTAAAATGGCAGATGGCACTGCGTATCGCCTGGTTGCTAATGATGTGAACGGCGTAATGAGTGAAAATGCAGCTTTAACTGCAGCACGTATAGCTTACGCAGATGCTAACGGCCAACTAGCCACCGCTAGCACTTTAGCTTTTGATGCAGCAAACGGACGTGTTGGAATTGGCACTGGCGCTACTGCAACAGGCTTTACTCAAAACGGTGTAGCACAAACAAGCGTGCTTGCTCTCGGCGCTGAAGATGGCACTGACAACAGCGAGCTAGCTCTTCATCGTCACGGCGATACAGCGGCAATTGGCGGCAACATTATTCAAATTCGCTCAAGAGGCACTGAGGCTAGCCCAACCATCGTCCAAAACGGTGATATTCTCGGCAGATTCAACTTCGCTGGTTTCAACGGTGTAGACTACAGTTTAGGCGCATCTATACGTGCGGCGGTTGATGGCACACCGGGCGATAACGACATGCCAACGCGGCTTTCGTTTTGGGTTACCCCGGACGGCAGCGAAACACTAGCTGAAGCATTGCGCATTGGTCCAACTAAAGCAGCAACATTCTACGGTTCGGTAACCCACGATGCACTAACTGCATCAACCGTGCCGTATCTCGATGCTAGTAAGGTGCTGACCAGTAGTGCTGTTACCCCGACTGAACTCGGATACTTAAGCGGTGCTTCTAGCTCGATTCAAACCCAATTGGGCACGAAAGCTATCGGCGCAGCAAGCTCTACCGCCAACGCTATAGCTAAATACAGCACGACCGACGGCAAAACCCTTCTGAACAGCGGTTTGCTCATTGACGCTTCGAACCACCTGAGCGGCATGGGTAATATTACCATGACCACAGGCACCTTAAGCTTGACGACCGGCTCAGTGACACTAGGCAACGGCCCGGGTTCGTTCGCTTCTCCGCGAATTAGTATTGTAAACAGCAGCACAAGCGCTGGCGACATTGCAGCATACGGCCTTCTCAGCACGAGAACTGACATCCCACGCAGCTCAGGCATGTGCTGGCTTGCTATCACGTCGTCCTCACCAGCTATAGGTTTGGCGGTTACAACGTCTAGCACATGGGCTAGTAGTAAATATGCGTTGACCATCGACTCGAGCACTACAGCACTAACGTTCGGAGAAGGCACAACTGCGGTTCACAGGATTAACGGTGCTACTCAGTCAACGGTCGGTTCCGCGGGAGGGTCAAGTGCCTTACCTGCAACACCTTCAGGGTATATCGAGATAAATATTAACGGGACCGCCCGTGTTTTGCCATACTACGCTAAATCTTAATCATTCCAAGGGCTTATAATGAAACAATGCGCAAACTGCATGATAGTAAAAGCAAACGAACATTTCCGAGTGCTCACAAGCGAAGGGCTGTCGACTAAATGTTCAGCTTGTGAAGCTGCAACGGGTAAAACCCCAAACGAAGAATAATTTGAACATTACGTAAACCTGTCGTAAAATGACAATATCAATCACCAACAAAGGAATTTGCTAATGGATAAGCTAAAAGAAAAAATGGACCTGCTCGAAAAGAACTTTAAAGCAGCTCAAGAGCGAATTAAGAACGACTCAATTCTGATTGAGCAGCTCCGCGGCGCTTACGCAGTTCTAGAAGAGCTAGCGAAAGAAACTAAAGAAGAAGAGAAAGAGACGCAAAGTGAATGAAGACAGAATCCAAGACAGCCTTCAACGGCTTAACGATGACATTAAAGACTTGGGCATTGACGTAACAGAGTTGCGCTCCGATGTGAAGCATATGACCAACGCATTCGCAGCTTACTCAGCATCGATGGACAAGAAACTAGATCCGATTCAGCTCCGCCACGGCCAGTTTGAAACGATATTATCCATCCTTTTATGGCTTATACCAGCTGGTGCTGTTGCGGCCGTAATGCAAATGTGGATGCCATGATCCAAGATCAAATTTACCAGCTCGTTTACTTATCCGAAGGTCTGAGCAGGAATGACATTGCAGCCCAGCTTTTGATGCCTCTCAGCACCATCAAAGCCAACTGCAAAGTCCTGCTCAGGTCTGGACTACTACAAGAATCAGACAAGAAACTAGATCCCCTGACAAACAAGTGGGTCGCAACACTCAAGATAAAGAAGAGATATACGAATGACAATAAATTCCAACGGTCGGTCTACACCGACATCGACATCACTACGCCGACCTACGGCCGAGGAGATGAGTTTTTGGAATCAGAAACTTAAAGAATCTGGTTTTCAAGACTTCGAGAAATATGACAAGAACGGTGACGTATACACTGAGATCCCCCAGCACCAACCTAAGGCCGCTGAAGATCCAGACCATACTCAAGCCTACGTCGATGCTTTTAAACGCTTTAAATTTGAAACTGAGCATCAGAAAGAAGTAGTCCGCTTACATATCCGTGAGCAGTTAAACGCTAAGCAGATTTCTGAGAAGCTCAACTGTCATCTAAAAGCCACCCAGAAAATCCTGCAACGCTATAAGCAAGCTGTGAGGTTCAAGTGTGGATTCTAAAGCCACTTTAAACCAGATCATCGAACTGAT